>Ga0114971_10000619_pt1 | contig 23398 bp, 18 predicted proteins | sample M_140625_MF_Meta_FD_87320 | JGI IMG/M metagenome (GOLD analysis project Ga0114971, IMG submission 87320) | Freshwater microbial communities from Lake Montjoie, Canada to study carbon cycling - M_140625_MF_MetaG | ecosystem: Environmental > Aquatic > Freshwater > Lake | place: Lake Montjoie...
CGGTTGACTTCACGAAAGCAGTCTAACGCTCGCCCGCCTCTCGTAGGATTATGCTGTGCTCCACATGCTCACGATCCTTTTCGCTTCTGCTTTGACTGCCATTGTCTCTGCACAGGCATTGCCGGCCGCAAATCCGACTGCGCCGCCTCTCCCACAAACCGAACCTCAGCCCATTTCCCCGTCAATTCCTGCAACTCCAAAGCCCCAACCAGAACGGGTCGACAAAGTGCGTCGGATTGCGCCTGCGCAAGCGGGAGTCGCGCTGCCTATGGACACCATCACTGTCACGCTTCCAATTGAGAAGGCGGAGCTCATTGATCCCAAGGCGAAGTCGGGTCGATTGATCTTGTTCTTCCGAGCAGTCGGCAGTCGCACCGAAGGCGAACCTTTGGATGGTCCATTCTTCGAGGACCCTCAGCCGATTGGATCCGTTGAAGTCGATTCGATCAAGCCTGGCATGCCGATCACTCTCGCGGAGTCGAGCATGTGGTTTCCCGGTGGCAGCGAACTTTTCGAGGGCGCATACGAAGTGCAGGCAGTGCTTGATGTGAACAATGACGAGAGAGGGCACCTCGCTCCTGGCAATCTTGTATCGAAAGTCGCCACGGTCAATCTGACTCGTGATGCTGCAGAAGTGATCGCATTGGAACTCACGGATAAAATTCCTGCTCTGGTTCTTCCAGAGTCGAAAAATGTGGAGTGGATCGATTTCCCGAGCCCAATTCTTTCCAAGTTCGCTGGCCGAGTTGTGACCCATCGAGCGGGGGTTATTTTTCCTGCGGAGTATCACAATCTGAAAGCAAAGCGTCGGATTTGGCCGACGATTTATGTCATTCCTGGATTTGGTGGTCGCTGGACAGATGCTGCAGATTTGGCGCGAAAGATCAATCTCGCAGGAGTCTCGCAGCTTTGGCCACAGGCTGTTTATGTGATTCTTGATCCTGAAAGTTCACTAGGACATCATGGATTCGTCAATAGCGCACTCAATGGCCCACGCGGTTTGGCGCTGGTCTCCGAACTCATTCCATATTTACAAGAGCGCTTCCGATTGATTCGAGATCCATCCGCCCGCGTGCTCACCGGTCATTCATCTGGGGCATGGACGAGTATCTGGCTTGCGCTGAATTATCCTGAGACCTTCGGCGCGGCATTCGCAAGTTCCCCTGATCCGCTGGACTTCCATACTTTCCAAATGAATGATCTCTATCGTGACGAAAATCTCTTCGTCGCAGAGGATGGAATCGAGCGTCCGAGTTTTCGAGAGCCGATTGGGCCCGGTCACGAATTTGTGCCGATGCTGGTTCGTGAAGAAGTCCAAATGGAGCGCGCCATTTCGCCCAATGGAACTTCTGGCGAGCAGTGGGATTCTTGGGCGGCGATGTTCAGTCCTGCCGCTGAATTGGAGCACAAGCCGCGCCGACTTTGCAATCCAATGACAGGGGTCATCGACCCTGTGACCGTTGAAGCGTGGAGTCGTTTCGATATTGCACGCCGCATTTCGAAGGACTGGGATGGATGGGGAAAATTATTCGTGGAGCGGGTGCGTGTGATCGTTGGTGAGCGCGATTCTTTCTATCTCGAGCGTGCAGCGATTCGGTTGCGCGATGCAATCGCCGCACACGCACGAGAACAAGCCGCTGCGGGAAAAGAATTTCCGACTGGGCCTGGATATATCGAAATCGTTCCAGGAGCCACACACGATTCTGTTTTCCCAATCGCACAATTCAAGTTCAATGGAGAGATCCGTGAATATCTTCGCCGAGCAGGTCATCATGAGTGATTGCGATTCGACGCTACTCTGAATGTTCGTATGCGTGAAGTCCAAGACATCTGGTTTCGACGAGCCAAAGAAGAAGGCTATCGCGCTCGTAGTGCGTTCAAATTGATTCAGATCGACGACCGCCGAAGAATTCTTCGTCGTGGAGATCGTGTTCTTGATGTAGGCGCCGCACCAGGATCGTGGACACAAGTTGCCGCAGCGCGTGTTGGTCCAACTGGATTTGTTTGCTCATTTGATTTGAAAGTAATAGATCCAAAGGGATTCCCGAGTCACGTTCGCGTGATGCAAGAAGATCTGAATAATCTTGACGCAGATTCTTTCGACGGCGAGTTGTTCAATGTTGTCATCAGCGACATTGGTCCAGATACATCGGGTGATTCATCTGGTGACAGCATTCGATCGGTCGCTCTCTGCAACACACTGCTTGATCGCTTGCCAGTTTGGCTGAAGAAAGGCGGGCATGTGGTAATGAAGGTCTACGAAGGTGCGGATTATCCCGAACTCTTGCGCCGCACCGAAAAATTATTTCGCGAAGTGAAGGGAGTGAAGCCAGAATCCTCGCGGCGCGAAAGTGTCGAGATGTTTATTGTGGGACAGGATTATCGCGGCGAGAAAATCGAGCAACCGCGGCAATCAGGGGCAAAAAAGCGTGGTTGGGGAGAGTGAACTATTGCGCGCAAGCTCGGCTTTATCGCGCGGCACTCGGCGAAAGTACTGACAATCTGCGAGCGACTTCTTCGACATTTGCGCGCGAATTGAAAGCGCTGATTCGAATGAATCCTTCGCCGCACTTTCCAAATCCTGCACCAGGGGTCGTGACGACTTGCGCTTCACGCAACAAGAGATCGAATGTTTCCCATGATCCAAGTGCGTTTGGGCATGTCATCCAAACATACGGAGAATTTGCAGCGCCATATGTCTTCAGTCCAAGTTCTTCACACGCTGCTGAAAGCAATTTCGCGTTGGCAATATAAAAATCTGTCAATGCGCGCGTTTGTTGACGACCTTCAGGTGAATAGAGCGCCGCCGTTGCGCACTGCACAGGCCAGGAAACTCCGTTGGAACATGTTGCCCACCGTCGCATCCAAAGTCCATGCATTGAGACGCGACTCCCATCGTTCGATGCTCCGTGCAGTGTCTTGGGTACCACGGTGTATCCACAGCGCACGCCAGTGAATCCACCAACCTTCGAAAACGATCGAAACTCAATCGCGCATTCTTTGGCGCCATCAATTTCATAAATCGAATGGGGAATTCCATCTTCACGAATGAACGCTTCATACGCGGCATCAAACAAAATCAGCGCGCCGTTTTCGCGGGCGTACTTCACCCAGCGAGTCAGAGCGGCGCGATCAAGCACCACGCCTGTTGGATTGTTGGGCGAGCAGAGATAGATCACGTCCACTTTTCCGCTCGGTAATGCTGGAGAAAAATCATTCGCGGGCGTGCACGGCAAATATGTAAACCCTTCGTATCCGCCGCCAGAAAGCGCAGCGCCAGAATTTCCATGCATCACATTCGTATCTGCATAAACGGGATAGACAGGATCCGTGATCGCAACTCGATTGCCAACGCCAAGGATTTCTAAGACCGCGCTTGCATCAGGCTTTGATCCATCACTGAGAAAAATTTCGTCGTCTGCGATATCGCATCCACGAGAACGAAAATCACCTTGTGCGATTGCTGCACGAACAAAGTCATATCCAGATGGCGGGGGATAACCACGGAAAGTTTCGTGCTTGGTCAAATCGTCGATTGCTTTGCGCATCGCGTGCGCGGCAGCGGGCGGCAGAGGTTCCGTCACATCGCCGATGCCGCAGCGAATGATGCGTGGCGCAACGGCGGGATTCTCTTTCGCATAGGAAGCGACACGCCGCGCGATTTCTGGGAAGAGATATCCGGCAGAGAGCTTGAGATAGTTTTCGTTGATGTGAAACATAGTTCGAAAGATCTTTCTTTTATACACCTTGCCGCTTAATAATTCGCACTGCGTGTGCAGGCGGGAAATTTGCGACAACCAAGCGTTTCGTCACGATGTGCGCCTTCGAGGTTGATTGTCGAAATGCTTCAAAGCGGCGAATGTGATCGCGACCACTTGCGCCCATAAACGGACGCTTGATCGTTCGTACGCCCGCGTATTCGAAGTATGTCATCTCTCCGCCGTCGCGCATCAAAGCGAGAAGCTGATTGAAGATCGACTGAGTTAACGCAAGCGGGAAATTATTAAATGGCAATCCGCAGATCACAAAGTCATATCCGCCTTCAAGGGGCGCTTGCTCAATCGGCATCGCATGCAACTGAACGCTAATGGATGGGTGGTGCGCGCGATAATCCTTCAGGAGTCGATGTTCGAGATGGGCACAGAAAACTTCGTTCACCTCGACAATGTCGAATGAATCGTGTCCGCGCAGTGCATCAAGGATTGCCGATGTGAAAGGACCAGTCCCTGGTCCAACTTCTAAAATCTTCTTCTCACCTCGATGGTTTCGCAACGATCTCGTCATTGCCCTAGCAAGCGCGGGAGAACTCGGAAAGACAGAGCCTGTTCTGCGAATATCTCGAATGGCTTGATGGACGAACTTCAACATAATTGGGGAGCGAGTCTATCCGACATGAGACGAATCACAGCGAAGAGGTCATTATTTCATCTGCGCCGAGTCCGAGGATCATCGCAGCAAAAACCTCTGAAATTTGCCGTAAATCGCGGATATTCGCCAATTCAACGGTTGTATGCATATATCGAATGGGCAAACTGAGCAGGCCACTTGGAATTCCACCGGCGCGCGTGAAGATCGCATCGGTGTCAGTTCCGCTGCGACCAGGCGTCGCCGCCCGTTGCAGGGGTATGGATTTCGCAGCAGCAGCAGCCATCAATCTTTGAACGACGGCAGGATGCATTGCTCCACCGAGTGCAACCTTTGGCCCTTCGCCCATCTTGAAGTGTCCGTGCTGCGCGTGAGAAATTCCAGGGCTATCAGTCGCGTGTCCAACATCGGTCACCAACGCAATGTCTGGTCGCACGCTCTCTGCGATCATCGATGCTCCATGCAATCCAACTTCCTCTTGCACAGTGCTCACAGCGACGACACGAACTTTCAGTTGATCCTTCTGTTCGTGGATCAAGCGCAGCGTCTCTGCTGCGACAAAGGTTCCAATTCGATTATCAAGCGCGCGTGCGACGATCAGTTCTTCGGTCATCATCATGCTCGAATCTAGGAAGACGCCAGCGTCGCCGATATTGAGTCGTGACATCGCCGAGGCTTGATCCTTTGCGCCAATATCGATGAAAAGTTCGTGCAATTTTCGAACTTTCGCACCAGCGTCTTTGTCTTGCAAATGAATCGCCGTTGCACCGACAAGTCCAATGACAGGATTCTTTACTCCAGCAACACTCGATAAAAATTGAATGCGCTTTCCGACTATTGATCCTGCATCGATCCCGCCGATGGCTTTGCAATAGACAAATCCTTGTGCATCAACATGATTGACCATCAATCCGATTTCGTCTGCGTGTCCACACACGGCGACGGTTCGCTTCGCTCCCGCAGGCGCGATTTCCGCAAAGCAGTTTCCGTATGCGTCGGACCATGTTCGTGCGGCACTCGGTTTTACATATTCCAACCAGAGTTTTTGCCCTGGTGCTTCAAATCCTGAAGGACTTGGCGTGTCGAGAAGTCGGTGAAGAAACGAAAGTGATTCAGGTCGCATAGTTATAATAGTTTAGGCATAAAATGATTGATCGCACCAATTTGGGAGAGACAGATGATTAAAGAAATTCCACTTTCACCGTATTCGGGCTGGCTGATCCTGACATTTCAATTGATTGCGCTGCCCACAATCGTCTTCTGTTTGAGTGTTTCGATTTCCACTGTCTCGGGTGCAAAGTTCAACGATCCATCTGGAATTCCAATTGGGATTGCAGGCATCGTGATCTGCGCAATTCTCGGGTTTCTGTGGATCTTTAATTGGGCTGGTTTTTTTGTTGTGAATCCAAATCAAAGTCGTGTTGTGCTTTTCTTTGGGCGATACCAAGGCAGCGTACGCGCCATTGGATTTCATTATGTCAATCCATTTTCTTCCAAGAAGCTTCTGTCGCTGCGCATTCGCACATTCGAAACGGGATCGCAGTCAAGCAGCGAAGTCAAAGATCCCACATCGGGACGAGTTGTCGTTGCAGCGAAACGCGGCCGCGGGCATCCGATTAAAGTCAACGATCTTGATGGCAACCCAATCGAGATCGCAGCCGTTGTTGTTTGGCGTGTGATCGATACAGCAGAAGCTCTCTTCAATGTTGAAGCCTTCGATCAATATGTCGAGACGCAGTCCGAAGCTGCGCTACGAAATCTTGCGAGCCATTATCACTATGACAGTTCAGATGATTCCGCAATGAGTCTTCGTGGTAACACGGACTCCGTCGGCGAAAAATTGCAAGCAGAAATTTCAGCGCGGTTGTCTAAAGTGGGAATTGAAATTCTCGAGGCGCGCATTTCAAGCCTTGCGTATGCGCCAGAAATCGCAGCAGCGATGCTTCAACGACAGCAAGCTGGCGCAGTTGTCGCAGCGCGCCAACGCATCGTCGACGGAGCAGTTGGCATGGTCGAATTAGCGCTCGCAAGATTAGAAGCAAAAAAGACGGTCGAACTGAGCAGCGCGCAAAAAGCATCAATGATCGCCAATCTGCTTGTTGTGCTTTGCAGCGAGCGAGGCGCTCAGCCTGTTGTGTCGACATCCTCGCAGCAGGAATAATTTGAACTGAAGATGGGCTAAAGTGTTGGCATGAAGAAAAGCCTCACTTGTCGTGCGTATCGGATGATCTGTCTTTTCGTTACCTTTCAATTCGCATCGTTTGCGCTCGCTGCCGAAATCGACCTGCCTCGATTCCCTGCGGCGAGCCCCGATGGAAACTTTGTTTCATTTACTTGGCGCGGCGATTTATGGAAGGTCTCTGCTGATGGAGGCGCTGCGACGCGTTTGACCAGTCATCCTGCTGATGAATCGCGAAGTGTGTGGAGTGCAGATGGAACTATGCTTGCTTTCGAAAGCACGCGCGATGGCGGTCGCAATCTCTACACAATCGATCCGATGGGTGGATCGTTGCGACGAGTGACGAACACCGACGAAATCTTGAGCCTCTCAAGTTTTTCAACAACCCCAACTGGAGAACCTGCGCTCGATTTTTCAGCTTCGATTGAGTACGACCTCTTTCGTTCGCCACGCCCATACTTTGTTGCGTTGACTGGTGGCGAGCCAACACGTCGGCATGGAGCATTCGGCCGCGCCGCAGTGCCATCACCTGATGGCAAGCGATTTCTCTTCGAGCGTGGCGGCAGCGATTGGGCTCGACGTGGATATCGCGGCAGCGATAATTGTGATGTATGGATGTATGACCCTTCTGCGACGGGCGATGCAATGTTTGTGCAATTGACTGATTTCCAAGGCAACGATGGCTGGGCGCAGTGGCGCAACGATTCCAGTTTCCTTTTTTTATCTGATCGAGATCTCGCCACAGTCAATGTTTTCGTTCAGGATGCAAATGTCGGAGCAGCTGCGCGTCGTTTGACTGGATTTGAAGGGCAAGACGTGAAAGATCTCTCGGTCAGCCGCGATGGTCGGCGTGCTTTTTTCACAGTCTGGGACAAACTCTATCGATTGGATCTCAATGCGCCAGGCGCAGTGCCGATTGCATTGAAATGCACTGCGCCAGATGACACGTTCGACAACGAGGAAGTCAAATCTCTCGCAACGGCTGCGACAGAAATCGCACTGAATCCAGATGGGAAGAGTGCGGCGCTTGTTGCATTTGGTGATGTGTGGATCAAGCCAATTGAAGGAAAGTATCCCGCGCGACGTGTCACTAATGCGATGGCACGCGAATATGAAATCGCGTGGAGTCCAGATGGGCAGACGCTCTATTTCACAAGTGACGCTGATGGTGGAGATTCCATAATGACTGCGACTGTTGCAACAACGCGCGAGGATGTTGTCGCAACTGCGAAAGTTTTAGACCCCAAGCCAATTGAACCTGCGCCGGCGCCAGCACCTGTCGCAACTCCTGCAGTCGAACCAGCCCCTACGCCCGCGCCTGTCGCAACTCCTGCAGTCGAGCCTGCGCCGGCGCGAGCACCTGTCGCAACTCCTGCAGTCGAACCAGCGCCTGCGCCAACGCCAGCACCTCTAGCACCAAAATCGCATAAAAAATCAGCCGAAAAAGACAAAGAAAAAGATAAACCTAAGAGTGAGCGCTGGGCGGAAGCTGTTCGTTTCGAAGTTGCGCCACTCATCAGCGGAGCAACGAATGATCGTCAATCAAGTCCTTCGCCAGATGGAAAGCGGCTGGCATTTCGTCGAGGCCGAGGCGACATCATGATGATGGATCTCACATCTCACGAAGTACAAACAGTGCGCGAAGGTTGGGATCCAGAAATTGAATTGCGTTGGAGTCCCGATGGTCGATGGCTTGCTTTCACAAATTCAGATCGCGATTTCAACAGCGATATTTTTATTGCACCAGCCGATGGATCGACAGCTCCAATAAATATCACGCGTCATCCTGACAATGATGGTTCGCCGCGCTGGTCTGCGGACAGTCGCATTATGAGTTTTGTTTCCGAGCGAACAAACGAAGAATTCGATGTGTGGATGGTTTTCTTAGACAAGTCGCTCGAGGGTCTTCCCAAGTTCGAACTTGATAAATATTTCAAGGACGCTGCCGATGCCGCAAAGAAGCGCAAGCCTCTCGCAAAGGCGAAATCTGATAAAGCAGAAACTGCCGAGAAAAACGAGAAATCTGAGAAAAGTGAAAATGTAGACAAGCCTGACGAAGAAAAAACCGAAGTCGCAGAGAAAAGCGATAAGGTAGAAAAGTCAGACAAGCCAGAAAAAACTGACAAGCCAGAAAAACCAGAGGTCCCAGCCGTGCTTTCTCTCAACGACGCATATCGCCGAGTTCGTCGCGTCTCGTCCATACCTGGCAATGAAAGCAATCTCGAAATCGCTCCTGCCGGCGACCGCATGTATTTCACTGGCGGCGAATTGCTCGATGGTGGATTGTTCGTCATCAACTGGGATGGAACTGGTCAACGCAAACTTGGTGCACGCACGAGCGTTCAAGGTATTTCACTGACAGGCGAAAAACTTGTCACGCTATCGGGCGGAAAAGGTCAGTTGATCTCGACCTCTGGTGGTTCTGCAGCGTCGACTCCTGCTGAAGGCGTCAGCAGTTCAGGTGGCACATCGATCGAAATCGATTCATCTATCGTGATCAGTCAAGCTGCGCTTGTTGCGCAAAAATTTGGAGAAGCACAGAGATTGATGGGCGAGAACTTTTATCACCCAACGATGAAGGGTTTGGATTGGGATGCAGTCTCGGCGCGATATGCCGAACTTGCCACGCACGCTCGAACTGCCAGTGAATTCGATTATGTTGCAAATCGTTTGCTGGGAGAACTCAATGCAAGTCATCTTGGAATTCGTTCGCCGCAAACGGGGGGGCGCACAGTTCTTCCACAAGGTCGCATTGGAGTCATGGTCTCTTCTGCAACAGGCGGTCTTCGCGTCGACGCAATCATTTCTGATGCACCCGCGATGACAACAAAGACGCCGCTGATGATTGGAGACATCATCACCGGAATTGATTTTGAGCCGATTCGTGCTGGAGACACGCTTTCTTCTCGTATGGCGGGAACCATCGGTCGTGAAGTTGTGCTCTCGATCAATCGCACTCTTGCAGATGGTCGAGATGTTTCTTTGCAAACCGCCATCATCCCAGTGTCTGACGCAGCGATCGGCAGACTTGCATATCAGGCAACGCAAACACGCAATGCAAAATTGGTGGACGAATGGTCGGGCGGCCGTTTGGGTTACATCCATATTGAAGGCATGGCCCAACCCGCGCTGGACGAATTCGAACGCGATTTATATGCAGCGTGTGATGGCAAGGATGGTTTGCTTATCGATGTCCGAAATAATGGCGGAGGATGGACTGCGGATCGACTGCTCGCATCGATTTGCTCGCCGATCCATGCGTACACGGTTCCGCGCGGCGCAGATCCGAAGCACACTGATGGATATCCGCAGGATCGACTCTTCATTCAGCGATTCACTGGGCCTGTCAATATGCTTTGCAACGAAAAAAGTTTTTCGAATGCGGAGATTGTGGCGCATGCGTTCAAGACACTTCAACGCGGAACGCTTGTGGGAATGCCCACATATGGCGGCGTGATTTCGACGGGTTCTGCGTCACTGCTTGATGGCACGACCGTTCGTATGCCCACACGAGGTTGGTACTTGCTCGATGGCAAGGACATGGAAATGAATGGAGCGGTCCCCGATATTCTTGTTACGCAGGCTCCACAAGATGAATCAGCAAATTCTGATCGCCAATTGCGCGCTGCGGTTGAGAATCTTCTTCAGCGAACGCCAAAATCTTCGGCAGTGCAAACAATTCCAGGCGCACCAAATACTGCGGTTGTTCCAAGTGGTGGTTGAACAAAGCGTTACCCTCTCACGATGAATCCCATTCGATATCACACCAGTCGTCCGCACCCGTGGCATGGACTTCGCTGCGGAGATAATCCGCCGCGCATTGTGCAGGCGTTTATCGAGATCACGCCTTTCGATTTGGTGAAGTACGAAGTCGACAAAGAGTCTGGATATTTGCATGTTGATCGCCCGCAGCGCACCAGTGCAACCCCGCCAATGCTTTATGGTTTTATGCCTCGAACCCTATGTGCAAATCGCGTGGCTGCGCTCAGTCCGCACGCGAAGAGAGCCGACGGCGATCCGCTGGATGTTTGCGTCCTTTCAGAGCGACCGATCAACAAGAGCGACCTCGTCCTTGATGTATGCGTTGTCGGAGGTCTGCAGATGCTTGATGACGGAGAAGCCGACGACAAGATCATCGGAGTTCTGGTGGGCGATCCTGTGTGGGATAGCGCGCGTGAATTGACCGATCTTCCGCCACTGTTGATCGAACGGCTTCAACATTATTTTTCTACGTACAAACTTCAAATCGGCGAGAAATCCACGACATCTATTCGCGATGTGTATGGATATGAACGCGCGGCTCAAGTTGTGACTGCTGCGATGGAGGATTACAACGAGGTCTATCCAGATCCTTTGCTCAAGCCGCTCGGCGGCGTGTAATCCTGTTCGCGTGGGGGAAACAGCCACGGAAGTGCATAAGTGTTCAGCCGTGAAAAGATTCCGCCGGGCTCAGACAGTCCTCGGCGACCGACACGACACGGGCCCGACGTTTGATTACAAATTCCGTCGGCCGCCTGCGGAACTCGCCCGGCAGAATTTTTCAACGGCTGGGCACGCAAACAGATGCGAGACGGAATCTGAAAAACGTTCGAGCGAGAATTTGATTCGCCAACGTGGGCAGCCGTGAAAAGATCCCGCCGGGCTCAGACAGTCCTCGGCGACCGACACGATCCGGGTTTCGACATTTGATTACAAATTCCGTCGGCCGCCTGCGGAACTCGCCCGGCAGAATTTTTCAACGGCTGGATACGCACATCGATTTGCGTGTGCGCCGTCGGGACCATGTCCTGCGCGAGTTTGCAAGCCGAGCCAGAGTCTGCGTAGGCGAGGCGCAGCATGTTTGAGCGCCAGGATATGCGTCCCGCGGCGTTCACATAAAACATTCCGTAGGTGTTTGACCACGTGATCAAATCAGTCCGCTGCCAAAATCTGCACGAGCCATATTTGAGTCCATGCATTCGTCCCGCGGCGTTCACATAAAACATTCCGTAGGTGTTTGACCACGTGATCAAATCAGTCCGCTGCCAAAATCTGCACGAACCATATTTGAGTCCATGCATGCGTCCCGCGGCGTATCAAGAACCCCAAGCAGCTAGCAACGCTGCAAGGTCTGGTCCGCCGACGATGCCATCTCCATTGATATCACCGCTTCCGATTCCACCCCAATTGCTTAAGAGAATGGTGAGGTCTGCGCCGTTGATCAATTGATCGCCGTTGAGATCCGCGGGGTTCGATGGGACGAGAGTGATCTGGCTGGAATCCATCGCGACAGGTGCGCTTTTTCCGTGCAACACCCAAAGGTTGTACGCCGTTAAGCCTGATCCATCAGTCGCAGTATCTCGCAGAAATTCCATGTATTCACGGCTGGAAGTTTGATAGTAAAAGTTCACAACCGCAGTCTTTGCACCAACTGGAATCGCATAATCCGTGTTGTCCCAGTATTGACCGTCCGCATAGGAATATCCAACAACGCCTGCGCCAGCGGCAGCGAACGCAGCGTTGGTGAAGCCACGTGGCGGAATTCGATTGTCAATCGCCACAACATTTGACAGAGACAAATGCATCGCCTGTCCCACTGGAAGATGGGTTGCAGTTGCAATTGCCTGGTCGATCACATGCGTTGCTTGATAGACCTTTGTACTACTTTCATTCAGCGTTGCAGTCGCAAGGTCATACGCTCCTCGTTGTTCGAGAAGCGTTCCGCTTGCGTTATAGAACTTCACATTCAGCCATGCGCGTCGTCCTTCTGGATATCCAGTCGGAAGTTTGTGCCCCGATTGGTTGGTGATCTTGACCCGCAGTTGGCTCGCAACTTGTGTCAATTCCATGTCTGATGAGTCACGCAGCATCTGCACATTGCGTGCAATCGCATTGTCGACGCGTACTGGACTGAGTCCAAAATATTCTGCATCATCACCCATCTGTGTGGCAACTCCACGCAAGACCCAAGTGTTTGAGCCAGCAAATGAATGCTGTGGAACATTTGGTCTCTCGGTGGTTGGATCGCCGTCATAAAAAATACAGCCGCCGCCTTGTTGATCTGGCATGTGACAATCTTGGCAACTCTTCATCACGCCAGTTGGATGATTTCCACCGAAGCGCCCGTCAGCAAAATACACTCCAGTTGTTGCAAATGTGCTGTTGAGCCACTCGGAATATGTTCGCTGTTCTGGAAACATGTCACTCTTATCCATTGTGGGGTGAGACGTCCCCAACGCATTCAGCGCCAATTGTCCGTTGGGAAGTTTGCTGAATACAGGATTGCTGACATCATGACACGTGCCACAAAGCGAACCGTTCGAGTGATAGGGGGAATAAATCAATTCAGGACCACCGTGAAAATTCTGCGGAACATCATTGAATGGCCCACGTCGAACATCTTTTGGATCGATTACGAAAGAACTATTTCCAAGATTTGGTGATGGAAGCAAACCTGCCGCGAAGAGTGGGTCGATCACTTCTGGATCTGGGGTTGGGTCTTGACCCTTTTGTGGATATCCAATTGCGCTGCCAGATCCCAAAGTTGGGTTGACAACACGGTGACAAAAATGACAGTTGATTCCATCGAAATCATCTTGGCTGAACTGAGAGAGATCTCCAGTCGAACTATGTCCCGCAAGCCAAGCGCCCGGTGCATGACAGCGAATGCACAGTTCTCCAGAAAGATTTGCGTCCTGATTTGCAATCGCCAAAGCTGCGTGCCAAACAGGATCGCGTGCTGACTGACCCATCATGCTCACAACCCAAGTGTCGAATGGAGCAACAACATTATTATAGTTCCCGTGACAATAAGAACAATTGTTGGAAGCTTGAACTGGTTCGAATGCTGTCGAATCGGGGTTGGGTTGTGTTCCAGGAATGAAGAAATCATTCGCGCTTGTCGGAACTTGCACTTGTCCACCGCCACCAGGCAGCGCGAGAACTGATGTCGATAGAAGTGCCACTCCGCTCAGTGCGAGTATTGCAATCAATGCAAATTTGGCATGTCGTCGATTTTTCATTTCTGATTTCAATTTTGATTTCATTTGAAACGTTGATTTCAAGCCAGCCATCTCACACGAAAACCCTAAGAAATAAGTGATCGCCTTGGCGCCACATATGTCCATCCGTATTCAAGGTGCCTTCTAGGTGTGAAATGTCAAAAGAATCAGAAAATTAGAGGCTTAATTTTGTTATAGGACTTTCAATGCAACCAATACAGTCTCAACCTACTTCGGCGAGTTCAGGCTTTCTTCAATCCGCTGGACAATCGTCCGCTCATAAGCCAGATCCCGTCCAATAGGCGTCCATTTCGTGCTATCCCGCGTCGATTCGTCATTTGCATCCACAGGCTTCACATCAAGTTTATTCGTCCAGTTCGACGCCAAACTTCCCGAATAGGTCGAGGGCTTGGTTCCTTCGGTGAAAGACCTCTCTATGTAGACCCACACATCCATGTCGATTGGTCCAGTGCATGTCTGCACGTCGAATCGGTCTTGCGCTCGAGTGCTGCCGGGAATCGCGGGACCATGCAGAACAGGATCTGCCTGAACTGTATCGAGATGCGCACCAACCGGAACGAACTCAAATCGAATCCGTCTTCGACGACTTGCAATTGTGTTTGCAGTCGCCTCTTCAAATCCATCATTATCAAATCGCCAAGGTTCCAGAGCACCACCCGCATGGCGCGGCTCGGTCTCGATGATTCCATTTGATCGATCAACGACCACGACCTTGTATCCCATTTCGCGAGCTGTTTGAGCGGCGGCGTCGAATGCATCGCGGTATTGCGCAGGAGTGATCGTCAATTGGTCGGCACCTTCGTTGGACAGTGCGCCCATACAGCCGCTCATCGCAAGCACGATCGGTATTGTGATCGTCAACAATGAAATGTGGGCGTTATGCCGCATGAAACAAAAGTCTACCGTGATCCTGTGTTGGCAAGATCGATGCGCGGATCGATCCACGCATACAAGACGTCGACCACAAGATTGAGAACAATCAATAAGACTGCATAGACCAGCACAACTCCCATCACAAGCGTGATGTCTTTGCCCAAGACCGCATCGACGAAATGGCGGCCGAGCCCTGGAACTGCGAACACTTTTTCAACGACAAATGAACCCGTCATCGCAACAGCGGTGGCGGGACCAAGAAACGAAAGCACTGGAAGAAATGCATTCTTCAGCGCGTGACGCCAAGCGGCTTGTCGGCGAGAAAGTCCCTTCGCACGAGCCGTGCGCAAGTGATCTGTGGTCATCTGTTCGACAAGACCAAATCGAAGTAGTCGCGCGATGTATGCCGCGAATGGCAGCGAGAGAGTCAGCATGGGCAAGAATGCGTGCCCGGGAGTTCCCCATCCTGCAATTGGAAAAATCCGAAACTTTGCAGCGAACAATACAATCAAAAATGATCCAGTCACAAATGATGGCACGCTGATCCCGACGAGAGCGATCAATTGTGTTCCTGCATCTAGCCACGATCCGGGCTTCAATCCACCAACGAGTCCAGCGATGGTCCCGATGATTAATGCAATTGCGATTGCCCCTAAGCCAATCGTTGCAGAAATTGGAAATCCAGCACCGATGATTTCATTCACGGTCCAATCTGGATTGCGCATGCTTGGGCCGAGATCAAATGGAGCATCATTCCATCCCAACACCCAACCAATGCCGGTGACGCGCGCCACATAGCCGCCGAAAAATGTGACGGGGCTATCAAGTTGATATTGCCGATTCATGGCGTCAACAATTTCTTGCGGTGGTTGTCGACCTTCCTGCAACATGGGATTTCCAGGGATCAGCCAAACCAACGAGAATGTCAAGGCCACGACCACGAAAAGAACGATTGGTAATTGCAACAATCTGCGAATGATAAAACCCATCATGGCGATGGACTCCCACTCTGTTCATCCACGCGGTGGAGGAGCGACAGTCTTTGATCGAGTCGTGGATTGCGACTGATTCCACGCATCTTTGCGGGGTCATACATATAGAGCGTTACATATTGACACAGCGGAAGCATTGGCAATTCTTCCTCGACCAACAATCGCTCCGCCTCGCTCAGAATTTCCATTCGTTTCCTAGCGTCGAGTTCGGCGGCAGCTTGTTCGAGAAGCGCGTCATAGCGCGCGTTGGAAAATGCACGGTCATTATTTCCATTACCAGTCTTTGCCAAATCCAAGAATGTCGTCGGGTCTGCGTAATCTCCATACCAACCACCGCGTGCGATCATAAAATTGCCGCGCCGAAGATCTTCCTTCGCAAATTTTCCATCTTTGCCACGCAGTTCGCACTGCACACCGAGCGCATCGCGCCACATCGCTGCGAGTGCAATCGCGATATTTTTCACGCGCGGATTTCCAGTCATATACAGCATGTCGACAGTTGGAAATGGTTCGCCTGCTGCGTTTTCGACGATGCCATCTCCCGTGCGGTCAATCCAACCAGCCGAAGCCATCTCTTCGCGTGCGCGTGAAACATCGAATGGCAATCCCGTTGGCGAAACATATCCATTGATTGATCCACGCGGGATAAGCGTTGTTGCGACTCGCTCGTTCAAGCGAGTCACAGAATTCGTCAACCGAACTTTATCGACAGCGAGCGCAAACGCTCGTCGAACGCGCGCATTCGCAAACGGATTCGACTGGCCATTCGAAAGCAGTGGACGACAATTGAAACTCCAAAAGTCCGTACCGAATGCGCTCAATACATGCACATCGCGCCGTTCGCCCATCGCTGGATCTGGCGCAGGCAATGCCGCAAGCGCCTCGTCTTCGCTTGCACCTCCGGCAATTCGCAATTCATATTCTTCTCGGTGACGATCCAGCCATTTGCGCGAAGACTCTGCAAGGTCTGCACGAAACTCCGCAGTCAAATCGCTGATCCAATCGACACTCCCGGACTCATAAGCCAACACCGCAGTGTTCGCGTCTTCGATGGGAACAACTTCGACGCTCTTGGCAAGTGGTGTGTTTGGTCCGATGTACAACTCATTGGGTTCCAAGCGCATTGAGCGTTTATATTTCCAATCAACAAGTTTCATCGGGCCATTTGTGATCAAAACACCAGGCTTCGTCCATCCTGGATCAGATTTCAGAAATCCAGTGATTGGATCAATCTTCGTAAATCGATCGAGCGATGATTGATTGACTGGCGCAAGAGTTTGAAATGCGCAGAGATCAAGCCAATACGGAACTGGATTTTGCAGTTCAACGACAAGCGTGTGCGGATCGGGCGTTCGTATCCCAACCATCTGATCGAAAGCCACTAGCGTGGAATCCCAAAGCGCCTTTGCACTTTGCGCATCATGATTCTTTCCCGCGGCATACTGCTTCAAAGCATTTGTTCGCCACTCGAAAAATTCGCGCGCGCCGCGGATTGGAAAAAGCAGTTCGGAATAATCCGCAGCGGTATCTGGAAGCAGCAGTCTTCTCCACGCATTCCGAAAATCCATACTGGTCACGGGGTCGCCGTTGGTCCATCGCGCGTCGGAGCGCAAGTGAAATGTCCATGTCTTTGCATCGGGCGAAGTTTCCCAGCTTGTCGCAACCGCGGGAGTCGGAAGGCCAGTTTGAGAATCGTGAGAGCAGAGTCCATCAAAGAGTGATCGCGAGATACGCAAATCCTGCATATAACTCATCCGCTGAGGATCAAGAGTGAAAACATCACTGCTTGCGAATTTGATTTCCGCCGGAAGGCGAGAGGGATCGAAAGTCAGCAGCCCGCGAGCCAGCACAATGGTCGCGATGATCAAGAAAAAGGCGACGATCCAGCGCATCGCAGGAGAGAGTACGCCTTCAAGAAATGGACGCGGGATTATTTCTTCGCGGGGGGAGAGGGAGGGGTCGCGGGCTTGCCAGTCGCGCCGCCTGAAGTACTAACTTTGCCGCCCAAGAATGTCTTCTGAATAGTGTCGACAGTTTTATTGACTTGTGCATATGCCTCAACGAGAGAATCTGGTTCACTGGGTAAGGGCAAACTCTTGATTTCTTTCAGGGTTGGCTCGAGCCCTTTCATAACTGATGCAACATCGGCTTGAGATGACAATGGGACTTGATCCCTCATATAGATAGCAAGGCTTCGATTGACTGCTCGAATCATTTCGGGATTGACGGTTCCTTTACGGATTTGAAGAACGATCGATCCGAGGGTGGCGACAAATGCCGTTCGAGCAAACGCCTGGCTTGCCTTTGGAACTTTCGGCGAAGTCGAAAATGTGCAAAGGGCCTGAATGTCATAGGCGGCAACCATCCAATCCACTTCTTTGGCGGCACTCGAAGAGATGGTTTTCAATACCCCATCCGCTTGTCCACTCGTCAATTCAATTGGTGTTCGCAGGGTTGCCAGTCCGCCAGCGGCAACGAGTCGCAAAGAAACGTTGGGTTGGTTCTTCACAACAGTTTGGTCTGCGAGCAATACGATTGAATCTGGGCATTGCAGTGACTTCACAACTTCAAGGGCATTCGTGGCGTTGAACGAGGAAGGGCTCGAGATTATTTTCTTCAAGTCCGGCAAAATCATCGCGGCAAACATCGGTCGAAATGCAGGATTGACCTGTTGATTCGTCATCGAAGAGACAAGCATTTCCCGTCCACTTCGCACATCGGACGGGTCTACGCTGTTCAGTTTTTCAATGGATAGAGCAATAAATTTCGCAACTTCAGCCTTCGTTGCCGGATCGATCGTGGTGCTTTGAGTAATCTTCTCCGAAAGCTTTTGATCTTGGAGTTTTGTCCCTGCCTGTCGAGCAGATGCAACTGTCTCAAGTGAAAGCACCATGATGCTCGCAATCGTTCCAGAGATGATGATGCGGTGAAGGCTCATACGGGTGGAAGAGTGTAACCCAAAGAGAGTACACTTCGCCCATGTTGGCGATCGTTCTTGCCGTCTGTCTTGGATTTCAATCGGGGGCGGTAAATCCAACCCCACCAGCGCTTCCCATTGCCGAAGGCGCTCGAAATCGCTATGCAAATATGCTTATGAGTCAAGCGTATTTGTTGGTTTCGCCGACAGATATCTCTCCTGCGGAGCTTGAAGCAGCGATATTTATAAGCCGAAAAGCTGCACTTCTGAAACCTACCGATATTGACAAATGGCGCATGGTGCTATCGCTCGCGAGCCTCTCGGGGGAAATGTCGCCTTATGCGGCGGAGGTGTCGCAAGAGGTGATTGGCCGTCTCGTCAAATTATGTCCAGAGGATCAAGTCTTGCGCCTGCGAAGAATCTTGCAGGACATCGATCGGCGAGAAACCGCTGTCGATCGAGTGAATGCATTTCAGAAGTATCTCACCCCAGAGGCGATCAAAGTTATTCAAGCTCCAGTTGCATCGCGAATCGCATTCGATCTCGCATTGTTCGAATTCCGCAGAGGCGACACGGAAGCATTCGGCAGATATCTCATGCAGAGTTTGACTCTCTCTCCTGCATTTCCCGCCGCAGCCGAAACCTCTGCTGGATTTATCAACGAACGCATCGACGATCCGGTGGGCGAGTGTGAATTGTTGGTCACTGCTGCACTCGCCAATCCAATAGAGACTCGTTCTTGGAGTCGCCTTGCTGCTCTGCTGCTTCAAGAGGGTGCGTATGGATCAGCCGCGCGCGTGTATCAAATTGCAATTCAGTCGATGCATTTAAAAGAAGACCTTGATTCAGTTCAGAATGTCCTCGCAACTGATTACGCATTATCTCTCTGGGGGGCGGATCGTCCAATAGACGCAATCCAAGTCTTGGCTCAGCTTGTCCACGATTTAAAACTCAAGCAGTCGACAGCCATTCAATCGAATAATCCTGGGATGACCAGAGCTCAATGCGAGGCGGTGGATTTTCCACTCTCTCCACTTGTTGCGATGATTGATGCGACAATTCGAGCAGAGTCGAGAGATCCTGGCGCAGCGGTTTCGATCACAAGAATGGTGACAGCCGCAGCCGCTCAGGCGGAACTTGACGATCCCGAGGCTGACCGCGCGAAGAATGCTGCACGGATTGCCACAGACCCAGAATTTGCGGCCAAAGCCCGTGAGAGTGCGGAGTCTGCTGCGCAAGAATTGCTTGATGCCGCAACTTCAGCGGCGCTTATCGACGCAGAGGCTTCTGCGGTCCAAGGCTTGCTCGATCTTGCGGAGCGCAGATTCCCGCTCAGTGATGATGCGAAGATTCGATTTGGTGCTTGGAAGAAACTGAAAGGAGGCGATGCTCCAGCGGCGCTCACGCTGATCAGTCAGTCGAAATCAGTTCAGCCTGCGACGCAGTTGATTCGCGCGAAAATTCTTACTGCGTTGAGTGACAACAAAGGAGCCGCGAAGATCTATCTCGACATCGCTCGCAACGGAACTGGTTCTCTCATCGGGCTCTTCGCATCAAGTCGATTGAAGACACTGTTAGGCACAAGTATTCCGGCAAAGGAGTCCGTGCGAAAACTCGACGGAGTTGTTGCATCAATTCCTCCGATTATGGAGCAATACGTTTCTGGGCTAGAGGCTCCTGTTTTGTTTCAAGTCGTGCCAGAAAAAGAATCTCTCGAGCCATTCGATCCGATTCGTTATCGATTGACCTTAAAGAATCAATCGATTATTCCATTGGCGATTACTTTAGCTGGGCCGATCAAGCAAAACGTTTTATTGCAGCCACGGATTTCCTCGACCACGAATTCTGGAGTCAATCGCCTCGTGCCTCAGGTCGTCCCATTCGACCGAGCGATCGAACTCGCTCCTGGCGAATCCATGTCAATGAACTGGGACTTCGGTTGGACAGAGGTTGGTCTGCGAATCTGCCAAGATCCGCTCTCAGGAGGAATCGTAGATGTCCGAGGCTCCTCGAATTTTGACGCAAGCGCTGGTTCTTTTATCGTTGGAGAGTTTGGTGCACAACCGACTGTTCATGCGGTCAATGTGAATGGCGTTCGTCTCACGCCCGAATGGATCTCATCGAAGATCGCCTCAGTTGCCACTCCAACAACGGACTCTGATCTGGTTGATCTTGTTCTTCTCGCATTCGCTGCGAATAAAAAAACAATGGCGCCTGAGACGGAGGCCGCCGCATGGAAGTCGGTCACAGAAGGATTTGGAAAGCTTCCGCCTGAGGCCCAGAGTTGGGTATTGCTCGTGGGTCCGCACGAAGCACCTGGATTTGAACCGGTTCTAGATATAGCTCGTGCGACCACATCAGTTGATGTTCGCGCTGCATACCTTTTGAGTTATTGCACCACACAAGATGACGGTCAGCTCGCAGCGGCGTTGCGTACAGATGATCGGTTCTTGCGATTGATCTTCGAAGTGCTCGCTTCGAGATTTCAGCGCGAAGCGATTCGTGCAGACGAGAGAATGATTGGCGCTGCCTTGGGCGCTGCGGCGGGTACTGTAGAAAAGATAAAAGAAGAAAAGAAAGCGCTTCAGAACAAACCGGTCAAATAGTTCGCCCTGGCCAGCATGACTTCTCAATCAAAGAAAGTTTTACGTGCAGTTGGATTTGTTGTTGGTGTTGCGCTTTTGGGCGCAGCCATCGCTGCAATCGTACGAAGCGCACCAACACTGGATCAACTTCGCGCAGTCATCGCTCGGCCTGATGGATGGTTGATCGCTTGGGCTGTTGCGGCAACAATTGGAAATCTCGTTGGCGCGAGCGGAATGTTTTATGCTCTCGTGCGCTCATTTGGGCGAATCGGCTTTTTCGAAATGGGGAAGTTGATCGCCGCATCTTCGGTGCTCAATTATTTGCCGATGCGTCCTGGGTTAGTCGGTCGAGTTGTCCATCAAGAAGTTGTCAACGCAATACCAATGCGCAGGTCCGTACTTTCGATCGTGGAAGCTGCGGTGATTTGCGCCGTGACTGTGCTTTGGCTGGCAATCGCAGTGGCAATGATTCGTTTCACTTCGGCGCGCGCGGTTGGTGCAATCATCGCGGCTCTGCCGATTTTCTGCGGACTTGCATATTTGCTGCCAGAGCATCTTCTGTGGCGAAGATTTTTCGAGGCAATCTTCTGGCGATGGATCGATCTCTTGTCGTGGGCAGTGCGATACGCAGCTGTCTTTGCGATGCTTGGCGTGGACTTATCGCCAGAGAGCGCTGCATCGGCAGCTTGTATCGCTGCGGCTGCGAACATGATTCCATTCTTGGGAAACGGTCTTGGGGTGCGAGAGTGGGCGATCGGACTTGCAGGGCCAGCGCTTGCAACATGGACGACGGATGCGGGGCTTGCAGCAGAGTTGATCAATCGCTGCCTCGATTTGGTGGTTGTGGTGCCGATTGGATTGGGCGTGATGCCGGGCATCGCGAAACGCATTCGCAATGCAGGCCGAGGAAAAACATCTCTAGATATGGAAAGTAAGATCGGATCATGAACAAATCTGAACTTGCACACCGCATCGCTTCGGCCGCACTTCTGCGCGGAACTTTCACTCTTCGCAGTGGTCGAACAAGCAATTTCTATCTTGACAAATATCTTTTCAGCACTCAGCCTGATGTGTTGGCGGAACTTGGCAAAATGTTTGCCGCATCGATCGCCAAAGGAACGACTCGTCTTGCAGGCGCGGAACTCGGTGGGATTCCGCTTGTCAGCGCAGCAAGTATGGCAAGCGGGTTGCCCTGTGTTTTCATTCGAAATCAGAAAAAAGAGTATGGCACCGCCAAGCAACTTGAAGGCGTCTTGGTTGCCGGCGATAAAGTTGTGATCGTCGAAGATGTCGCAACGACAGGTGGTCAAGCGCTTGAAGCGGCGAAGGTCATTCAAGATCTTGGTGGAGTGGTCACGCACATCATTGCGACCATCGATCGTATGGAAGGCGCACGAGAAAATATCGAAGCCGCCGGCATTGCGTTCGAGAGTTTATTCACGGTGAAAGAACTGATGCCAAATGGGTGATGCGCTCGACTTGGCTGTCGTCGTAACGACATTCAACAGTATGCGCACGATCGAGCGCTGCCTGAGAAGTGTGAAGGGTTTGGCAAAAGATATTTATATCGTTGATAGCGGCAGCACCGATGGCACAGTCGAACTTTGCAAAGAGCAAGGCGCGCAAGTCGTGCATCAAGCGTGGCAGGGATTTGCAAAGCAGAAGGCGTTTGCGCTTTCGCTCGCCACGACGCAAGCGTGGGTTTTGGTTCTGGACAGTGACGAAAGTCTCGAGGGTGATTTGCAATCTGGATTGCGAGACGCGATCACTCGCGCCATGCCTCAGACGAGAGCCATCGAAATCAATCGCAAGATGTGGTACGTCGGTGGCTGGATCAACCATGTTGGGTTTCCTGATTGGGTGGTGCGTTGCGGTCGGCGCGGCGCACTCAGGATGATTGATCGGCCCGTGCATGAATGCTTTCAAGCCGACGGATTGACTGTGCGTGCGCAAGGAATTTGCCGTCACGATTCTTGGGATGGTTTCTGCGATGCGCTCGATCGAGGTGCGAAGTACGCAAAACTCTCTGCTTCGCAGCGTCAGTCAAGCAAGTTTCCAGTGATTTCTTCGACCTGCAGCATTATTGCGATCATCTTTAAGCAGGGGATCATGCGCCGAGGATTCCTCGATGGATGGCGCGGCGCTGCTGCGATCGCCGCATATTGCATCGGTCGATTTGCTTCGACCATGGCTGCGTACGAACGAAATCGATAGTCGGTCAACCACCGACGCGACTGCGCAAGTTGTCCAGCACATTCATGAAGTTGATGTACGCATCGTATGGACTTTCATACGGACTGAAATATTTATGCACATCGCCGTCTGACCAATACTTCGTGCACATGTAATACAAGTGATCGCTTGTGGTCAGCTTGCGCCAATCTTCTAAGACATGTTCGTCGCCTGCTTCGTGCTTGCGCTTGACGGCTTCTTCCAATCGATACAGTTCCGCAGCAGCGTTGTCTTGCAGCGGATTGCCAAGCCAC
>Ga0114971_10000620_pt1 | contig 23376 bp, 21 predicted proteins | sample M_140625_MF_Meta_FD_87320 | JGI IMG/M metagenome (GOLD analysis project Ga0114971, IMG submission 87320) | Freshwater microbial communities from Lake Montjoie, Canada to study carbon cycling - M_140625_MF_MetaG | ecosystem: Environmental > Aquatic > Freshwater > Lake | place: Lake Montjoie...
AAAGTACTTTTTTAGAAAGTGAAGAACAACTGTCTAAAAAAACTATGCATTCCACAGCAAAACAAGCAGCTACAATTGCGCTTAAAGCAAATGTTAAAAACCTAATTTTAGGTCATTATTCTACACGATATAGCAGTATTGAAATGTTTAAAAATGAAGCACAAACTATTTTCCAAAATGTGCATCTAGCTGAAGATGGAAAAGAAATTTCTTTAGATTAGTTTGTAATAATTAGTATTTTAATTATTTAAATCTCCTAATGATTTGTGAATTTTTCTTTTATGATGGGTTTGTTTCAAATTTTTATCTCCCGAAATAATACTAATGCTTCCATCAATTTCAAACATTGCTAATTTTACATCACTATAATGTTCTACTCCGTGTTCCCTAATTGCTTCCTGAAGTTCGTCCGAAGAAATTCCTAATTTGGCTAATGTTTTAAATTCTATTTTGCCATTATGAATTATTAATTCTGGTTTATCTTGGAGTATTTCTTTTATAAAATTGGAATGCAACATAGTTTTCTTGAAAATAATGTTGATGATAAATAAAGCAAAAGCTGCTAAAAGACCTCCTAAAAGAGAGGTATTACTTCCTACCATTGCATTTTGGACCGAGTTACTAATTAGCAAAATTAAAATCACATCGGAAGTATTCAATTGAGATAATTCTTTTTTACCAAATATCCGTAAAGCAATTATCATAAACAGATATACAGAAACACTTCGAATAATAATATCTAAGTAGGGGTTGTTAATCATGGTTAAATTAATATTTTTTTCTTTATATTATTCTCGATTGCCTTAATCATTTCTCCCGCAATGTCTTTGTTGGTAGCTCCTTCAATACCTTCTAATCCTGGTGATGAATTAACTTCTAACAATAATGGCCCTTTGGCAGAACGAATAATATCTACTCCTGCAATTCTTAAGTCCATTGCTTTAGCTGCTTTAATGGCAATTCTTCTTTCGTCTGAAGTTGGTTTTACTATAGATGCGGTTCCTCCCATGTGAATATTAGCCCGAAATTCACCGGGTGCAGCTTCTCTTTGTATTGCCGCAACTACTTTTCCATCAACTACAAATAGTCGTAAATCTTTACCGTTTGCTTCTTTTATAAACTCCTGAACTAATATATTGGCATTCAAACTTTTAAAAGCATTAATTACCGATTCGGCAGCTTTTTTTGTTTCGGCCAGAACAACTCCTTTTCCTTGCGTTCCTTCCAATAGTTTAACAATTAAAGGAGAACCTCCAACCATTTTAATTAAATCATCGGTATCTAAAGGAGAATTAGCAAATCCAGTTGTTGGGATGTCTACGCCATTTCTCAATAACAATTGAAGAGAAAAAAGTTTGTCACGAGATTGGGTTATGGCTGCTGCCGAATTCAAGCAATATACTTTCATTGCTTCAAATTGGCGGGTTAATGCGCAACCGTAAAATGTAATACTTGGGCGAATTCTTGGAATAATAGCATCAAAATTATCTAAAACTTTTCCGCCTCTATAATGGATTTCGGGTTTGTCGGCATCCAATTTCATATAACATTCTTTGATGTTTAGAAAGTGCATTTCATGGCCTCGCATTTCACCAGCTTCCATAATCCTTTTGTTACTATACAATTCTGGATTACTTGCTAACAATCCAATTCGTAAACCAGTTTTATTTGGTATAGCGTCAATATATAAATCTTTTAGATTTTCAATAGTGTTTTGGCCTAATAAATACTGTTGTTGAGGGTCAACTAATATTCTGCCACTCATTGCTTCTCTGCCTAACAGCATTCTAAAACCCATTGAATCTCGGTTAGTAAGCGTCATTTCTATAAACCAAATTTCATTTCCAAGATTAATATTAGTTTGAATAACGTAGCGTTGTTCGCGAAAACCACTAGAGCTTTTCACTACACGTTTGTCAATTAATAAGGCTTCACAATGAATAACCGTTTTAAGATTGTTTTGAATCGGATTAATATCGAATTTTACCCAATTGATTCCATCTTTAACAAATGGAGAAATGTTGATTGCATGTAACGCGGATGTTTTAGCACCCGAATCAACTCGAGCTTTAATTGCAGGGATTCCAAGCTCTGGAAATGAACACCATTCTTCAGATCCTAGTATGATTTTGTTTTGAGGCATTGTATTTAAATTTAAAACCACGAATTACAGCAATTTTATATAAAAATTAAAGTAATTAGTGGTTAAGTATGTGTTATTTAATTGTAATTAATATTATTATAAATATTTTTTCCTATTAATAAATTAACTAGTAGGCTCTTCTTTTTTCTGGATTTTTACATTCAACTCCGTAGCATCTTCTTCTATATCCATAAAGATTTCATCGCCGCTACCAATTTTAGATGTGATAATTTCTTCAGCTAGAGAATCTTCAACATATTTTTGTATGGCTCTTTTTAAAGGTCTAGCGCCAAATTGTTTATCAAAACCTTTTTCGGCTATAAATGCTTTTGCTTTATCAGAAAGGATTAATGTATAACCTAATTCTTTAATTCTAGCATATAATTTCACTAATTCTAATTCGATGATTTGGTCAATATCATGTTTTTCTAAAGCATTAAATACGATAACATCATCAATTCTATTTAAGAATTCTGGTGCAAATGTTTTCTTTAAAGCATTTTCGATAATACTTTTCGAATTATCATCTGCTTGTGCTACTTTGGCGGCAGTTCCAAAACCAACTCCTTGTCCGAAGTCTTTTAATTGGCGTGCACCAACGTTAGACGTCATGATAATAATAGTATTTTTAAAATCAATTTTACGACCTAAGCTATCCGTTAAATACCCATCATCTAGCACTTGAAGCATCATATTAAAAACATCGGGATGGGCTTTTTCTATTTCATCCAAAAGAACGACACAATATGGTTTTCTTCTAACTTTTTCAGTCAATTGGCCACCTTCTTCATAACCAACGTATCCCGGAGGAGCACCAACTAGTCTAGAAATAGCAAATTTTTCCATGTATTCACTCATGTCAATTCGCACTAAAGCATCTTCAGAATCAAATAATTCTTTGGCCAATACTTTGGCTAATTGTGTTTTTCCAACACCAGTTTGCCCCAAGAATATAAAGGAACCAATTGGTTTATTAGGATCTTTTAATCCCGCACGATTTCTTTGAATGGAACGCGCAATTTTCATTACTGCTTCATTTTGACCAATAACTTTGCCTTGAAGTAGTTCCGGTAATTTTGCTAATTTGTTGCTTTCGGTTTGCGCAATACGATTTACAGGAATCCCGGTCATCATAGAAACCACATCGGCAACATTATCCTCAGTAACTTCAATACGGTTGTTTTTTGAATCTTCTTCCCATTGCTCTTGAGCAATTGCAAGGTCTTTTTCAAGTTTCTTTTCGTCGTCGCGAAGTTTTGCTGCCTCTTCGTATTTTTGTCTTTTAACGACTGAATTTTTCAGCTCTCGAACTTCCTCCAATTGACGCTCTAAATCTACTATTTGTTTAGGAACATCAATATTGGTTATGTGTACCCGAGAACCAGCTTCATCTAAAGCATCAATAGCTTTGTCTGGTAAAAAACGTTCCGACATATAGCGATCGGTTAATTTTACACAAGCCTCAATTGCTTCTTTAGAATAAGTAACATTGTGGTGGTCTTCGTATTTATTTTTTATATTATTTAATATCAAAATAGTCTCCGTAACCGACGTAGGCTCTACAATCACCTTTTGAAAACGACGTTCCAATGCACCATCTTTTTCTATATATTGTCGGTATTCGTCAAGAGTTGTTGCTCCAATACATTGAATTTCACCTCTTGATAAAGCAGGTTTCAGCATGTTAGAAGCGTCTAAAGAACCTGTAGCACCCCCAGCGCCAACAATTGTATGAATTTCATCTATAAATAAAATTATATCGTCATTTTTCTCTAATTCGTTCATCACCGCTTTCATGCGCTCTTCAAATTGTCCACGATATTTAGTTCCTGCAACTAAACTAGCCAAATCTAAAGTAACCACTCTTTTGTTAAACAAAATTCTAGATACTTTCTTTTGGATAATTCGCAAGGCTAAACCCTCGGCAATAGCAGATTTACCAACACCCGGCTCGCCAATTAACAATGGATTATTCTTCTTTCTACGGCTTAAAATTTGAGAAACGCGTTCAATTTCTTTCTCACGACCAACCACAGGATCTAGTTTACCGTCTTCAGCCATTTCAGTTAAATCACGACCAAAATTATCTAGAACAGGAGTTTTAGATTTCTTACTAGACTTATTAGCAGGATTATTAAAACTTTCTCCTTTAATACCATCATCCTGTCCAGAGTCATCATTAAATGCATCGTTTTTAGGTAAATTTTCTAAAAAATTTTCTTCATTTGGTGTCATATCTAAATATTGTTCTTTAGCTACTTCATAATCTATTTTTAGTTTATTAAGCAACTTAGTAGTAGGGTCATTTTCGTTACGTAAGATGCAAAGTAGTAAATGAGCTGTACTGATAGAACTGCTTTGATAAACTTTTGCTTCTAAAAAAGTTGTCTTTAACGCTCTTTCCGCTTGACGAGTAAGGTGTAAGTTTTTCTTTTCTAAACTTAATTCAGCATTTGGATTTGGCGGACTCAATATTTCTACTTTCTTTCTCAAATGATCTAAATCTACCGAAAGGTTATTCAAAATTGATATTGCTTTTCCATTACCATCTCTCAAAATTCCAAGCATAAGATGTTCAGTTCCAATAAAGTCGTGTCCCAATCGCAAAGCTTCTTCTTTACTGTAGGTTATAACATCTTTTACCCTTGGCGAAAAATTATCATCCATCATATTATGTATATTATAATTGTAAATTTAGTGAATTACAAATGGTAATACAAATACCATTCCTAAGAAAAACACTTGTCAGTAAATTGACAAAAAAATAATTAGATATAAGACTTACAATTTGGTAATTTATTAACCATTTAGTGTTGCTAATTTGTTAATAAATCCTTGAAAGAAGTATGCAAAAATGCTTTTATAAGAATTTAAAAAATGTAACTTGCACGATTGAATTGAAAATTAATTTATTTTAAAATTTATAAATATGTCTGACGGAGAAAAGTTAATTCCTATTAACATTGAAGACGAAATGAAATCAGCATATATCGATTATTCGATGTCTGTTATTGTATCAAGAGCACTGCCTGATGTTCGCGATGGTTTAAAACCAGTTCATAGAAGGGTGTTATACGGAATGTACGATCTAGGAGTAACCTCTAAATCAGCCCATAAAAAATCAGCAAGAATTGTAGGAGAAGTATTAGGAAAGTACCACCCTCACGGAGATACTTCAGTTTATGATGCTATGGTTCGTATGGCTCAAGAATGGAGTTTACGTTATTTATTAGTAGACGGCCAAGGTAACTTTGGATCTGTAGATGGCGATAGCCCCGCAGCAATGCGATATACTGAGGCAAGAATGAAAAAGATGTCGGAAGACATAATGGCAGATATTGATAAAGAAACCGTAGATTTTAAGTTAAATTTTGACGATACTTTGTACGAGCCAACGGTTATGCCAACGCGTGTTCCTAATTTATTGATAAATGGAGCATCCGGAATTGCAGTAGGTATGGCAACTAATATGGCGCCACATAACATTACCGAAGTTATTGACGGTACTCTTGCATATATTGATAATAATGATATTGAAATTGATGAGTTAATTACACATATTAAAGCACCTGATTTTCCTACAGGTGGAGTGATTTATGGATATGAGGGTGTTCGCGAAGCCTTTAAAACAGGTCGTGGAAGAATAGTTATTCGTGCCAAAGTTAATTTTGAAGAAATTAACGGTAAAGAAGCAATTATTGTATCTGAAATTCCGTACCAAGTGAATAAGGCAGAAATGATTAAAAAAACTGCCGATTTAATTAACGATAAAAAAATTGAAGGTATTTCAAATATTCGAGATGAATCGGATAGAACAGGAATGCGTATTGTTTATGAATTAAAACGCGACGCAGTTCCGAATGTGGTATTAAATACTTTATATAAATTTACGCAACTTCAATCTTCTTTTAGTGTTAATAACATTGCCTTAGTAAAAGGTAGACCACAAATGTTAAACGTAAAAGATTTGATTCATTATTTTGTTGAACACCGTCATGAAGTTGTGGTAAGAAGAACCCAATTTGAATTACGTAAAGCAGAAGAAAGAGCCCACATATTAGAAGGTTTAATTATAGCTTGCGACAATATTGATGAAGTTATTGCTTTAATTCGTTCTTCTAAAGATGGGGAGGAAGCTAGAGCAAAATTAATTGATCGTTTCCAATTGTCTGAAATTCAAGCCCGTGCTATTGTTGAAATGCGTTTAAGACAATTAACAGGTTTGGAACAAGATAAATTACGAGCTGAATATGAAGAATTAATGAAGTTAATAAACCATTTGAAAGAATTACTTGCTAGTAAAGAACTAAGAATGGAATTAATTAAAACTGAATTAATTGAAATTCGTGATAAATATGGCGATGAGCGTCGTTCAATAATTGAATATTCTGGAGGCGATGTAAGTATTGAAGATTTAATTGCGGATGAAAATGTAGTTATTACAATTTCACATGCAGGATATATTAAACGTACTTCTTTAACAGAATACAAAACTCAAAATAGAGGAGGAGTAGGACAAAAATCGGCTACTACAAGAGATCAAGATTTCTTAGAGCACCTTTTTGTTGCAACCAACCACAACTATTTATTAATTTTTACCCAAAAAGGTAAATGTTATTGGATGCGTGTCTATGAAATTCCAGAAGGAACCAAAGCAAGTAAAGGTAGAGCTCTTCAAAACCTTATCAACATTGAAAGTGATGATAAAGTAAAAGCATTTATTTGTGCACAAGATTTAAAAAACCAAGACTACATTAAGAACCATTATGTAATCATGGCTACTAAAAAAGGACAGGTTAAGAAAACTTCTTTAGAGAAATATTCTAAGCCTAGAGTAAATGGAGTTGCAGCAATTACAATTAAAGATGAAGATGAATTACTAGCTGCAGAGTTAACAAACGGAAATAGTCAAATTTTAATAGCAGTTAAATCTGGTAAGTTAGTTCGTTTTGAAGAAGCTAAAACGCGGCCAATGGGTAGAACTGCATCTGGAGTTAGAGGAATTAGTTTAAGAGATGAACAAGATGAAGTTATTGGTATGGTCTCCGTTGACGAAAATAACATTAATGATACGCAACTATTGGTAGTAACTGAAAATGGTTACGGAAAAAGAACCAAACTTGAAGATGAAGGAGAAGCAGTTTACAGAATTACCAACCGTGGAGGTAAAGGTGTGAAAACATTAAATATTACTGAAAAAACTGGAGCATTAGTATCTATTAATTCCGTTACCGATGCTGACGATTTAATGATTATAAACAAATCTGGTTTAACCATAAGAATGGATGTTTCTACACTTCGTGTTATGGGAAGAGCAACTCAAGGTGTTCGTTTAATTAATATTAAAGGAAACGATTCTATTGCCGCTGTAACTAAAGTTATGAAAGACGATGAAGAAGAAGCAATTGCTGCCGATGGAGAAGAATTAGAATTTGATCCAAATGCAATTATTGAAGATGATTCTGATGATGATGATGAGGTTGATGAAGCAGAAGATGAAGTTGCTGATGAAGACGATTCAGAAGAATAAATAAATAAAATGAATTAGAAAAAAGCCATGTAACTAAACTATTTTAGATAGCATGGCTTTTTTTAAACAAATAATTTAATAAATTAAATAGTTACCTTATGAGAATTAAACAAATAATAATTGCAGGAGCATTATTAGTTTCTGTTACTACTTTCGCTCAGAAAGACGAATTAAAAGCATTGAAAAAAATTTATAATAAAGATGTTATAAAAGGGGAGGATTTAGCCGAATATAAATCTCTTACAGATAAAGTGCAACCTTTAGCTGTTGAAGAAGGGGATAAAGTTTATGCTAATTTTTACAAGTGTATGATTCCTGTATTAGAATATAGCGCTATTGATAAAACTATGGCTCCTTTGCAAATTCAAATGGCTTTAATGAAGTTTGTTAGCCCAAAATCAATTACCGAATTGGCTTCTGGTTTGAACGCTACATTAGATTATGAAAAAAAGACAGGTAAAAAAATCCAAACAGAGGATATTAATGAAACCATAACTTCATTTAAACCGGAACTTATTAATTACGCGGTTAAATTAGGTAATGAAAAAAAATTCAAGGAATCTGCAGAAGTATTATATTCTATTTATCAACTAGATAAAAAAGACCAAGAAAATTTGTATTATGCTGCTAATTATGCTGTTAATGCTCATGATTATGATAATGCAATAGTGTACTATAAAGAATTAAAAGCATTAAATTATACAGGAGAAGGAACAATTTATTATGCTAAAAATAAAGCTACTGGAGCTGAAGAAAATTTTAATACTAAAAGTATTAGAGATAATATGATTCAATTAGGAACTCATATTACTGCTAGAGATGAAAAAATTCCTTCTAAAAAAGGTGAAATTATCCGAAATATTGCTTTAATTCTAGTAGATCAAGGAAAAACAGATGAAGCTAAAAGCGCATTACTAGAAGCTAGAAAAGAAAACCCAGAAGATACGGGATTGATAGTCTCTGAAGCTAATATATATCTAAGTCAAAATGATACAGCTAGCTATAAAAGATTAATTACTGAGGCGTTAGAGAAAAGCCCTAATGATGAAATATTGGTATTTAATTTAGGAGTTACTTGTGGTAATGCTAACCAATTTGAAGATGCAGAAAAATACTACAGAAAAGCAATAGAATTAAAACCAGATTTTACTAATGCTTATATTAATTTAGCGGATCTTGTTTTAAAACCAGATGCTAAAATAGTAGAAGAGCTAAATAAACTTTCTACATCTCCAAAAGATTTAAAAAGGTACGAGGTGTTAAAAATAGAAAGACAAAAATTGTTTAGCAAAGCCATGCCTTTATTAGAAAAAGCACACCAATTAGATCCAAAAGATGATGTTATAAAAAGCAATTTAAAATCGGTTTATAACTTTTTGGAAATGACAGATAAAGTTAAAGCTTTAAAAGAAGAAAACTAGTTTTCAGTTGATATGTATTATTATAAAATAGCCGACCTTTTGGGTCGGCTATTTTATTAGGTAACTTAAACTATTCCTCTTTTTGTCCCATCATCATTAAATAGGCTTTAAGGAATTCATCAATATTTCCGTTCATAACGCCATCTACATCGCTGGTTTCATAACCCGAACGAACGTCTTTTACTAATTTATAAGGTTGCATTACATAGTTTCTAATTTGCGATCCCCATTCAATTTTCATTTTTCCGGCTTCAATATCCGCTCGTTGTGCTAATTGTTTTTTTAATTCAATTTCATACAGCTGGGATTTCAACATTTGCATGGCGCGTTGTCTATTATCTTGTTGTGATCGTGTTTCTGAACACTGAATTTGTATTCCAGTTGGCTTATGAAATAATTGAACTTTAGTTTCTACTTTATTTACATTTTGTCCTCCCGCACCGCTTGAACGAGAAGTAATTATTTCAATATCAGCAGGGTTAATATCAATTTCAATAGTATCATCTACTAAAGGATACACATAAATAGAAGCAAAAGAAGTGTGTCTTTTTGCATTACTATCAAATGGAGATATACGCACTAGTCGGTGTACGCCATTTTCGCCTTTTAAATAACCAAAAGCAAAATCGCCTTCAATTTCAAGAGTTACTGTTTTTATTCCTGCAACTTCTCCTTCTTGAAAGTTTAATTCTTTAATTTTAAATTTTTGTTTTTCAGCCCACATCATGTACATTCGCATTAACATTGATGCCCAATCGCAACTTTCTGTTCCGCCAGCACCTGCAGTAATTTGAAGCACAGCACTCATGCTATCTCCTTCTTCTGAAAGCATGTTTCTAAATTCTAAATCTTCAATATGAGAATTTGTTAATTCATAATGAGTATCTAGTTCTTCTTCAGAAACATCGCCTTCTTTAAAAAATTCGTAAGTAATTTGAAGTTCTTCCGCTAATGCAACACCTTTTTCAAAATCTTCTACCCACTTTTTCTTTTGGCGTAAATTTTTAATTAGTATTTCAGCTTCTTTAGCATTGTTCCAAAAATTGGGAGCAAAAGTCTTTTCTTCTTCGTTGGTAATTTCGATAAGCTTGGCATCAATGTCAAAGATACCTCCTCAACGCACCAAGACGCTCTACAATACCTTTTATTTGTTCGGTATTTGTCATAAATTATGTAAATTTGTAACTGCAAATATAATGCTTCAAAATTTGATATGGAAATTAATTTAATCAGCGACACAGTCACCAAGCCTAGTAACGAAATGTTGCAATTCATGTTTAATACAAAAGTAGGCGATGATGTTTACAAACAAGATCCAACGGTTAATGAATTAGAAACTTCAGTAGCTCAATTATTTGGAATGGAAGCAGCTTTGTTTTTTCCATCTGGGACTATGGCAAATCAAACAGCAATTAAGTTACATACTAACCCGGGTGAGCAAATAATATGCGACAAATATTCACATATTTATCATTACGAAGGCGGGGGAGCTTCTTTTAATAGCGGTGTGTCTTGCTGCTTAGTAAACGGAAGCCGCGGAATGGTTACTGCCGATTTGGTTAAAAATGCAATTAACGATCCTGAATTTTATCATGCTCCATTAACTTCTTTAGTTAGTATTGAAAACACTACTAATAAAGGAGGGGGCGCTTGTTATGATATCTCGGAATTAAAAAAAATAAAACAAGTTTGTGTTGATCATAATTTAAAATATCATTTGGACGGTGCCCGATTGTGGAATGCAATGGTTGCCAAAAAACAACACCCTAAGGAATTCGGAAATCTTTTTGACACCATTTCGGTTTGCTTATCTAAAGGACTTGGAGCTCCTGTAGGATCTATTTTATTAGGAAGTAAAGCTGATATTAAAAGGGCTTTACGCATCCGGAAAATATTTGGAGGAGGTATGCGACAATCTGGTTATTTAGCAGCTGCTGGAATGTTTGCTCTACAGCATAATATTTTAAGATTAGAAGAGGATCATAGAAGGGCAAAAGAAATAGGAGATTTGTTAAAGACATTAAATTGGGTAGAAAAGGTTGAGCCCATAGAAACAAACATATTAATATTTTCTGTACGTCCTTCATTAGAAGAAAAATGGGTCATTGAAAAATTGCAACAAAAAAGTATTTTCATAAGTTCTATGGGGCATGGTAAACTTAGAATTGTAACGCATTTAGATTACAAGGAAGTAATGCATAATTATGTAATGGAAACTCTGGGCAAAATGCAATTTTAAGTTATATAATTATTTTAATCTATAGGTTTCTTTTTTCTAACTTAATATTTTAATTTTTGAGCGATTAGCGTTTGATAATTGAATTAGTAATAATAATTTTAATATTAATGGTTTTAAATAAATTCGTTACTATGTTAAATTTTTTTGACACTGTTCCTGTTCCTACAATTGTTGTCAATAAAGAAAATAATATTGTATTCATAAATAAAATTGGTTTACAATTTTTAAAACTTACTAAACAAGATTTTTTTTTAAGACCTTTAAAATTTTTATTTCCAGAAATGGAAATAAATAAGCTAAAAACTAAAGAAAACTTCACTTCTTTTTATAATAATTCTAACGGGGTTAATCAACCTTTATTGATTCAATTTGACACTCACACTATTGAGAATATAGAGTATAAGTTATTTTATATTCTTGAAATAAAAAACAATGAAATAGATTTGAATACAATTCATGGTAGTTTTATTAAGGAGAAAGAAAATGAAATTGAGTTAGAAAACAAGTTCCTAAAAATTAAAAATAAAGAATTAGAGGAATTTAATTATCTCCTATCACATGATCTTCAAGAGCCTTTAATGTCTATTATTAGTTATTCTAAATTATTGGAAGACGAATACCAAGATATATTAGATGATGAAGGTAAAATGTTTGTTAAATTTATTAATAAATCAGCAGTTAGAATGCGAAATTTAATTTCGGGTTTAATGCAATATGCAAGTATAAATAAAATAGAAGACTTGGTTGAAACCAATTTTCAAATAGTGCTTGAAGAAGTACAAGAGGATTTGGCAAATAAAATAAATAAATATAATGCCATAATTAATTTTGAAAAATTACCTATATTATATTGTTATCCAACGTACATTCGCTTATTGTTTCAAAATCTTATTAGCAATGCTATTAAATTTTCTAAACAAGATGTCTATCCTAAAATAGAAATTACTTATTCCGAAAGAGAAAATGATTGGCTGTTTAAAGTTAAAGATAACGGCATTGGAATTGACTCTAAAAATTCGGAACAAATTTTTATGATTTTTAAAAAATTACATACTGAAACTATTTTTAAAGGACATGGAATTGGTTTAGCACATTGTAAAAAAATCATTGAATTTCATAATGGTGAAATTTGGGTAGAGTCTATTTTAGGGGAGGGAAGTACATTTAATTTCAGCATTTCAAAAATAATATAATATGGCAAAGGAAATAAAAAGTATACTTTTGATAGATGACGATTTAGCAATTAATTATTTTCATAAAAGATTGTTTTTAAAACTTGAAATATCAAATTCAGTACTACCTTTTTTTAATGTTGCAGATGCATTAAAAGGACTTGTTGACCTCAATACAACTTTATTAAAAAATGATTTGGTATTTATTTTTTTAGATGTTAATATGCCAGAAATAGATGGATGGTCATTCTTGGAGGAGTTTGATAAAATTAAGTCTACTTTAATTGCAGAATTTAAAATATTTTTATTAAGTTCTTCTGTTAATCCTGAGGATATTAAGAAAGCAAAAAAAAATGATTTGGTTGCAAATTATTTTGCCAAACCCCTTATGATGGAGGGAATACTAGCACTTAAAGAAATATATTTCAAATAGGTGTAAGTAAATTAGAAAGGTTGATTTTTATATTGGGTTTAAATTTATATATATATATATATAAATTTGATTAAATATGTAGATATAAATAAACTACTGCAATCAAAAAAGCAAAAAAGGATATTAAAAAAATCATATATTTTATTTTTTTACTTTTTGATTTACTTTTTAATTTTATTCTTTTTCTTATTCTTATTCTTTGTTTCATATTATTTTTACTGTAATAATTTACAACTGCAATACATAAATATTTAGATAGTGTTAATTAATTTTTTATTTATAAAGTTGAAAGAATTAACTTACATTTATTTAAAACACAAATATATTTATTTTTTTCAAAATAAATGTAACTTTACTTGATCTTTCTTTAATAAAGTTGTTACTTAATTTGCATTTCATCTCAAAATCCAAAGTTTTTATTAATGCGCCGCTTCCGCTGGGTTAATTTTGTTTTTACCCTTTTTAATTAAAAATATAATAGGAACACAAAATAAAAATAGAAGTCCAAGGGACATAAATATATCCATATAGGATAAAACAGTACTTTGTTTTAAAACTGAATAATCTATTACTTGATACGCTTTTTTTAATGCTTCATTAGTGCTAAATCCTTTAGACATGAATCCTTTTTGTAGCATTAAAACTCTTTGTTGAACTTCTATACGACTACCGTCTACATGTGCCAATAAATCTACTCGATGTTTTTGGGTATAACGGGTAATGAAAGTTGTAATAATTGCAATTCCAAACGATCCCCCAAGTTGTCGCATCATTCCAGTAAAAGCTGCTCCTTCGCCAATATTTTTTCCTTTTAGAGTAGAAAGCGATAGCGTAGTTATAGGAACAAAAAGTAGTCCCATCCCGATCCCTCTCAATATTAAAGGCCAAAAGAAATGTTCCTCTCCAGTATCAGGTGTCATGGCATCTCGCATCAAGAAGGTAAAAAGAAAGAAGATTACAAAACCTACGCCAACCATATATCCTTGTGGAATACCTTTTTGTATCATTTTACCAATAAATGGCATCATGAAAGCGGTTGTAATTGATCCCGGAATCAACAATAATCCAGCATCTGTTGCTGTCCATCCTAAAATAGATTGTGTGTAAATTGGAATAATTAAAGTAGAGCCGTAAAGACCAAATCCTAAAATGAAAGACATGAGGATCCCGATTCTTAAATTCCCGTCTTTAAGCACGCTTAAATTTACAATTGGAAATTTATAGGTCAATTGCCTCCACACAAAAGCCAACAATCCAAATAAAGAAACGATACTCAAACTTAAAATTAAATTATCATTGAACCAATCGTCTTGCTGTCCGTGTTCTAAAACAAATTGTAACGACCCAATAAAGGCCGCCAAGAAAACGATTCCTAACCAATCTACTTGGTTGGCTTTTAGCTTTTCTCCGTATTTAGGACTTCTAACAAAACTTAAAGTAAGAATTGTCGCTATGATTCCGATAGGAATGTTGATGTAAAAAATAAAAGGCCAAGAAAAGTGATCCACAATATAGCCACCTAAGGGCGGTCCTAAGGTTGGTCCAACAATTACTCCCATTCCGTAAATTGCTTGCGCCATTCCTCGTTTCGCAGCAGGGTAACTTTCGGTTATTATGGTTTGTGCAGTAACTAATAAAGCGCCACCACCAAGACCTTGTATGAATCTAAAAGCAACTAATTCCCATATATTTGAGGCGTTTCCGCAAAGGAATGATGCTACTGTAAATAATATGATTGAGAAGGCAAAATAATTGCGTCGCCCGAATTGTTGTGATAACCAACTCGTCATAGGAATTACGATCACATTGGCAATTGCATAAGCGGTAATTACCCATGCCACATCGGTAAGTGTAGCACCAAGGCTTCCTCGCATGTTGGTAAGCGCTACATTCACAATGGTAGTATCTACAATTTCCAACAAAGCACAAAGCACCGCTGTTATGGTGATAATAACCCTCCTGTAGCCATATTCTACTAAATCGTCTGCTTGTACCATTTTAATATTAGATTTTAAATTTTAGATAGGATTATCAGATTTTAAAATATTTAATTTCTGATATTTAAAATTTAATATTATTTCAAATGTACATCCACGTCTACATTCATCCCTGGTCGAAGTAATTTTACTTTTTCAGCATCATTATCCGCGTCAATTGCAATTTTAACAGGCAAACGTTGAATGGTTTTTACAAAGTTACCTGTAGCATTATCTGGAGGTAAAATAGAAAATTTAGCGCCTGTTGCAGGAGAAAAACTAGTAATAGTTCCTTTAAATTCAGTGTCAGGATAAGCATCTGCTTTAATAGTTACTTTTTGACCTATTACCATTTTATTCAATTGAGTTTCCTTGAAATTGGCAGTAACCCATGCTTCGGCATTGTTAATTATGTAAAATAACGATTGTCCAGGTTGTAAAAACTGGCCGGGTTGAATTGCAATTTTCGAGACTTGACCATCAATTGCTGCCGTAACCACTGTATAATCTGAATTTAAATTTGCTGCATCCAGCATAGCTTGCGCTCTTTTAATATTTGCAGCAGCAACATCGGCTTGTTTGTTAGAAACATTTGTTCTTGCAGCTGCAACATTTTTTTGAAAAGAGCTCGCTTTTTGTTGTTCTTGCAAAATACGCAATTGGCTCTGTGCCTCTAGTTTGGTTGCTTCTGCTTGCTCATATTGTTGTTTTGTAATGGTATGATTTTTATAAAGATTTGCATATCTGTCAAAATCATTAACTGCACGATTCAATCTAATTTTGGCTGTTTCAATGTTTCCTCCTGCAGATTGCATGTTTGCATCCGAAACCGAAACGTTTGCTTGTGCGGTTCCAATATCTGCTTTAGAGGCAGCATAGCTTCCTTCGGCAGACACTAATGCCGCTTTAGCATCTTCAATTTTTACTAAATAATCTTTGTTGTCAATAGTAAATAAAGTATCTCCTTTTTTTACAAAGTCGTTATCTTTTACATAAATTTTGGTTACATATCCCGCTACCCTTGGAATTATAGGATTCATATTTTTTTCAATTTGTGCATCATCCGTAGTTTCATGTGCTTGCGAATGCAAATACTTAAAGGTGCCATAAGATCCTCCTACAAGTATTAATGCTGTAAAAATGAAAATAAATTTTTTGTTGGTTTTAGTCTTTTCCATGTTGTTATTATTTAGTGGTAGATAAATTGAATGAATTAATTAATTTTCCGGATGCAAATTGCAATTGGTAGTATTTTAAGGCAATATCTGCTTGGCACAAGGCTAAGTTTATTTTGCTTTGCAATTGTTGAACATCAGCTTCCAATAAGTCGTTAGTGTTTGCCAAGCTGTTGTCGTATTTGTCTTTGATTATTCGGTAATTTTCATAGGACTGCTCTTCTGCTAAAGCATATACTTTATTTTGTTTCAAGGAAAGGGAATAGTTTTCTTGGGCTTGTTGCGTTTCTTCCTTTATTTTATCCGATAGAATTGCAACCGCTTGTTTTGTTTGCTCGGATTTGCTTTTTGCGAGTTCCACTTCTTTTCCGTTTTTGAAAATGGAAGATAAATCGTAATTAATACCAACTCCGAAGTTCATGGCGTTACTAACCGAAATTACATTTTTTAAATCTAAAGCAATATATCCACCAGTTAATGCAAGAGAAGGGTAGTAGCCAGCTTTAGCAATTTTAATTCCTGCTTCGGATGCTTTTTGTTGGAAGGATAAGGCTTGTAAATCGTTTCGAAGGGCATTAGTAGTAAGTAATTGGTTTTTAGCCATGTCACTTTTTACGCTTTCAATATCGATATCTATTATTGTATTTTCTGGTAAACGAAGCAAAGTTGCCAATTGGTAGTTAACCACATTTACATTTTTCATGGCGGTTGCTATCGAAAGTTCCAAGTTAGATTCTTGCAATTGGGCTTTCAACAAATCATTTTTTGCTAACAATCCGTTGTCAACCATGGCTGAAAAGTCTTTGGTGCGTTGTTTAGCACTTTTAATATTTTCATTTAGCAACTCAACCATTTTTTGTGATTTATAGAGATTGGCAAACAATTCTACAACTTCAAGAGCAAGCCCTTCTTTAGTGTGGGATGCATTAAAGTTTTGTGCTTGGTATAAATTTTCGGAAGCGGCAATAGTATTTTTTAATTTAAATCCACTAAAAATAGGCATCGAAACATTGGCTTGTCCAAGAAGCAATTGACTCACATCAAGTCCGTTTCCAGATCCACCTAAATGCGAATCAACTTTGGCTCCAGCCAATCTCAAGTATTGTCCCGAAACTTTTACGGATGGATACTGGTTATTTTTTATCGTTTCCAGTTCCAGTTTGGAAGTTGCCACCTTGGTGTTTGCCAAAACCGCTTCATTACTATTTGTAACTACTAAGGAAATCGCTTCTTTTAGCGACATTTTCTTTCTTTCTTGAGCGTTTATTATGGCGCTTCCAAAAAGAAAAAAAAGTAATACTATAATTGATTTAGTCTTCATATATAAGTAGGGCTTTTATAGTTTTCTGTATGTGTTTTGTTAATTCGTTTGCAATGTAATTTTCGTATTTTTCGCTAGAATCTAAATGTAATAAATCTTCAAAATAATGTTTATTCATATGAAAATGGATAAAGGTTCCAATTACGATTGGCTGTATTAATGCTACATTTATATTGGGCTGAAAAAGCCCTTGGATTTGTCCTTCAATAATTATGTTCTCTAATAATTTTAAGTTATTTTTTTTTACTTGTGTGAAAGCCTCTAAATTGATTTCTCGTTTGGTAGAAGAAACTTCATAATGTAAAATCTGGTACATATATCGATTGGAATTTATTCGTTGTATGTAATATTCAATTAACTTTTCAATTTTTTTAATAGGGGAGATGTCCTCTGTGGAAAGCGTTTCGAGATGTAATTTCATTCCTGAAATTCGATAAAGTACTAAGGCTTCTAGAAGTTTTTCTTTGGAGCCAAAATAGTAAGAAATCATCGCTACATTAATCTTTGCGATTTTAGCGATTTCTCTTACCGAAGTTCCATTAAAACCTTCTTCGGCAAAAAGATGTTCGGCCACCAAAAGAATCTCAATTTGTTTATCATTAAATTCCATAGGAAATTAAATTTTCTAAACCGCAAAATTAAACAATTGTTTAAATTAAACGTTTGTTTAATTCATTTATTAACGATTTATTAACGATTAATCTATCATAGATAAATTCTATTAGTATTATTTAATTAATTTATAATCAATTATTTATATTTATTTAATTAAAGTAAATTATTAATAAATAATGGGATACCCTTAATTGTGTTTAAACGTATGAAATTTATAAAAGCACTTCCAATTATAGCACCTTTTTGGTGTTTTACAGCGCTTGTAAATGAATCTTTTGAGTTAATTCCGAAGCCAATAATTTGTGGATTATTGAGGTTTAAATTAGCAATTCGATTGAAATACTGCAATTCTTTTTCTCCAAAACCATCACTTTTACCTGTCACCCCAGCGGTGATAAATGATGCTAATGTTTATATATTAAAATATTTTTCCCATCGCCAACAGTACCACAAAGGTCAATGGTATTGTATTGTGAAAAATCCACAGGGATACATAATTCCAGTAAAGCTTTTCTAAATCCCGCTAATTCTTCAATTGTGATGCTTCGCATCATGTAAACCGTAAAAAAAGCCGCTATTTGACTCGTATTATATTGTCCTGTTAAATGTTTACTAAAACATTTTTAGCTTCTTCTTTGGTTAATGTTTCGTGATTAATTATACGATTGAGTATTATTTTCATTTTTTTTTAGATTCTTAGATTTTAAGGTTTCAAGGTCTTTAGGTTTTTATTTTAACTGTTTAACCAATTTTCTAAAATTCTTATCCCTTGTGGGGTTAAAACGCTTTCTGGATGGTATTGAACGCCTTTTACATCAAATGTTTTATGACGTATAGACATGATTTCACCGCTTGAATCCGTTGCCGTTATTTCTAAATCGGATGGAAAATCTTCCTTTGCAATAACCCATGAATGGTATCGGCCAACTTCTATTTCGTTTTCTAAACCTTCATAAAGAGGTTCGTCGTTTACAGTAATTTGAACTGCAGATGCAACTCCATGGTGTACTTTTTCAAGGTTTTTAAGACTTCCTCCAAATACTTCTCCTATGGCTTGTTGTCCTAAACATATTCCTAAAATGCTTTTGGATGCGGCATATTTTTGAATAACTGCTTTTAATAATCCAGCTTCAGATGGAAGCCCGGGCCCTGGAGATAGTAAAATTTTATCAAATTTTTCGACTTCTTCAATTTCAAATTCATCATTTCGTACAACCGAAACAGTGCAGTTTAAATCTTCTAAATAATGAACCAAATTATAAGTGAAACTATCATAATTGTCAATGACTAGTATTTTTTTCATTTGTAATTAATTTATGTTTTCTGCAATTTCTAATGCCTTGTCTAAGGCTCCAAGTTTGTTGTAAATTTCTTTTAATTCGTTTTCTTCTGTTGAACTTTCTACAATTCCAGCGCCAGCTTGGTAATGCAAAGTATGATTTTTACTTAAAAAAGTACGAATCATAATTGCATGATTGAAATTTCCTTCAAAATCCATAAATCCAATAGCTCCTCCATAAAATCCACGATTTGTTTTTTCAATTTCATTTATAAGTTGCATAGCTCTGTGTTTAGGTGCGCCTGATAATGTTCCCGCGGGAAAAGTGTCAGCAACAACTTGCATTGAATTGGATTTTGGAAATAAATGACTTGTAACTTTTGAAACTAAATGAATTACATGTGAAAAATACTGTACTTCTCGATATTTTTCAACAGTTACTATGTTGCCATTTCTACTTAAATCATTTCTTGCTAGATCCTCAAGCATAACATGTTCGCTATTTTCTTTACTGTCTTCTGCTGATTGTTTGGTAATAATTTTATTTTCAACTTTTATCGAAGCAATCGGATTACAATAGATATGCGAAAAGCTATTGTTGTTAGCATGATAATCCGAGCTTTCAAGCAAAACACGGTTTGGGAATTTATCGCGCAGTTTTAAATAAACACTGACTGGTGTTATAGTGTCTGCAAGTATTTGTTTGTAATTAGTTGTTAAGTGGTATGTTTTCATTTTTGATTTTTTTTGGTATAAAAAAAAGCTTGTCGTGATTGACAAGCCTTTTTGGAATATTTTTATTTCTAAAATATACTAATAGCGGTTCAGTTCACGAAGTTTGACGTAAATTATTCCACCACCAAATAGTATTTATATTGTTTTTCATTTTTTTTAAAATCTAATTACAAATTTAAGTTATTTTTTTATAAAACAAAACATAAAGCAAAAAAACCTTAAAAATTTCTCTTTAAGGTTATTTTATTTGAAAATTAAAAGTTGTTAAAACTGTAAATTCACATTTAATTCAAATTCATCTGCAATAGCTTTATCTCCTAAGCTATCAAAGAAACTTCCAGAACCATATTTGATACCAAATTTAGTTCTGTCAATTTTCAAGTTAGTATTTGCCTTAGCTCCTTTAACGGTGATTGTAAAATTAATTGGAGCAGTTACATCTTTTAAAGTTAAATCTCCAGTTACATTATAAACGCCATTTCCTTTGTCAGAAATTTTTTTGAAAACCAATTTAGAAGTTTGGAATTTTTCAGTACCAAAGAAGTCATCTGCTTTTAAATGACCATTAAGACTCATTTGAGAATCACCAGTTAAATCTGTTGCAGTTAAACTTGTCATATCAACTATAAAAGAACCTCCAGATAAATTTTTACCTTTAAAAATTAAATTTCCTTCTTTCAAGTTAATAGTTCCATTGTGTTGACCAGTAACTTTTTTTCCAATCCAAGCTATGTTACTTTTAGTAACGTCTACTTTTTTTAATTGTGCGCTAGCAATGGTTGATACGGTTACTAATAATGCGATTGCGATTGTCTTTAAATTCTTCATTTTTTTTAATTTTTAGGGGTTAAATAGTAATAAATAAATCTTCGTTTGATTTTCTAACTTTTGCATAATGTTGCGTGTCATCTTCTGCATGACGGTAGCCAACAGTTGCAACAAGAGCAGCATTTAAGTTTAATTTATCTAAACCTAAAAGCTCATTGTACTTTGCAGGAACAAAACCTTCCATTGGAGTAACGTCAATTTTTAGTTCTGCAGCAGCATTTAAAAGGTTACCCAATGCAATATAAGTTTGTTTAGAAGTCCATGTTGGTTTTACATCTTCTGGCATATTGCCCAATGCCCCTTTCATGTAATCGCCAAAACCTGCTAATGCACCTTGTGGCAAGTTTCTTGTTGCAGTAGCATTGTCTAAATAAGCATCCACATCGGCATCGCCAGCGGTAGTTTGATTAGCGAAAACAAATAAATGTGAAGCTTCCGTAATTTGACTTTGACCCCAAGATGCTTCTTGTAGTTTGGTTCTTAATTCAGGATTTTCAACTACAATTACTTTGTATAATTGCAATCCAAAAGAAGAAGCTGAAAGGCGAATTGCTTCTTTTAAAGTTGCTAAATCTTCGGCAGACACTTTCTTTGAAGCATCAAATTTTTTAGTAGCATAACGCCATTTGGCATATTCATTAAATTGACTCATATTAAATTTATTTTAAGGTTCTGTATTTTTCTAAAAGCGTAATTAATTGTTCTTTTTCAGAAGAAGATAAATTTGCTGCAAACAAATCTTCATATTCCGTTATTTTTGGATCTAAAATTTCAAGGAGTTCTAAACCTTTTTCGGTAATGAGAACTTCTATTTTTCTTCTATTTTCTGGACAAACTTCACGGGTCACAAAGTTTTTCAGTAATAATTTGTCAATCAATCTGGTTGTGTTGCTGTTTTTGGATAACATTCGTTCTTGAATGATACACATGTTGGCAGGGCATCCTTTTTGACCTCTTAAAATTCGTAAAACGTTATATTGTTCATTAGATAAATCATAAGGTTTAACTATTTCATTGAATTTATCACCAATTACGTTTTGAGTATAAAAAATATTTAAGATGATTTTTTTAGAATCTTCTAAGTTACTATTCGTTTTTATTACCTCTTCAATTTTCATAATTGGGGACACAATATTTTCAGTTACAAATCTAATCAATTTTTTATTTGTATATACAAGTGTTTTGTTGTTTTTATGTTAACTTTATTTTGAAGTAAGGAATTGCTTATAGTTAATGCAATTGAAAGAAAATTTGTTATTTTTGAAAAAAAAATTATGAATTTATCTCAAGAAGATTGGGCTTCACGTTTAGCTGAGGACTTAAATGCTGAAATATTAGATGTGCGAACAGAAGAGGAATGGCAAGACGGCATAATTCCTGGTGCAATATTAAACGATATCTATAAAGGACAAGGTTTTATATACCGCTTAGAAGAGTTAGATAAATCCAAAAATTATTATGTGTATTGCAAAGCCGGCGGAAGAAGTGCTCAAGCTTGTTCAATAATGAATCAAATGGGATTTGAAACTACTTATAATTTAGAAGGGGGTATGATGCACTGGGAAGGTGCTGTGGTTGCTCCAGATTAGAGATTTTTTTGAGTCAAATTTAGTATTTAATTAAAAAAAATAGTACTAATTAAAGTAATTACAAAAAATTGGTTACGTCGAGAATTTAGAAGCAAAACCTAGGGCATTTTATCTAGCCATTTTCCTGCTATCCGTTGCAAGCTGTAATTGCGAGCTTGCAAAGCAATCTCTGTAATTCCAGGCTTTTCACTTCTATCCGGGCTATTAAAGAAACGTTGTTTTGTGAAATATCTAGTTTATTATTGAATAATCGTTATAATTGAATGATAATTAGATTTCTTCGAACCACTGAATACGAATTATTGCTTCTTAGTTTTCTCTCTAAAAATCTCCTCTAGATTTTTGTTTTTCAAATTCAATTGCAACGTTTTCAAGCCGTTTTCTTGAGCAAAGTCAAATACCGACGAGCGGCAGTCGTTCTCGGTTTCAAAAGTCAATTCCCAAACTTTATCGTGAGTATTTTTGTAGGATTTCAAATTCAATAATTTAGAAAATAAGGTTTCGTCAACCACTTTATCAAATTCCACTTCAATCACTTGTTCCTTAACTTCAGAAACCAATTTGTCTAGTTTATTATCGGTAACAATCTTTCCGTTATTGATGATAATTACTCTATCACAAATCGCTTCTACTTCCTGCATGATGTGCGTAGAAAGAAAAACAGTTTTATTTTCACCAACGTTTTTAATCACATTTCTAATCTCCACCAATTGATTTGGATCAAGTCCTGTTGTAGGCTCATCCAAAATTAAAACATCGGGATTGTGTAAAAGTGCCGTTGCCAATCCAACTCTTTGTCGGTATCCTTTAGATAGTTCGCCTATTTTTTTATGACTTTCTGAAGTTAATCCAGTCAATTGAATTACTTCTTCAATTCGGGATTTGGCTACTTTATAAACATCGGCATTAAAAGCCAAATA
>Ga0114971_10000622_pt1 | contig 23365 bp, 17 predicted proteins | sample M_140625_MF_Meta_FD_87320 | JGI IMG/M metagenome (GOLD analysis project Ga0114971, IMG submission 87320) | Freshwater microbial communities from Lake Montjoie, Canada to study carbon cycling - M_140625_MF_MetaG | ecosystem: Environmental > Aquatic > Freshwater > Lake | place: Lake Montjoie...
ATGTAATATATTTTTATTTAGTATGTATGAAAACGAAGACATTCCAATTGATTTTGAAACAATCGACTCAGATGAAGAACTAGAAGATGAATCCATAGATACTTCATGGATAAAGGATTATGAATTAGCAGACAAAGATTATAGCTCCTTTTACAAAGAAGACGTAGAGTTTATTCAAATTCAGTATCTTTACGTGAATAAAGAAAATGAAGTAACTATGACAAAGCAAGATAAATTATTATTACAGACTATAAATATAATTTCGCAAGAAGAGTTATTGGGCGTTATTAAAAAAAATACTGTTGTCAACAATAAAAAATACTATCTTCTTTCTATTTTAAAATACAATATTGATTTAGAACCCATTGAAATAAAAGATTTTTTATTGAACTCTGACGAACACTCTTTTTTGTCTTCAGTAAAACATCTACATTCCATACCCTTGAATAAAACAATTAGTATGTTTCATGATTTAAATAATCTTACCATCTTGTTTCACGAAGCAGAACCTTCCAAACATGCCATGACAAAGCGTGTCCACATTTATAAGCGCAATAAAACATATAGAAAACGGTTTAAAGGCTAGAGCGTATTATACAGTAGCACAATGGCAGCACTTGTAAACGCTCTTGATATGGGGGTTAAAACGCAACTGGGACAAAAGGGACACGTAGAATATTCGTGGTCATCTGACATGAAGGAGCGAATTCTCCAACTTTCATTTCAAATTACACGTGCTAACAAGGAAACCGTGAAGAGTTTATCACAGGAATTGGATAAGCTATTGAAGAATATTATTGGGGGTTATCAAGAGGGTACTATTTCTTTGGAACAATATCAAGAGTTTATTATTACAGCATATAAAATGGTAGGTCATACACGAGATGTTATTTCAGGCAAGGGTGAATATACACTGTCTTACATGCAAATTGTAGTGTGGTACAATTTTTTCCCGGAACTAGCGTTGTTTGCCTTGTCTAAGTTTGTGGCTTTTGATAATGATGAACATCCATACGGCTCGTGGAAGGATATCAAATATTTTTGTGCTTATTGTAAAGAGGTGGGATTGAAGAAAGACCATCCTCTGATTCAGTACGCATTTTCGTTGATGAACGAGCAGATTAAGAGGGATGTTACTGCCGAGAAAAAGTCACTTTCGGGAAAGTGGTGTCCACGGGAGGGTTCTCATAAGTTCGGTTTGATGTTTAATGAGATGGCCTATCTTTATTTCAATCAGTATTTGGAAACAGCAAAGACCGAGGAAAAGAAAAGTAAGGCACAGAATAAGTGTAAGATGGATTTCCGCAAGTTGAATTCGGCGCATAATAAGATATTGGATACTATTCAGATTAAACAGTGTGGAGACAAGTGGGAGGACATTGATCACGGTAAAACAACGTCCATTACTTTAGCCAAGCAGAAGAAGGCGCTTCTTAACTTGAATAAAGACGGCGAACAACGATCGGAGAATCCTGGACGTATCCAATGTGCTATTAATTTTGAGGAGCATATTTCAAAGGCGGTTTCTGGAGAAGTGAAGATGAAAGGGCGTCATGTGGGGATGGATACGTTTGTGAAACAGGCACTTTATTTGCTAGAGGGGTCGCCTGGTTCCGGTGAAGCCGAGATGAATTTGTTGAATCAACAATGGCTAGATAATTCCAGTTATACGGGAGGTCTAGGTAATATTATTCCCATGGTAGATAACTCGGGTTCTATGTTTCAAGGTACGGATGCTGGATATGTGGCCATTGGCTTGGGAATTCGTTGTGCCGAGAAATCTCTTCTAGGCAAGCGTGTAATGGTATTTAATGAAGAAGCAACCTGGGTCAATCTAGCTGGACACAATACATTTGTTGAGATGGTACAGACGATTTCTCAAATCTCTGGCTGGGCAAATAACACCAATTTTTATGCTGCCATGAATCAAATTTTGGGTGCTATTAAGACGGCTAGTCCGCCAATTCCTTTTGAAGAGGCTACTTCCTTTGTTCTTGCCATCTTTTCAGACATGCAAATGGATGTTGCTTCAAACAGGGCTAATATGGATACTCTTAATGAAACAATGATCACCATGTTTGCCGAGGTTGGAATGGAAATCTACGGAAAGCCATTGAAGCATCCCCATATTCTATACTGGAACATGAGCTCTAGCAAGGGATTTCCGGCGTTGTCTACAGCAACGAACGCATCCATGCTGTCTGGATGGAGTCCAGCACTTCTAAACCTGTTCTGCGAAAAGGGTCTAGCGGCATTGGAAACATGTACGCCTTGGTCTCAACTCCAAGAAATGCTGCGAAATGAAAGGTACAACTGTTTGGGCGAAGCCTGTTTGGCAATCATTGCCAAGTAAAAATATAAATTTTACAAATTATATGTATATGTATAAAATTATATAGTATTTTAGTAAACAATACTATATGATTGATAAACTCTTTATTATTAATTTAAAAAGACGACCCGATAAATTAGAACCAGTGTTAAAAAGCATAGAAGCCCATAAAATAAACAAGGAAAAATATACAGTATATGAAGCTATTGATTGTCGTGATTTCAAAACCGTCAAAAGAATTGTGAAAAAATATCAAGATATTGATTTTAATCCCGACATTTTTAAAAAAGAAAAAATAACGAATACAGAACGTTATCGAGCTAAATTTTGTTGTTGGTTAAGTCATTATTCTCTATTGAAACAATATGAAGACGATATATCAGATGAATGGATTATTATCGTGGAAGATGATTGTCTTATTCAATATAATTTACAAGAGTTGAAGAAACAGATACAAATCACAGCGAAAATTCATAATTCACCAGATATGATTGTTCTTAGTGATAGAATCGGTATTTGTAATAAATATATACATAATAACTTGACTGTATTTAAAGAAAAAGTGGGAAATTTTGGAACAGATTGTTATGCTGTTAAAAAATCTTCTTGTAAGAAAATTTTGAAAAACTTATTACTGAATAGAGAACAAGATTTTTGTTCTATTGATAATTGCTATGCTGAAATGAATAAAAATAATCTTATTAAAATTGTGCCGTTAATTTTCAAAAGTTTTGGGGTTTGTAGTGATCGTGGTTCTAAAAACTCGGATATTGAAGTATAAAAAACCTTTTGGGTTTTTATGAAAATAATACTTCAGGGGAAATTCGAATTCTAGCTTGATTTTTATTAATTGCTTGAATATGAAAGGATCGGTGTTCACAATCATCCATAATACTTTGTTCTGCGCTAGCATCACGAATAACAAACTTCATATTATGGGCTTTCATGTTTTCTAGTAATAATTTTTTACTGAATAAATTTACATTGAGTCTACCATCATAATGACAATTTAAAAATTTATGGGTTTTATATACAGCAAATCCTGAAAAAGCCGAGGCACATGGCAATAAATCATCCGACGATAGTGCGTTTAATCTAGCATCAATATATTTTTTCACATTCTCACATGCTTGAGCGGCATTTTCAAAATGTCTATAACTATACATCAATGGTTTAATGGAAAGAGCCCATGTATCATAATAAGGTTTCTTATTAAAAGAAACAGAATCCCAGTCATCTAGAAACAGGGTTTTTTTAAGAATATCTAGTTTAATGGGTGAACTACACACATCATCACAATCCATAACAATAAAATATCCATAATCATTATATTTATTTCGAATTCGCTGTAAACATCGGTTGCGACCTTTGGCAATACGATGAGTTCTATAAAGTAAGGGTGGGTCTTGATTGATAAATAATTCTAGATTTTTATTATCTCGTTGATAGTCCCTTATTTTTTGTAGAGTAGCATCATCAGAATGATCGTAATATAAAATAATTCGATAATCTTCAAATAACGTGCCAATCTTTTCCATATTTGTAAATATGGCATTTAAATATTGGGCACAGTTCTTGACTGTACCGCATATACAACACCTTGGCATCTGCTATTCATTATATATATTAATTATTTAATGAATATACTTATCTACAAAAAGAATTTCTTATAAGGAACATTATTCATAATACTAGCCCATTCACTAAATCCACTCCCCCATGTATAAGGAGAGAACGCTGTTGTATTTTTAGAAAAAGATAGTAAATAAAAATCAACCAAGGTGTGTAAAATACTATTTTCTGGAAATTCTGGTGACTCACCTAAATGTACGATGGGATTAAATCTACATAATAGATTTGGAAATTGTTTTTTTAATATTATTTTTATTTGATTATTATCGCTTAATAAAAGTGTTTTTTCATTTCTTCTGATATGCTTTGCTACATGGGTTATTATTTTTTGGACCCTAGGTATATCTATTTTGTCATTTTTTAGTAAATATTCATCCCCACATCTTACGTGAATAACATTATATTGTCTCCGCTCTATACCTAAATTGCGGAAGGTTTCTTCCATCTGCCGTTTCATTCTATCATTCGGAATTAATTTTGATTTTATGATAGCTCGATCTTGTTGTGATATAGCTGTTGATATTGGAAAACTGTTACAAAATAGAGGATATACTGGTATATTTACAGAATTCATTCGTTGAACTAATTCTGGATAAAATTGTTGAGTATTTAATCGAAACGTATTATGAGACAAGGGGATGTAGTTTGGGTTTTCAAACCAAGAAATCTCTTCATATCGAATGTTAGGGTTTTTCTTTGTAGAGGTTTCTAAAAATTGCGACAAAGGATGGTTGGATAAATCCATATCAAATTGGACTCCTAAAGTATGGGCTACTTGAAGAAGACAAAAGCACCCACGAAGATAATCGCCAAATCCTTGTGCTACTTTATTCTTATAGTGTAGCTGATAAACATTCACTATTTTTTTCAATGTTGGATTATGAAACATTCTTTTACATAGTCCGGCCAAATTTGTTTATAAAATTGAATTCATTTTACAAATAAGTGAGAGAAGATATACGAATTATACATGTATTTTATTACTACGAGTCGATTTAGTACGGAAACATGGGAACAAAATAAAAAATATAGAGAAAAATGTGTGCCTGGTGGGTGTATTTATGGCACCCCTTTGGAAATATCTGAAAAAATACCTTTGGATTCTAACGTGTTTGTTGTGGAAATGAATAATACTACCAACAAAATCTTAGGAATAGGTCTCATTAAAAATCTAGTTCAATATGACAAATATTATTCCATTTATCAGGCAGGTAACTATAACCGATATATTTACAAAGGTACACAACATTTATCAAGAGAGGATATAGAAGCCCGATGTCCTTTGTTAATTACCATATTCGATCATATTTGTTTTAAGGAAAAAACACATTTGAAACGTGGAGCTGGAATTATGTTGATCCCTGATAAACTACTAAGGCATAAAATAGCCCAAGAGAGAAATGTATGTAAAGAACTTTGTATCCTATTTCGACAAAATAATATATAAATACTTATCTACTATTAATATATACATATACATCTTATTTTTTCATGAATAATCCAATAGATACAGATGTTTCTCATTATACTATTCCAGAGTTGTTAACTATATTAGATATTAAAAATGATGAAATTACCGAAGAAGGGGTTACTGATAAAACAAATATATATATTGAAAAATTTACCAAAGAGAAAAACACAAAGATGACACAATTTTTTCAAGATATACAAAATAGATTGTTGGATTATGTTGATGAAAATGATGGTATGGAATTTACGCAAGCCGAAGAATGGTTCACAAAAAATAATTTAACCCAGAAAGATAATCCAGAGCAATCCAATAAAATCACGGACCGAATTCAAAAAATAGACATATTTAATGATTCCCAGCACCTACCTATGAAAAAAGAACAATTAGGTATCGCCAACACGGTATCAGTTCCAGTAGCACAGGATTCATTGAATCCTACTTTAAAAAATACCATTAACCGAATGATTAATTTAGACAGTCAGTTTCGTCAAACTGCCGCTGGTTCAACGGATATTTCCACTGATTATACATTGGATTTATCGGAACCCCTGTTAAATGTTCTCTCTTTGAAGTTACATGCTTTTATGATTCCGTTCACATGGTATACCCTCGACGTCATGTATGGAAATAATTGTATGTGGATCACTTTTGCCAATGGAGGTCCTACTATTACGATTACTCTTACGCCAGGAAATTATACTCCTTTGACATTTCAAGATGAAATGAAGGCTGTTTTTAGTAACAATGGCTTCACATTTCCTGACGCCAATGGTCCTATTTCCATTAACACTGCCAATGCTCTAGTCACGCTCAATCTATATGGAGGAACTTATGGTAATGATATTACCGGAGTATTGAATACCATCGATGAAACAACCATTGTTACTTTTTTTGATCCGACGAATAAATTGGCTTGTTTTAATAACATATCATGTAATAAAGTTACTTCGGTCAATCAGACTCTTGGGTGGATTATGGGATTCCGAGTTATTCATTTGACGGTGGCAAAGCAAGGGAATACAGCAATTGCCATTATGGATCTATATGGCCCTAAATATCTCATTATTGTGTTGGATGATTATAATCAAAATCACATTAATAATGGTCTTATCGGAATTACCGAGTTATCGACTTCGTTGAAGTTACCCACTTATTTTAGTCCAGACTTGCTGTATCAATGTAATATGGCGGAACCTTTAGGAACCAATATAGATACATTAAACGCCGACTTGGCAAATGACCCCAATGCTGGCAACTTGATTATGGATAAAATGAATATCACTTATAAGCAAATTCAACAGGTGCTGCCTAGCGCTCCTAGAAAGCTAACCCAATCTCAAATCTATTCTATTAACGAAATCATGAAGAACAATGGGAAAAGTATGAGCCTTCGTGGAGCGGCACCTACGGTTCCCAATACGTTTGCTATTATTCCCATTAAGCACGTGGGTATGAAATTAGGAGATGTCTATGTTGAGTCCAACGGTTCTTTACAGGATAACAAACGAGTTTATTTTGGACCGGTGAATATTGAGAGAATGAGAATTAAATTATTAGATGATAAAGGAAATATTCTGAATTTGAATGGAGGAGACTGGACGATTACATTGATGAGTGAGAATTTGTATCAATACTAGAAGAGATATTTATCTTCATAAATTAAATTCTATCGATAATATAAAATAGTAGATGAAACTAAATATAGAAAAGTGTATTGATTATCTGGGATATTATGGACCGTATGGTCTCTCTGTAATAAGTGTTCTTATCCTTGTCTGGTATAATTTGTATACACTATTGGCATTTTTTTGCCTTGGATGGGGATTCAATTCACTCGTGAATTTTGTATTAAAAGTTCTTATAAAAGATCCCCGTCCATATGAAGACAAGCATTTACATTTATTACATCGAGTTACTGAGAAACGTATATCCATTGATAAATTTGGTATGCCATCTGGACACGCACAAACCGCTTTTTATTGTACGATTTTTATATGGCTTTCCTTGAAACAGGTTTGGCTAACGCTTTTTTTCATTATTATTTCTTTGAATACTTTATATCAGCGCGTGAAATATAAAAACCACACGACAAAACAAGTGATTGCTGGAACCTTTGTTGGTACCATTATAGGGTTTCTGGCATTTTATCTCTCTCAGAAAAATTTGACAGGACCTTTGAAAAAGAGAGTGGATGATTTTGTGTATAGAAAATGATGGCTTATGTTCGATAATATAGCAACATTTGATATCCATGTTTAAACGACCATTTCAGGGGTTTATTATCAATATCATTTGATCCCTCAAACTGCCATTGTTTATCCGTTTTTACCAGATGTTTCCATTTCATGGGGGTTAATCGATGAAAACTCATTCCATCATAAGCCATTTCTTTCTTTTCACAGGTTATCATAGCACAAAAATGATTCTGATCTATATCACGCACCACGCAACTATCCAAAGTATATTTCACTAATTGGTTACCATATTTCTTTGTAATTGTCTTGGGTTTATAATGGATTTTACCCGAATCTCCCGGCTCTCGATTTTGCCCATCATAGATTTCCACGATAATAATATGAGGAATAAGATGTTCTACAATATTTTTAGACCAATCATTGTCTTTTGCTGTAATCAACTGTAATCGTAAATCCTGATTATTCAAATAAGTAATAATGGCGTCATAATAACGGAGAGGGTTAGATGCCTCGTTTACCTTCACGAGATAGGCGGATTTTTCAGGTATGGCATCGTATATCTGTTGAATAATACTATTAGTATTCAATGTATACGCAAAAGATGACCCTGTTAGAGCAGAATCAATGGCGAAGTTTAAGAGAGAAAAAGCATTTCTGAGTTTTTGAGGTTGTATCATTTGGCCCGAGACTTGTCTACCTTCTATCATCAATTGGCGGAAAAATTGGAAGAATCTGCGACCTTTGTCACTTACAAAGAAAATGACGAAAAAAGCGTTAAACCAACAATTCGAGTCGATTTGTATAGGGGGGACTATCTTTGTTGGGTCTATATGTTTATTTGCTGATAGATTTTTTATTAAAAAGTCTTTGGCTTGTTTATTTGTGTAATTAAGACATCGTCCATGCCCTGTATCTATTTTAAGTGGTTCTAGAAGTTGAAATGCTTTGACATTGTTACAATTCGTTAAAGGAGCTCTCTCAAAGGAGGAATGAAGGGAAGCTAGTTGATCGTTAATTGTAGGCTGATAAGAGGAACTATCTGAAGAGGAAAAAAAACGATTGCGTCTAATACCTTGAGCTATATCTTTGCTGAGAGAAATAACTGGGGACGGAGTTTTATTTCTGATCTTTTTACTAGCTTTTGAATGGAATGGATTTCTCTTTTTGGTTTTCATATAATAATATTTATCTCTGCTATATATTATTATATATAATTATATTATGGGCGCTGGAATATTACCTACTACAATTCATAATGGAACGTTGTATTTTTTGTTTGGAAAAGAAAATAAATACGCGGATACACCAGGATACAGTGATTTTGGTGGAGGCACTGATAATAATGAATCCTTCTTTAAGACGGCTGTTCGTGAGGGAGGTGAAGAATTAACGGGATTTTTGGGTTCAGATAAAGAGTTGACAAAGATGCTAAAGAAACATGGAACTTATAACATAGACTGGTCGACATCAGGACAGAAACCTTATAGGCTACACATTTTTCCTATGGAATACAACGAAGCTCTGGTGAAATATTATAACAATAATCAGCAATTTTTACAGAAGAATTTAGATAGTGAAGTGATTAAAAAAGTGAAGATTTTTGAAAAAGGAGAGATTCGCTGGTTTTCTTTGGCTGAGATGAAGAGACGAAGAAAAGAATTTCGCAGCTATTTTCAAGAAATTGTCGATAGAATTTATTCGGAATCGGGGAAGATAGAAACGTTTATAAAACGAGGGTCGGTTAAAACACGAAAAAATAGGAAATAATATGTTTATTACATAAATAGTTGATAGTTATTTATGTAAAATAATACTTGTTATTAGGGGTTAGATATATTAGTTTATTTACCCTTTTTTTTTCTTATTCGCTTTTTTTTCCCAGGTAATTGAGAGTTTACAACAGGAATTACCGTTTCTTCAACAGGAGTTGTTTCTTGAGCTGGAGTTACTATTTCCTCAACAGGAATTACCGTTTCTTCAACAGGAATTATTATTTCTTCAATAGCTACCGCTTCTTCATCAACAGCAATTGTTTCTTCATCAAGAGCAATTGTTTCTTCATCAAGAGCAATTGTTTCTTCATCAAGAGCAATTGTTTCTTCATCAACAATAATTTCTTCAATAGCTACTGCTTCTTCATCAACAGCAATTGTTTCTTCAACCGGAATTATTGTTTCTTCATCAACAATAATTTCTTCAACCGGGATTATTGTTTCTTCATCAACAGCAATTGTTTCTTCATCAACAGCAATTGTTTCTTCATCAATAATAATTTCTTCAATAGCTACTGCTTCTTCATCAACAGCTACTGCTTCTTCATCAACAGCTACTGCTTCTTCATCAACAGCAGTTGTTTCTTCATCAACAGCAATTGTTTCTTCATCAACAGAAATTGTTTCTTCATCAATAATAATTTCTTCAATAGCTACTGCTTCTTCATCAACAGCTACTGCTTCTTCATCAAAAGCAGTTGTTTCTTCAACCGGGATTATTGTTTCTTCATCAACAGCAATTTCTTCAATAGCTACTGCTTCTTCAACAGGAATACTAGTTTCTTCAATAGGAGGAGTTGATATAATTGGTTCTTCATCTATTTTTTTTGTAGCATTATTTAATCTTTTTACTAGCAAAGAAAGAGGGTTTTCTGGTATAGAAGCTTCTTCACCAGGAGGAGTTGATATAATTGGTTCTTCATCTATTTTTTTTGTAGCATTATTTAATCTTTTTACTAGCAAAGAAAGAGGGTTTTCTGGTATAGAAGTTTCTTCAACAGGAATACTAGTTTCTTCAATAGGAGAAGTTGATATAATTGGTTCTTCATCTATTTTTTTTGTAGCATTATTTAATCTTTTTACTAGCAAAGAAACAGGATTTTCTGGTATAGAAGCGGCTGTTTCTTCGAAACTTGATATAAGTGGTGTAGAAATACTTAACCTTTTTATTAGTGAAACAAGTGAATCTTTTGAACTACTCTCAGTATTTGATATAATTGGTAAATTGTTGGGAGTTTTTATTTCTATAGTACTCTTATTCTCCTTTACAAATGGTAAAAAATGAAGATCTATTGGAACATGATATATTTCTTCAGTTTCTGTTATAACTGGATTATTAGGATTTAATACAACTTCTTTATCATCATAATTTTTAATTTCTAATCCAGAAGTATTTAATTTTTTTACCAATATTGAAAGTGGGTTCTTAGGTAAAGAATCAGATTCTTCTATATTTTTTGATATAACTGGTTGAACTTCAGATTTTATTTCTTCTATAACATAATTATTTATTTTTTTGGCAAGTGATAAAAATTGAAGGTCTACTGGTATATGATTTGTTTCTTCGGTTACGATAGGATCTTCAGTTAGAATAGGATATTCAATTAGAATAGGATCTTCAGCCACTACTTGTTCGGTTGATACAGTATTTTCTACAATTGATTCAACATCACACGTTTTAACTTCTACGCTAAAAGCATTTAATTTTTTTACCAAAATTGAAAGTGGGTTCTTAGATAAAGAATCAGATTCTTCTATATTTTTTGATATAACTGGTTGAACTTCCGATTTTATTTCTCCTATAACATAATTATTTAATTTTTTGGCAAGTGATAAAAAAGGTAGATTTATTTGTACGTGTTCAGAACTGTCTTGTTTTGCCGGGTCTATTACTGAATTTGTTTCATCAATTACTACAGAGTCAGATTCTACTTGATTTATAGGTTCTGAATCTTTTTCTGTTATATTTAATATAATTGGTTCTGTCTCTTCGGTTACTGGAACAGATCTTACTTCATTTATAGGGTCTATTATAAGCTCTTTTGTTTCAGGATTTTCTACAATTGATTCAACATCACATGTTTTAACTTCTACGCTAAAAGCATTTAATTTTTTTACTAATAATGAAATAGGGTTTACTGGTAAAGGTTTTGGTTCTTCTTTTTCTTTTTCTATTTCTATGATGGGTTCTTCTTCTATTATAGGAGTTTCTCTTTTTACAAAAGGTAAAAACTGGAGATTGACCGGTAAACCTAGTTGATTTACTGCTTCTTCTATTACTGGTTCTTCTATTAGTGGCTCTTCTATTACTGGCTCTTCTATTACTGGTTCTTCTATTACTAGGTCTTCTATTACAGGATTTGTAGGATTTTCTACAATTGATTCAACATCACATGTCTTAACTTCAACGCTAAAAGCATTTAATTTTTTTATTAATAATGAAATAGGGTTTACTGGTAAAGGTTTTGATTCTTCTTTTTCTTTTTCTATTTCTATGATGGGTTCTTCTTCTACTATAGGAGTTTCTCTTTTTACAAAGGGTAAAAACTGAAGATTTACAGGCAAACCTAGTTGATTTACTGCTTCTTCTATTACTTGTTCTTCTGATAAAGGTTCTTCTATTACTTGTTCTTCTGATAAAGATTCTTCTATTACTTGTTCTTCTGATAAAGATTCTACTAGAGGATTTGTAGGATTTTCTACAATTGATTCAACATCACATGTTTTAACTTCTACGCTAAAAGCATTTAATTTTTTTACTAATAATGAAAGGGGGTTTACTGGTAAAGGTTTTGATTCTTCTTTTTCTTTTTCTTTTTCTATCATGGGTTCTTCTTCTATTATAGGAGTTACTCTTTTTACAAAGGGTAAAAACTGAAGATTGACAGGTAAACCTAGTTGATTTACTGCTTCTTCTATTACTGGTTCTTCTATTAGTGGCTCTTCTATTACTGGTTCTTCTATTAGTGGCTCTTCTATTACTGGGTCTTCTGTTACTTGTTCTTCTATTACTTGTTCTTCTATTACAACATTTGTAGGATTTTCTACAATTGATTCAACATCACATGTTTTAACTTCTACGCTAAAAGTATTTAATCTTTTTACTAATAATGAAAGAGAATTTACTGGTAAAGGTTTTGATTCTTCTTTTTCTTGTTCTTTTTCTATGATGGGTTCTTTTTCTTCTATTGTAGGAGTTACTCTTTTTACAAAGGGTAAAAACCGAAGATTGACAGGTAAACCTAGTTGATTTACTGGCTCTTCTATTAGTGGCTCTTCTATTACTGGTTCTTCTATTAGTGGCTCTTCTGTTACTGAAATATTTTTTGATTCTAATAATTTATCTGATTCGCATTGCTTAACTTCTACACCACAGGTATTTAATCTTTGTACTAATAGTGAAAGTGGATCTATATTAGTTGAGTTTAAATTTGTAGATATAATAGTGTTAGACGATAATGAAAGCGGATCTATATTATTTGAGTTTATTTTTGTAGATATAATCATGTTAGACGATAATGATCTTATAGATGGGATAGATGGTTTAATTAATATAGGAGGCACTACAACTGTTTCTTCTAGAGGAAACTCTGCTAGAGATGTTGTCACTACTGAAGGTATATCAGGTGAAAATGTTACTGTTGTAATTGTTTCTACAGGAATACTAGGCGAACATGATTCTAGAGGAATACTAGGCGAACATGATTCTAGAGGAATGCTAGGTGAATATGTTTCTACAGGAATGCTAGGTGAACATGTTTCTACAGGAATTGTTGTTAATAAAGATGTATCTGATGAATCTATTTCGGTTAATGAAGTTTTTGCTAAACAAGACTTTAAAGGTGTTGTATTAACCGTCTCGGTATTTGTATTCACAATTTGTTGTATATTTTGAAGTCTCTTGTTTACAAATGTAATATTATTATCTGGTTTTACAACTGGTTTTTTTAATGAAAAAAACACTGACGTCATTTAATACTTTATATTATGTAAATAATAAATTATAATATTATTATAATTTATTTGTTTTTCAATCAGGTATAAAATAATTCAATATTGTCATATGTTACCTTACTAAAATGCTGCTAAAGAAACTATTATTTTTACATGTGCGAAGGGGCACGAGCAGCCCTAGCAGCAGAACCATCACTATCAATATGTGCTTGACCAGGATTGCTAGCTATCTGTTGGGTAAAATTTTGTACTATAGCTCCTCCACCTGCTGATAAAACAGCATAAACTGGGCCATGAGGATCTATATCTTCACCCTGAGAAGAAAATTGAAAAACAACTGTATAAATACCCAACCTGTCAGTAACTCTTGAATTAGGATTATTTGACGTTAACATAGAATCAGACAATTTCATGAAATAACTAGAAGTTGTATTAGTAGAGAAAGGTGTTACTAAAATAAATCCATCGGCAACAGAAGTTCCATTAGTTTTAACGGAAACAGTAACTTCAGTGTAATATCTGGCATTTGCGCTAGAGAACCATTGATAAATGGATGTAGTTAAATTAGTAAGAGTGTTTGAAATACCAGGAGGATTAGGTATTATAGAAGTTGTTGTATTTTGATTATTGTTCGACGTATTAAGATATCCAACTTCCTCACTCGCGTTAATTACTGAAACTAAATGTATAACATAATTCGACCCATTGTTTAAAATATAGTTAAAATTAAATGTAGATGTATTTGTGGGTAAAAGACTAAACGTCTGACTAGTAATCGTTTTATTAAAGAATCCTATCATTGTATTATTTATATAAACATGGTATCCTGTTAATTTATTTGAAAGATTATACACAGGAGCTTCCCAGTTTACTGTTATACTTTGGTCTCCAGTCGAGAAAGTTTTTATTGTAGGAGTTAATGACGATGTGCTAGCTAGCTCTAAAGTAACTACAGATGACGTCAAAACAGGTATATTCAAATATTTATTTTTATAAGAATCTACCACTACTGGGACAATAGAAATCTTTATGTCATACTTAGTAAGATTTGTTAATCCAGTTAACAACGCTCCTCTAACCCCTGAAGTTGAGAGACCATTGACTGAAGGGCTGGCTAGATAACTACTGATTTTGTCACTAATATCCAATCTTAAAAGATTTCCATTTACAACTAAAGTTATCGGGGTAAAGGTACTATCTGTAACCTTTTTATAATAAAGAATATAATTTATATCGCCGCCGGAATAAACACCATTAGGATTACTAGAAGAATTATAATTATCGTAGAAATGTCTTTCAAATTCGATTGGCAATGTAGTACCCAAAGCAGCATCATATGAAGCAAAACGGGTAGAGAAAGCAACATTATTAGGTGCGATAATTCCTGCTAATTTCATTATGCTATTTGAGTTATGTGGTGTAGTTTTTGTTAAATAAGCATCAAGAGGAGTGGATAAATAATATGAAGTTTCCTGAGGATATACTTTATAATTGGTAACAATAGTAAAAGTGTAATCTATTCGGGTTAAGTAGGTACCAGTAGAATCATCTTTATATACACTTTCTGTAAAGGTATTTGCGTTTATTGAAATTGGTTGAACCTCTGTAGGCAATACAGTTCTTGTCTTGGCACCACTAGCATCTGTGTAGGTAATGGTATAACTGTATACAGGTCCCAAATTATCGGCAACTAATTCAGCAGGAGTTAAAGCAGTCCATGAAAGTTTAAAGTGCTTGTCAGTCATATCATATGCTGCCAAAAAGTCTTTCACATTAGGTACTGTAGTGGGAGTAGTTGGGATCGTTAAATTCATACAGTTTCTGACTGATACATCAGTATTGCTATAAGTTACAGCAGTGTTAACAACTTGTTGATAAAACCCGTCACCGATAAATTCGTTGCTAGCAATTGCGTAAAAATAATAGTTGGTTCCACTTTGAAGAGGAGATCTTTTGTCATTTTTCCATGTAGGAGTGAATTCCGAAGAATTTTTAACAAAACCTAAACAGTTATGACTAGGATCTGCCTCTATTTGGGTTCTCAATTCTTGTTCTGTCATCAAACTAGTTGAATAGTAAAATTCAGTTATCATTTGATTATTTGCCACCGTATATGTAAATTTAACGTTGTTACTTCCGATATTACTTACCTGAAGATTAGTTACTCGGCCAGGAAAATCCAAAAACATAGTAGAAGTTGATATGCCGGTGCTATTCAATGAAGTAATTGTACCTTTATTTCTCATAGCATATACTTTGTATGTATACATAGTCCTGTTTAGAAATGAGTCAGACGTGTGTACAGCAGTAAAATTAAGATTATCGACTGTTGTAGCTTCAGATATTCCGCAATTAACCTCATCGGAGGTAATTATTTTACCATCAGGAAGAGTACATACAACCAAGAATCTTTGGGTATTTGTATCAGTAAGCTTCCATGATAGTTTCATTTGTCTCTGAGATATCTCATGAACTTTTAAATCTGAAGCATTGGTCAACGCTATTTGGGGGGTAATAGATACATGGCTAGTAAAACCAATGACTTCATTGCTCAAAGCTCCCTTTGTTACTACACTACTAGTATTACCATAAGTATTATACTGGCCCTGAATTCTGTAACGATATTCCTTCCAGGCAATTACAGTTTCAGGGTCCGTCCATTTTGTCAATGTTTTTGAATTACCGGATGTTGCTACTACAGGAATTGGAGTGCTCCAAGTAACACCATTATCTGAAGACTTTTGAATATTGTATGATGTAGAATATCCATCATTATTCCATTGTAATCCAACCCTTGGGTTCGTTACGTTGAAAACGCATTGACTAGTTACGCTGGTATCGCTAGCTAAGTTTGTAGGGTTGGGTGTAGTCTTAACAGTTAAACTAATGACATTATTAGATGAACCTTGAGCATTATAACTGTGTCCCATAGCATTTACGGCATCAACTGTGATATAATATTTTTTATTTTTACCAATTGTTAACCAAGTGTTGTTGTCACAACTGATAACATTTAAAAATTTATGGTGATACGTGTATTTACCTTGAAGCTGTTCCTGTGGCAATGAGTTAGTAATGAACTGTGTATCTGAGCCATATAATGGAGTAGCGAGGGTATAAACAGTTTCCCTATAACCAGTTGAACCATATTGAATAACAGGACCAAATGCTCCAGTTTGGCCGGTTGAACCAGTTGATCCAGTTGAGCCATACGCTGAACCTTGTCTGGTATATGTTACACCCGTTGCTCCAGTTGGGCCATATATATCATAGGGTCCAGTATCTCCATAAGCTCCAGTATCTCCAATTGCGCCAAGTGGCCCAGTATAACTGAATATGCCAGATGGGTCATATGGTCCAAGTTCACCTGCTAGTACATTAGGATTAGTAGTAGATAATTGAGTCTGAGAAGATGTTAAACTCTTAATATATGTAATGCCTTGATCAACATCAGTAATTTTAAGTATCAACTGAGTAAGAGCACTGTAATTATCTATATTATTTAGATCCATACCAATCTCAATAAAAGGTTGAGGGGCTTTTGTTGGGTCGGTTGTTGTATCTACACCGGCTGATGATAGATACAAAGGGTTTACTGATTGTGAGTAGGAAGCATCAGTATATAACTTAGGGGCGCTGGGTAAACCACCTGCCAAACCAAAATTGTTGTTAGCATTACCATTAAATGAAAAACTATTAATATTCTTACACTGAAAGTATTTAAGACTAGGGTCTGTATTTCCATCTTTAGCTGAAGTATAGTACACTAATGTAACCGTATATTTATTTCCTGGTATAAAGGTGAATCCATTGCCAGTAAGAGGAACATTTGTAACAGCTCCATAACTAATTGGTACAATTTTCAATGATGTTGTATTCACTGAAGAACCTATAGATTGATCTACAACGACAAACTCGATATAGTTAATCATTTTATTAGATGTGTATGTCGCAAGACTGGCATCAGTAGGTATAATATAGGTGCTTGAATCTATAGCCCAAGAAACTTCCATCATGGGGGTAGAGGCAGACGAACCAAATTTAAATTTTGGCTGCGCAATTAAAGTAGCGTCAGTAAAAACTGGATTAACCGGCATTTTATATTATACAAAAATACTTTTTTTTTTCCAAATTAAAAAATATAAATTAGTAAATAAAATACCAAATCTTCTAAACAAATGCTAAAGGTACAAATTAGTAAACAGAATACTAAATCTTCTAAATGTTTATCTTTATTTATAGGAGTCAGCTCTAAATCAAGAAAAGTTCTAAAAGTTGTTCGGCTTTTAGAATCTTGTCTTTCTTAAGAATCTCTGCTCCCTTAAATAAAATATCTTTGGATTCTTTAATGATTGTTTCTGAACATCGATAAGCTTCTTGGATTAATTCTGCTACATCATCATCAATTAACTCCTTGTATTTATCACTATTACTAGGATAAATCACTTTTTTTCCCATTCCATAGTATATGACCATCTTCTCCGCTAATTTAAACGCCTCCTCAAAGTCATTAATAGCACCTGTAGTAACAGATACACCATAAAATACCTCTTCTGCTATGCGTCCCCCTAAAAGAATGACTAAATGTTCGAACAATGCCTCCCTGGTATAAATCGACGAGGTCGACCCTTCAAATACCGTATATCCCGGACTCTTTGGTGACGATAAATTAATAACCACCTTTGTAACCTTGGAGTGATGTTTCGATAGCGCGCCGGTAACAGCATGTCCCATTTCATGGATGGCTATATGGTCCACGATATCCGCCGTAAATTGATGGTCTTCGGGTTGCCATCCTGCTAACATTCGATTAATAATCGAATCTATGTCATCCATAGTCATTTCCTCTCGATTATACCTCAGAGCATTCAACATAGCCTCATTCAACATGTTTTCTATTTGAGCCCCCGAGAGACCCATTGTCAAATCCACTAAATCCGATATATTCACTGTCGCGTCATAAGGCTTACCCCTACTATGTATTGTCAAAATGGCCTCCCTTGTCTTATAATCAGGATTACCAATATAGATTTTCTTATCAATCCTTCCTGGTCTCATTAATGCCGGGTCCAAAAGGTCGATTCGATTCGTCGCTCCAATTAAAAAGATTCCTGAACTATTCTTAAAGCCGTCCATTGCCACGAGTAATTCATTCAATGTATTATCTCGTTCTGATGAAGCAGTTTCCCCGTCCCCTGAACGAGCACGCCCAATAGCATCAATCTCGTCAATAAAAATAATACAAGGTACATTCTTCTTCGCCAGTTGAAAGAGTTCTCTCACTCTAGAGGATCCTACTCCTACATATTTCTCCTGAAACTCCGACCCGGACACAGCAATAAACCCCACCTTGGCTTCTCCAGCTAAAGCCTTGGCCAACATGGTCTTGCCATTTCCTGGGGGTCCTTCCAAAATAAGACCCTTGGGTATTCTCACATTATATTTGCTATACTTGGTATAATTTGAAAGAATATCAACACACTGTCGGAGTTCATCCTTGATTTTGTCGTATCCACCCACATCCTTGAATCTCATTGGAAACTTGGTTACCACCTCAAAATTCTCCGACTTTTTATGCTTGTTTCTGAAATAATTGCTGCCATCATCATCATCTTCATCTTCATCTTCACCCTCATCTCTATGATACTGGTTTTGTCTATTAAAATTAAAAAATTCTGATCCAATAGAATTCAATGAACCTTTGTTAATAATAATTCTAACGCCCCGGGGATTCTTATTTGACATAGGTCTCTCTGTATTATTTCGGAACAAATCCAATAGATTTTTTTCAAAAATATCTCCATCTAAGTCCTCATCCTCATCCACATCTTCATCCTCATCTCTATGGCCCAGAATCGTATTTTGTTGAATAGATGGATCCTTTGAATTAAGTCTCTTCATATAGTTCTCATAATGACGAATCGATAGGGGATATTTCTTATTCAACATTTTATTCATATCTAAAGGAGGACCCGAATCATTTGTCTTCTTGACATGATGAGGCATAGACAAAGGATACTTTTTGTTGGAAATAGACATTTGACTGCTAAGTCGAGTAAAAGGAGAGAAATAAATGAGCCCATTCACTAGCACAGACAACAATAGTAACCCGGGTACTACTTTACAAATCATCTATAATAATCATTATACATGATTCCTATTTAACCTATAATTTTACAAATATTATAAAACCTCAACAAATTTACAAATATAAGGAATATTATACGTCTCGGCAGTCCATTTACTAAATCCAGTTCCATGATGATACGTTGAGTAAGAATATATTTCCCTTGACTTGGATAATAAATAAAAATCAACCAAAGTATTTTTAATCGAAGTCTCTGTAAAAACCACCCCTTCCCCGGAATGTGTAATAGGTAAAAACATTGCGTGTATTCTCTCTCCATATTCCTTTACCAATAGTTTTTTCAGAGTAATATTATCACTTAGCAACAAATATTGTTGCGTGTCAGGATAGCTAGCTAACAATGTATCCAAATACTCTCTTATTTGAAAGAGATATTTATCTGTCATACCAATGGCACCTTTTATTAAATATCTATCTCCAGACCTAATATGTATTGTAATATAGTCTTTATCTTTCAGCTTCAATACCTTCATGATATATTGGACGTACATGTCTATTTCTCTCGTGGGTTCCAACTTGTATCTCATATATATCTTGTCTAATTCGGAAATAGATTCCGAGTATGGATATGGAATAGCATATATATACATTGTATCTTTATACACCCGGGTTTCCAACAACTGTTGGACGAAAGATAACGAAAAATATACATCTGTTGTATTTCGAATGACTTTATCTGGTTCAAAAATAGCAACAAAATTATTACCTGATAAAGGCTCAATCTCTTTGAAGATCTGAATATGTTCCTCTCTACACGGTTTCTTATTCTTAAAATAGATAGATAATGGATGGTTCATCATATTTAAATCAAATTGAATCTGATTGGCTCGGCAAAACTGCATTAAATAATAGCTTCCTCTTATAAAATCTCCGAATCCGGATGCCTTTTTCCCATCCTTATATTCTTCTTGATATACATTCACTATTTTTTTAACTCCTTTCTCTCTAAATTCGCTCATCAATTTTGTCACCATTTCTTTTAACAACGGGGTATCATGGGTACCAGTGGCTTGTTTTTCTACTATACGGTTTTCTTTCATCATTTGAAGCACATTCGTTTTCTCTTGTAATAACTCTGAAAATGGGTTTGTATTTATAGTCTTGTGTTGAAATAGTAAGGGTGGTTTGCCATTATCATCATCATCCACTATAGGATTAGTTGGTAGTTGAAATCCGGGGAGAGAAACGCTACTTTTATAAGCAATCGGTGTCATGGGTTTATTTGTTGTAGCCATGAACGACTTGTCATTGCTACGAGGCGGACCAGTAATTTGAATATTATGCTTCGGCACATAAGCTACTCTAGGTGGTTTCTTTTGTTTTTTCCCATTATAATGATATTGTAATAAATTGCTCATATACTAAGTATTATTATATTTATTATATTATCTCGTTTATGTAATTTTCTTAGTAATTGTGTAATATCAGTAATTTTTTAATACATATTATTAATATTATGTCAGATTTATTCGAATCAACCAATACAAAGTATGGAAAACATAGTTTAACGCAAACTACGAATTATTGTTCCCATAATTCAGCGTTTGGGGTAAGTTCTTTAAAAGCAAATACTTCAGGTGTATGTAATACGGCATGCGGAACACTTTCTCTCTCTACAAACACAGTTGGATGTTGGAATTCTTCTCTTGGAACTTCGGCATTGTATGCTAGTACGGGAAATGGAAATACTGCCTGTGGAGCAAGTGCTTTAGAAAAAAACACTGGAGGAGAGTACAATGTTGGTATAGGTGTTAAATCTCTCTATGATAATACAAAGGGAATCAATAATACATCTGTTGGAGTATTATCCGGGAAAGGAAATATTGAAGGAAATAACAATACTTATATTGGTAACTACACTTCGAGTGCCGGAAATTTTTCATTTTCCACGGCAATAGGGTTTCAATCGAAGATAACCCAAAATCACCAAATTGTATTGGGAACTGCTGAGGATACCGTTTTTGTACCAGGGACTTTATCCTTGGACTCCAAGAAGATTAAAACGAAAAATATGCTGATTGATTCCTCTATCCAATCATCTCATATGGAAATCTTTTCTGGTCCCAATAACCAAGATGTATTATGTACTCTTAAAAGTACAAATGAGTATCACGCTGACCCTATTGGGTACAATGATAGTTTTGATAAATTGGAGCCTTTTTTGTATATTAATAAGAAGACGGATACTATTGATGTTGGTTTAAATGTGAATAAGGTAAATGAATTGTTTCCCATGGTAGTCAATGATAAAAGTATTAATTATGTGGGTCTAATCAATATTTTAATCAATGAATTACAATGGGTAAAAGGGGAATTGTATAAGTTGAAGAATCCCAATGATTTGGCGCCAGCAGAAATCAAAGACTCAGATGAATTGGTGGAATTAAATGAATTGGTGGAATTAAATGAGGAAGAAGAGGAAGAAGAGGAAGAAGAGGAAGAGGAAGAAGAGGAAGAAGAGGAAGAGGATGAAGATGAAGATTCAAATGTAATAGTAAAAACTACAGTAGATTTGTAATCACACTATTACACCATATATGGTAACAAAAATATTTAGACGATAAATATTTTTGTTATTATTATTTTAATAAGCCATAGTATAATGGGCGACAACGAAGACCACGGCAATAACCACGGAACTACTGGCAATAACTATTTCTACGATATGAGTAATAACGACCAAGAACAATATGATTTAATTCAAACAGACTATTTTGGCTACATCCAAAGTAGAATTACCTAAATCGGCACATGATACTAGAGTAGTTATTGAAGGTGTTATGGATGAAATCAATTGTGCCATGGGTTATATAAGTTATTTTGTAAATGGACCTGCTGAGGGACAAGAACCCTTGGAAGACGCTCAATTAAATGAAGAAGATCAGAAGGTGATTAACACTGCTATTTCCACAATCAATAATTGGAATACTTTGTGCGATCAAGGTGTTTCTATTGCGTTAACAAACAATGCTGATATTCAGTACATTAATAACGCTAATAACAGCCTTCAAGCATCCACTACTACATTGAAAAATGCCACAGCTTCTTTACACCTTTTTACATTTAAAATTCCGATTATTTTAATATAAAATTGATAATAATTATTAATAATAATTATTATTATATTACTAATTTTAAGATGACTGAATGTGTAACAAAAGATATAATGTTACAAAGTAGTTTTACCTTAATTGGTAAACTTATAAATGAAAAATATAATAAATCAAATGAATGGATAAAGAAAAATGCATTGAGAGAATTAAATCAAAAGAGAATAAAAAGCAATAGAGAAATAATTAAAAAGAAAAATGAGTGTTTAATTAAACCTGGGTTATGGAAATGTCCTCATTGTTTAAGGGAAGTCAAAAGACTTACGTGTGCGCATACTGGTATGCCTGTTTCTAAAATAATAGATGATATATTACAACAAAATCCAGATGAAAATAATATTTGTAAATTAGATAAAATAGTTCAAGATAGACACGATACGATAATAATTATAATTTGCTGTGATAAATGTAATACATTGGTAGATGATTCAAAATCGGCGTTTTAAATGTAAAAAGGTGTAAAAGCCAAGTTGACAGCCTTTCATCTTCATAATTAAATACTTTTTCAATAAATAATAATAATTTATTTAGTATTACTATTTACTATTTTAATTTACATCTATAATATATAATGTGTTGGAACCAAGATATATCAATAAATACGTTTTTGTTTGCCTGTACATCGTTGTTTTTTATTTTTTTAACAAATTCTTATTCCAAATATAAATTACGTGCTTTTGATAATCCACTTGTTTATTTACTTTTATTAGAAGTAGCTACAATGCAACTCATTGAATTTTTTTTATGGAGA
>Ga0114971_10000623_pt1 | contig 23336 bp, 22 predicted proteins | sample M_140625_MF_Meta_FD_87320 | JGI IMG/M metagenome (GOLD analysis project Ga0114971, IMG submission 87320) | Freshwater microbial communities from Lake Montjoie, Canada to study carbon cycling - M_140625_MF_MetaG | ecosystem: Environmental > Aquatic > Freshwater > Lake | place: Lake Montjoie...
ATTATTTATGGATAGAAACCTTTATTTCCAAACCGATTACAAGTATCTACCAATTAAATCAAATATAAATGCCCATTTAATTTCTATCGGATTTGGATACAAATTCTAAACATTAAATAGTAATTCCGCCTTAAAAAATTTAAAATCTAATATCAAAAATCTAATATTAAATGAAACACTGGATTGAAGCCGCACGAATACGTACACTACCCCTTTCGGTTTCCGGAATTTTAGTAGGTAGTTTTTACGCTATGTCGCAAGGAATTTTCAATTGGAAAATTGTGATTTTTGCTTTATCAACAACCCTTGGTTTACAAATTCTTTCTAATTTTGCCAACGATTATGGCGACGGTATAAAAGGCACCGATAATGAAGATCGAGTTGGACCAATGCGATCTATTCAAAGTGGAAAGATTACCCCTGGCGCTATGCGTTATGCAATTTTTATTACGGCATTTCTTACTTTAGTTTCTGCAATGCTACTTATATACTTTTCTTTTAAAGGAAAATATTTATACTATTCTATAATTTTCTTTGTGTTAGGAATTCTAGCAATTGCATCAGCTATTCGTTATACAGTTGGTAAAAACCCATATGGATACAGAGGATATGGCGATGTTTTCGTTTTTATTTTCTTTGGAATCGTAAGCACTTTCGGAATATATTTTATGTTTTCCAAACAAATCGATTGGCTTTTATTTCTTCCTGCAACTGCAATTGGTTTTCTTAGCGTTGGTGTTCTGAATTTAAACAACATGCGCGACCAAGAATCGGACAAAAAATCCAATAAAAACACAATAGTTGTTAAAAATGGCGCTGCTTGGGCCAAAAAATACCATTTCTATCTCATTATTTCTGCAATGGTTTTAATGTTAGTTTTCGCACTAATTTTCGATTTTAGTTACCGTGATCCAAGTCCAAAAACTTTCAATTTTGATATTTATTTCTTTCTAATTGCTTATGTCCCAATTATCGCCCACCTTAAAAGAGTGGAAAAAAACAAAGAACCAAAACTATTAGATCCTGAATTAAAAAAATTAGCATTAAGTACCTTTTTATTATCCATATTATTATCTCTTTCGCTAATCTATTTTATATCCGATTTAATAATTTATTACACTAGTTAGTCATGAAAATAACCTTCTACGGTCACGCCAGCATTGGTATTGAAGTAAGCGGAAAACACATTTTGGTAGATCCATTTATTACTGCCAATCCAAAAGCCAGCCATATTGAAATTAATTCGCTAAAAGCAGATTATATCTTGCTAACCCATGCGCACAGCGACCATATTCTAGATGCCGAAGCTATTGCAAAGCGCACCAATGCGGTAATTGTTTCCAATTACGAAGTAGCAGCACATTTTGGCAACAAAGGTCTACAATACCACCCAATGAACCATGGCGGTAGTTGGCAATTTGATTTTGGAAAAGTAAAAATGGTAAGTGCCATACATTCTAGTTCCTTTCCTGATGGCTCTTACGGAGGTAATCCTGCCGGTTTTGTAATTGAAGGCGAACACAAAAATATTTACATCTCAGGTGACACTGCACTTACCATGGATATGAAAATTATTCCAATGCGCACTAAACTCGATTTAGCCATACTCTCTATCGGAAATAATTTCACAATGGACGTTGAAGATGCTATTATTGCAGCCGATTTTGTGGCTTGCGACAAAGTGTTAGGCGTTCACTACGACACCTTTGGCTACATTGAAATCAATCACGACCAAGCTAAAAAGAAATTCTTTGATGCCGGAAAAGACCTAATGTTATTGGAAATTGGCGATAGTATTGTTCTTTAAGAGCGAATGGCATGCGTATTGCAGTAAACGTAATTCCCGTTTTCCGTTGCAATCTGTCCTTGCGGAAAAAACCAATTATATTGGAAAATTAGTTACGCAAGGCCAGGATTTACTCTCCAACCGGGGCTAATTAGTAATCGTATTGAATAAAATTAAAATGCTTAAGAAATTATTTTTTATACTTCCACTTATTTCGGTTGCAATAGCAACAGCGCAATCCAAAGATGGCTATTGGGACAACATAAGAACCACAAACGAAACCATAAGCCTTCGTGCAGGTGAGAAAAAAGTAGTTAAAACTGCCGACTTCCCCGAAGGTACCACCGAAGTAGTTTACAGAATCACTTTGCTAAACGATAATCAAAAACTTTCCTCTAGCCTAGTTTCGGTATTAAAAGCCATTCCCGATCCAACAGGAATAAGCCAAGGTGCAGCTGGTGCCGTATTTTTGGCTTCCACAATATCTGGAGACGACAAATGTAAATACGCAATTTTTACAGATCCTAAAATTTCAGATGCTTTTCTTACAACAGGCAAAACTACTAATGCTTGTTTAATACAAAATACTCCCATAAATAAGGAAGCTCGAATTTTAAAAATGAAAGGTTCCGATTGCATGTCTTTAAAAACACAAAACTTATATTTTGCAATTCAAAGCGACAATTGGGTTATGAGTGAAAAAGTAATTATTGAAGTTGTGCCTTGGGTAGATGCTAAAGCAAGTCGTGGTTGGAATTCAGAAACCAAAAACGAAATTATCACTTTAAGCAAAAACTTAAAAGTATATGCTTTATTAACCAACAAAGATTCTTTTTCTGCTGCATTCTTAGAAAAATTATCAGGGAATTATACCTACAAAGAGTTCAACAATCTAATTCCAATTGAAAGTAGAACTAGTATTGAATCCGTTACTAAAGAGGCGTTAAAAAAAACAGGCGAAGAGAAAAAATACTATGGCCTTTTTAGAGTCCGAGCCAATGCAGCTATCAACAAAGGTAAATTGGACGATGCTATCACTATCATACAATCCGAATTGATAAGCAAAAACAGAGCAGAATCAATAGATTATGCTACTCTAGCAAACTATTACATCCTTTCTAAACAATTTGATAAAGCAGAGAAAGTTTTAAATGAGGCTATTGCTAAAGATACAACCGATATCAATTTGCAATTACAATTGGCACATTTATACCTTTTCACCGACCGATTATCAGAAGCCAAAGACATTTACAAGAAATACAAAGACCAATATATCAATCCGAATATTTCTTGGACACAACAAACCAATAAAGACTTTGCTCTTTTTAGCAAATGCCATTTACCCGAAGATAATTTCAAAAAAATCCTTCGGATTTTAGAATAGTATCCAGTCTATCATCTATCCTTCTATTATCTATATTCTCCTGAAATGAAAGCCACCTATCAAAAATATGTTCTGAATTTTAAACGTCCTTCTGGAACCTCTAGGGGAGTTATGAATAGTAAAGAAACTTGGTTTTTGATTCTAGAACAAGAGGATAAAAAGGGTATTGGTGAATGTGGAATACTTCGTGGTTTGAGTGCAGACGATCGCCCCGATTATGAAGAAAAACTTCAGTGGACTTGCCAAAATATCCACCTTGGAAAAGACCAACTTTGGGAAGCATTAGTAGAGTTCCCTTCCATCCAATTTGGTGTAGAAATGGCCTTCCAATCGTTAGCATCCGAAACACCATTTTTATTATTTCCATCTGCCTTTACACAAGGCCAAAAAAACATGGATATTAATGGCTTAGTTTGGATGGGAGAACAGGAGTTCATGAAGCAACAAATAGAAGAAAAACTAGCTGAAGGTTTTAACTGCATCAAACTTAAAATAGGCGCTATCGATTTCCAAAAAGAACTCGATTTATTACACTTTATCCGACAAAATTTTGACGCAGATACTATTGAAATTCGGGTAGATGCTAATGGTGCTTTTGATGAATCAGATACTTTAAATAAATTAAACCAATTATCTGGATATAAATTACATAGCATTGAACAGCCTATCGCTAAAAATTATACTGACAGTATGGCAGAGCTGTGTAAAAACACCCCAATTCCAATTGCTTTGGATGAGGAACTTATTGGAGTCTTTTCGTATGACGAAAAAGAGGCTCTTTTGAAAAAAATAAAACCACAATACATCATTTTGAAACCTAGTTTTGTAGGTGGCTTTCGAGGCACAAAAGAATGGATTGATCTTGCCGAAAAATACCAAATTGGTTGGTGGGTTACCTCCGCTTTGGAAAGTAATATTGGATTAAATGCTATCGCACAATGGACTTTTTTACAGCAAAATTCCATGCCGCAAGGACTCGGTACTGGAGGTCTTTACACCAACAATTTCGACAGTCCATTAGAAGTAAAAAATGGGCAATTATCTTATAATGCAAATTTGGATTGGAAGGTAAATTTGTAAAATAAAAAATATTACAAATTAAGAATTATACTTCTTTAAAAATAGATAATAACAAAGTTAGTTAATTACAATAAATGAATTCCATCATCTTTAATTTCAATCATCTTCTCTTTATATAAAAGTCCGATTGCTTTCTTAAAAGTTTTCTTACTCATTTTCAAAACCGTCTTAATATCCTCTGGATTTGAATTATCATTCAGTCTTAAAAATCCTCTGCTAGCTCTCAGTTCGTTTAAGATAATCTCCGAATTGGGTTCGATACTTTCAAAACCCTGAACTTGTAACGATACATCAATTTTACCATCCTGGCGAACAGTTTTGATGTAGCCTTTCATTTTATCTCCGGTACGAATAGCATCATTGTAAACTTCATCTTTATAAACCAAACCTTTGTGCTTCTGATTGATAATAACGTTAATTCCGATTTCGGTAATATGAGAAATAATCAAATCTACTTCCTCATTTTTCTCTAAAGCTACATTTTCGTTGTTTAAAAACTGATTGGTTTTACTAGAAGCCACTAGCCTATTGGTTTTCTCATCTAAATAAAGATAAACAAGGTAACGCTTTCCTTTTTCCATAGGGCGCGCCTGCTCTTTAAACGGAACTAGAATATCTTTTTCCATTCCCCAATCCATAAAAGCACCAACTTGATTGACATAATTCACACGCAATAGTGCAAATTCGTTCAAGAAAATATACGGAACTAAGGTAGTTGCAACAGGACGTTCTTCATGATCTAAATATACAAAAACAGTAATTTCTTCTCCAATTTCAAATACTTTCGGGACGTATTTATTAGGTAATAAAACATCTTCTTTCCCATTGGTAAGGAACAAACCCACTTGAGTATCTCTATCTATCTTTAAAGTATTGAATTGACCTATTTTCATAATATGCGTGTAATTTTGGCAAAGGTACGAAAATCAATTTCGAATTAGTATTTGCAAATTGGGATTTCATTGGTTTTACAGAATTCACTATATTTGAAAAACTAATGATCAAAATGTCTGATTCCGATCAAAATAAAATCCTAGCTCCAGAATCGGATTACTTATATAAAGCTACTTCGCAACTTCCCAATTCGGGAAATGGCTTATTTACAGCTATTATCATTTATAAAGACGAAATTATATCCGAATTTAAAGGAGAAGTTTTGTCGAATGAAGAGGCAGAAATTCGAGTTAAAAACGGAACCGATAACTATTTTATGAATCTTCTTGACGGAAGCATTTTAGATTGCTTAAATACTGATTGCTTTGCTAAATATGCTAATGATGCTAATGGTTTTTCTAAATCAACTTTTAAAAATAACGCCAAAATAACATTAGACGAAAACCAAAATGTTTGTCTAATTGCAATTAGAAAAATAAAATCGGGAGAAGAAATTTTCTGCGATTATGGAAAGAAATATTGGAAGAAACACGGTTAAACCAACTCATTAAAATACTGTAGTAAAACTTTATCGTTTTCTAAAGTTGGCGTAAAAACCTCCAGTATTGCAGGCTTTTCATCATTAGAAAACAAAGCATCTAAACTATTTTCTAAAGTTGTTTCAGTACTAGCTGTTAGATAATTAAAGCCATACATTTTTGCTAAAAGTTCTGCCGTTAAGCAATGGGAAGTTTCGAAGAAGGTATTAAAAACAGGTGTTTCATCATGTCCTGGTAAAATTCGGAAGATACCCCCTCCTCCATTATTGATCAAAATAATTTTGAAATTCTTCGGAATATAATTGTTCCAAAGGGCATTGCTATCGTATAGAAATCCAATATCGCCTGCAATAAAAATGGTAGGTTTTTGGCTTCCAATTGCAGCGCCAATTGCCGTGGAAGTGCTTCCGTCAATTCCGCTAGTCCCGCGATTACTAAATACTTCAATACTTTTTTCTATATCAAATAATTGCGCATAGCGAATGGGTGAACTGTTGCTAATTTGCAATTGCGAATTCTTAGGCAAAGAAGGGATCACTTTTTCAAAAACTTTGAAATCCGTAAACGGAATTTTAGCAAGGTATTCCAAACTTTTTTGCTGACGTACTACTTTTATATTTTGTAATTTTTGGTTGTAATTGCTTTCCACGTTTTTGGTTAATGGAAAAAACAAATGGAAAAACAAGTTGGGTGTCACTTTAAAATGTTTAGTCAAGCAACCAAAAGTATAATAAGCTCTTAAAGTATCAATATGCCAATGTTGGTTGGGCTGGTATTTTCTTAAGAATGCTTTAATGCGTTTGGAAACAATCATTCCGCCAAAAGTAACTAGAATTTCGGGCTGAAAATCAATAAAATCCTCATTTATAAAAGGCGTAATTATGGCGTCAATGGTGTTAATAAACTTTGAATGATGCAAATTAGAAGTGGTTTCAATCATTACAACCACCGAAGGGTCATTTGCCAAAGTATCTAAAAATTGTTGTTCTACCGCATCTGGTTCATTAACTCCAACGAGTATCAATTTCTTTTTAGTAGTATTCCAAATAGAAGCAAATTCGGATAAATTTTCAATTACATTAAATTCTTTTGAAACCGAAGAAATGATTTTTGGAGCAACTAATAATTCGGATGTTGTTTCATATAAAGGTTCTTCAAATGGAGCGTTGATGTGTACCGGTCCTCTTTTATCAATAGCTATATTAATAGCTTGTTGAATTAATGCATCATTCTCTTCTGAAGCTTTTTCTGTTAGGTTGGCATTAAATAGAGAATGATTGGCAAACACATTTTCTTGACGAATGGTTTGCCCGTCACCAATATCTATTTTGCTTTGAGGTCTATCTGCAGAAATAACAATAAACGGAATCTGACTATAAAATGCTTCTGCAAATGCAGGATGATAGTTAAGCAATGCCGAACCTGAAGTGCAAACAACTGCAACGGGTTTATTGATTTGTTGAGCAATTCCGAGCGCAAAAAATGCCGCCGAACGTTCGTCCGCAATGCTGTAACAAGTAAAAATCGGGTTGTTTACAAAACCTATTGTTAAAGGTGCATTTCTAGAGCCAGGAGAAATCACAATATTAAAGATGCCTTTAGCGCGAAGTAGTTCAATTATTAATTGTGCTAAAGGTATTTTTGGATAGGTCATTTTCTTTGCGAAGGGTTGCGAGGAACGTGGCAAAGCAATCTCATCCTCATGAATTATTGTAAAACTTAAATTTATTTAGCAAAAGTACAAAGTTATTTATTGAGTTTAATTTAAACCATTAAGAAAGTTACGTTAATTAAGTAAAGTTGCTAGTTAATTAATTTGATACTATTATAAGTTTACTTTTTAGAAGCTTTATATAATTCGGCGCCTCCGGGTAATTTCATTTTATCTGTTAGGATGGAGAGTTCATTTAAGTTAAAACTTCCCTTTAAAGACATTAATACACTTTCTTCCTTTCCAAAACCATCCATAAATAGTAAAAGCTCTTTCACCTCCGAATCGGAAGCACCCGATTTAACATATACTTTTACAATTTTTCCTTTTTCGTTAAATTGTGTCAACTCCTCCAATCCAATAGTTTTACTGTACTGTTCTGAAGCTACTTTCATGTCTTCACTTTTCTTAGCGCTAGAAGTAGCAAAAACTTTTAGGTCGTCTAGTTTCTTTAATAGATTCAGATATTGCTGAGTTTCTTTATCATTTGCATCTACTTTACTCAGCATAGTGAACATTTTTTTATTCACTAAAATTGTGTTTATATCCTCTTGATTTTCGTATTTATCAAAAATCGATTGTGCAAAAAAAGTATTAGAAACTAATACTAGGGCGATTATTAAAATTCTATTTACATTCATGATTTCTATAATTTAATTAACAAATAATCTGTTTTTTAATTGAGACAAAAAAAGAAATTAATTTACATTTGTCATTCAAAAGTACAGAAACTAAAAAAAGGATTTTATAAAAAAAGGTTAAAGTTTAATATTCAATCCCAATTTAATATTTCTTCCTCTCGTAGAATATCCAATGTTTTCTGCAAAATCTTCATTAAAAATATTCGTTACATTCCAGAAAATGGTCAATCTCTCCTTTATTAATTCATACTTTACCAAAGCATTTAAAAGTTGGTAACAACCTAGTTTTGTAGAGACAATTGCATACTTATTTCCATCAAAAAAAGCGTCCTGTCTTGCATCAATATACTGATAATTAGCATTTAAAAATAATCTTTTGGTTGCCGAAAAATCAATAGAAGCATTTACTTTGTGGTTCGGAATCAATCGATTTAATGCTTCATCTACTTGCATAAAAGTATAATTAGCATTACAATTAAATTTTTCAGAAAGAGCATAATTTATAATGGTTTCAATTCCTTTGGCTTTGTTTAAACCATCAACATTGGTGTAATGGTAAGTCGCATCAAATCCGATGGAATTTTCCTGTTCTCTATAAAATGCAACCATATTAAAAGTAAGTTTCTTTTGAGCTAATGCCACCTCAAAACCCGATTCAATAGTAGTGTTTTTTTCGGGAGTTAAAGTTGCATTTCCATATTCGGAATACAATTGGTACAAACTCGGAGTAACAAATGCGGTGCTGTAAGAAGCCAATAACTTAATCGGATTCCCCTTGCGAAAATTAAACGACGGATTTACATTATATACTATTTTGTTGCCATACTGACTGTGGATGTTCAATCGGGCACCTGCATTAATATTTAGTCCAAAATTAGAAGTGAAAATTCCAGTAAAATAGGGGTCTACCATGTTAAATTTAGCAACTTCTTTGGTAATAATACTGTAGAGCGTTTCACTTTTCATATCATGAAATTGGTAATTTGTACCCGTTATCAAATAAAAATTAGTAGATATAATATTCTTATTAAAAGCGTCTATTGTTACACTTCTCGAACCATAGCTAGAATTATCAATGCCATTGTTAACATAATTAAATTGCTGATATTCTCGTTGCAATTTGGTAAAATTAGAGTTCAAACGAAATTCACCTTTGGCATAGGTATACTTTGGAGAAAATCCAAAACGGAATTGTTTGGTTTTAGATTTATTGAAATAGGTGTCATTTAAGCCCGTATTATCATACCGGAAATCGTAATCGTTATTCACTTTATCATAATTTCCGAAAAAATCTAAAGTTAATTTTTCAGATACTTTAAATCCTAATTTTGACAAATAATTAATTCTTGAAAATCGGTCTTTATCATAATTAGAATCGGAAGTTGGCTCTGCTACTTGTGACATTCCTGTAGTTTCGGTGCTGTTTATCGAAGCTATATAATTCACTTTATTAACTGTTCCGTTAACCGAAAACCCTTGATTAAAATCTTGACCGTTATACTTGGGATTGTTTGCAGTATTGTTCGAACCAATATTTATAAACGCATTGGCTTGAAGCAGTTTCTTACTCGATTTTTTCAAAGTAATATTGATTACGGCCGTTGCAGCGCCAGATCCGTAAAGTGTACTTGCAGCACCTTTCATAATTTCGATACTTTCAATTTGATCGATAGGAAGCAAACGCAAATCATACTCAAAACTAATTCCGGAAGCATCCGTAACTGGATTTCCATCAATTAAAATTAAAACTTGTTGGTTTTTTCCACCTCTAATGTAGTAGCCGAGGTTTTTTCCATTGGCAGATTGGGTTCCGTTAATCTCTACTCCTGCAACTGAATTTAAAACATTGGCTAAGGTTTGTCCTGATTTTTTTTGAAGTTCGGCAGCTGTAATTATGGTGATTACTTTTCCAGATTTTTCCTTGCTTTGAGCAAATTTAGTATCCAAAAACACTACTTCATCTAGTTGTTTTACCTTAACAGAATCTTTTACTTGGGCATAGCCGCAAGTGGTCGCCAATGCAATACATGCACTGATACGAATGAAATTTTTCTTCATTTTTTTTAGTTAGTCCTAATTTTTATTCATGGGAGAAAAGCACAGAATTACCCATACCCAAACCTTTTTTCCCGAAAGTTTGATACTCAACGTAAATGGCAGGTCTCCTGGCTTGCGTCTTGTTGTTTGCCTTCCCATTTTAATATTAGATTTAAGATATTTGATATTAGATATAAAAATCAAATAAATTTTAAAGTTGACTATTAAATTCATGATATTTAATATTTCAAATTTAACATCTAATATTTCAAACAGTGGTTATGTAGATAACAACAAGCTTTTTAGCATACAGTTGCGGGTACAGCTTAGGTTTTAAACCTAATTCCCTTTTAATGTTCCTCTGAAAAATCAAAGTCACAACCGAAATACAAGTACAAATGTAGTGGAATTTATTGATCCTTATTTAATTTATTTTTAGAAGATATTTTAATAGCATCAAATAACTCAAAACTGGAATTTATAAAAACATTGTTCTACTTTTACAAAAAATAATTTCATGACTCGCCTAATTAAAACCTTTTTATTTGTCGTGTTGGTTTTTCCTATTTTACAATGCAAAAAGGAAGTCCACGATACAATAACTTTAAATCCGAAAAACAAAATTAAATATGCAAAAGGATTTTCAATTATCAACCACGATGGATTTTCTGTGTTAACCGTTTCCAATCCTTGGCCAAAAGCCGATAAATCATATACCTATATTCTGAAAGAAAAAAACGGAATTATTCCAGATAGTTTGAAACAGTTTCTAACAATTTCGGTTCCTATAAAGACTATTGTAGTGACTTCAACCACCCATATTCCGTCCTTAGAAATGCTTGGTGTGGAAAATACTTTAGTTGGATTTCCAAATTTGAATTACATTTCTTCCGAGAAAGTTCGGGCTTTAATTGATACTAAGAAAGTAAAAGAATTGGGATCTAATCAGTCATTAAACACCGAAGTGGTTATTGATTTACAACCACAAGTCATCATTGGTTATGGCATTGATAACAATAATCCAACGTTAGATAATCTTCAAAAAAACGGTTTAAAAGTTTTATTAAATGGCGATTGGAATGAGCAAACTCCGTTAGGAAAAGCTGAATGGATTAAGTTTTTTGGCGCTCTTTATGGTAAACAAGATAAAGCCAACGAGTTATTTTCTAAAATAGAAAAAGACTATTTAAACTCCTTGAGAATCGTCAAAAATGTGACTACTCATCCAACTATTTTAGCCGGAGACATGTTTGAAGATAAATGGTATTTACCGCAAGGAACTAGCTGGGGTTGCCAGTTACTAAAAGAAGCGCAAGGCAATTATTTATGGGCAACAACCACAGGAACCGGGAGTCTATCTTTATCTTTTGAAACGGTTTTAGAAAAAGGAAAAAATGCCGATTTATGGATAACTTCAGGGCAATTTGGATCGTTAAAAGAAATGCTAGATTCCAATCCTCATTATTCGCAATTTAAAGCGTTCCAAAATAAAAATGTATACTCATTTAGTGGAAGGAAAGGGAAAACAGGAGGAGTTTTATATTATGAATTAGCGCCTAATAGACCAGATATTGTATTGAAAGATATTGTGAAAATCTTGCATCCCGAATTATTAATGTCATATAAACCTTACTTTTTTGAAAAGTTAAAATAGACACGAATTAGACAAATTTGCTCAAAAAAAAGGACTGAAAATTACACGAATTTTTCTTTTAACTTTGCAAACTATTCCAACTTTAGAGAATATTAATTCTTTTTGGTTTTAAATATCGAAAATGTTCCAAACCCGAAATACTTTTCTCTTTTCAATACTAACTTTGCTATTGCTTATGGCTTTGTTATTGAATATTTCTTTGGGACAAGTTGCAATTCCATTTAAAGAAGTTATTAAAAGTTTGTCGGGGGCTACAGCAAGCAAAGACACTTGGGAATATATAATTATTAATTTTAGATTACCTAAAGCAATTACTGCTATTTTAGTTGGTATTGGACTATCAATTAGTGGGTTACTAATGCAAACTTTATTCAGAAACCCTCTAGCAGGACCTTATGTTTTGGGATTGAGTTCGGGTTCCAGTTTAGGAGTTGCCTTTGTGATTTTAGGAGCTGGAGCATTACCTGCTGTAATTTCAACTTTTTTATTATCGTCTTACGGAATAATTTTAGCATCGTGCTTGGGGAGTTTTTCTGTTTTAATGTTAGTGCTTTTGATATCTAAATTTCTAAGGGACACCATGACCATATTAATTGCAGGGCTTATGTTCAGTAGTTTTGCAGGGGCTATAGTTTCAGTATTAACGTTTTTTAGCTCTGCAGAAAAATTACAAAAATTTACTTTTTGGAGTATGGGTAGCATCGGAAATTTATCTTGTCAAAATATCCTAATTTTGTTAGTAGCTGTTGCCTTTGGATTACTATTAAGTTTGTTTTCAATAAAATCATTAGATGCCCTGCTTTTAGGAGAAAATTATGCCAAAAGTCTAGGTTTAAAAGTGAAAAAATCAAGAAGAATAATTATAATTGCAACTAGTATTTTAGCGGGTAGCATCACAGCTTTTGCAGGTCCGATTGCTTTTATTGGATTAGCGGTTCCGCATTTATCAAAATTACTTTTTCAAACTAGCAGCCATCGAATTTTGTTTTGGAGTACCTTATTAATAGGTGCAATTATTATGCTCTTTTGCGATATGGTTTCCCAAATGCCAGGGTTTGATTTTACTTTGCCAATAAACGCTATTACATCTATTATTGGCGCGCCAGTGGTTATTTGGCTTTTGGTTAGAAAGAATAGATTGGTTTAATTAATCACAGATTATTTAGATTTTTCTAAAATAATCTCTAAAAATCAGTGAAATCTGTGGCGGAAGGTTTTTCAACATAATAACATAGATTAGATTTACAAAAAAATTATGAGCAATAACAAAAACATTCTTACCTCTACAAACCTATCAATTGGGTACAAATCCAAATTGAGAGACAATGTTGTTGCCAAAAACATCAATTTAAAACTAGAAGCCGGGAAATTAATTGCTTTAATCGGAGAAAACGGAATTGGAAAATCAACACTTTTAAGAACCCTTTCGGGACTAAAAAAACCTTTATCTGGCGATGTTTATTTAAACAATAAAAACCTACAAGAATATAGGCCTCTTGACTTATCACAAAATTTAAGTTTAGTTTTAACCGAAAAATTACCGACAAGTAATTTAACCGTTTTCGAATTAATTGCCTTGGGAAGACAACCCTATACCAATTGGATTGGAAAATTAAATCCCGAAGATTTAGAAAAAATAAACGAAGCAATTGCCTTAACTCAAATTGAGCATTTATCAGATAAAAAATACTACGAAATAAGCGACGGTCAATTCCAGAATGTTCTTATTGCAAGGGCTCTAGCACAAGATACGCCATTAATAATTTTAGATGAACCTTCAACACATTTGGATTTATTTCATAAAGTTTCGCTTTTAAAATTATTAAAAAAACTAGCAGCAGAATCCAATAAGTGCATACTTTTCTCTACCCACGACATTGATTTGGCAATTCAATTATCTGACGAAATTATAGTTATGAAAGAGGATTTTCTAATTCAGGATCAACCATGTAATTTAATTTCAAAAGGAGTTTTTAATACACTTTTCAAGGATGAAAGCATAAAATTTGATAGCGAAAAAGGGAAGTTTGTGGTTAGTTAGTTCAAAAATCAAAAGTCGTTATTCTTTAATCGTTAATCCAATTTGCCTCTTTGCTTCTCCAACAACAAAAGCTACAGAATTGGCAATATTAAAACTCCGGATTAAATTAGACATTGGAATGGTTAAATGATTTTCAAATTGGTCTAAAACTTCTTGACTCAACCCAACACTTTCTTTTCCAAAAACCAACCAATCGCCGTCTTGGAATTTTGTTTCATAAATAGAAATATCCGCATGAGAACTCATAAGGAAAACTCTAGATATATCAGAAATTTGAGCTTTCCATTCGGTAACATTTTGGTATTCAGTAACATCCAAATGCACCCAATAGTCTAAACCCGAACGTTTTAAATTCTTGTCATTTATAATAAATCCAAACGGATGTACTAAATGCAAACGACTTTCAGTACCTACACACAAACGGCCAATATTTCCTGTGTTATTTGGAATTTCGGGTTCTATTAAAACGATATTTAACATTAATTATTGATTTTTGATGTTGCTATTGTCATTGCTATTTGAAAAATCACTAACTTCAATAACTTCTCCAGGTTGCAAATTATTTAAATGGATTGAACCAATTCGAACACGAACCAATCTCAAGGTTGGAAATCCAACTGCCGAAGTCATTTTTCTAACCTGTCGAAATTTTCCTTCATTTATTGTTACGGTTAACCAAGAAGTTGGACCATGACGTTCGTCACGGATTTTCTTAGTTCGTTGCGGAAAATCCGGAATTTCGTTTAAAATGGCTGCCTGACATTCTTTAGTTAGATACTTTTTACCATCAAAACCAATCAATACTCCTTTCTTTAATTGCTCAATTGCATCTTGAGTAATAATTCCGTCTACCTGAACATAATATTCTTTTTCTACTTTTTTACTGCGAACTATTTCGCTCATCATTCCGTCAGTAGTTAATAAAAGTAAACCTTCCGAATCTTCGTCCAATCGACCTATAGCCATAGTATTATCTGGAAAATCAAACAATTCTCCTAATAACTTTTTTGGTCGCTTTAGTTCGTAAATAAACTGAGACAAATAGCCATAAGGTTTGAAAATAATAAAATGATGTTGGATGGGCATGTAATTAATTTGCAACAAAAATACTATTAATCTGTTAATGAACTATTACATTTTTTAGTATATTTACATACTAATACCAATTCATTTATGACAGCAGCCTTCCCTATTCTAGTAGCATTTATTATCGCCTTAGCCATAGGAATTTTCCTTGGAAAATTATTATTTACTGCCAATTCTAAATCAGAAAAAGCAACTTTAGAAGAGAAAAATAAGGGACTTCTTTCGCAAATAAATCAGATGAAGGAACAAGTTCAAATAGACCGCACAGATTTTGAAAAACAAGTAACAGCATCCAATTTGGATAAGGAATCAATCCGATCGGAAAAAGAAGCCTTAGCCATCCAACTATCTAAAAAAGAAACCGATTTTGAAAATCTTTGGGAACGTAATAAAGAGCAAAAAAAAGAAGTAGAGGAACTTCAGGAAAAATTCACCAAAGAATTTGAGAATTTAGCTAATAAGATTTTGGAAGAAAAAACTTTAAAATTTACAGAGCAAAACAAAGAAAATTTAAAAAATATTTTATCTCCTTTACAAGATAAAATCCAACTTTTTGAAAAGAAAGTCGAAGACACACATAAAGAAAGTATCGGTCACCATGCCTCTTTACGCCAGCAAATAATTGGCTTAAAAGAAATGAACGAGCAAATGAGCAAAGAAACGGTCAATTTAACCAAAGCTTTAAAAGGCGATAGCAAAATGCAAGGAAATTGGGGAGAACTTATTTTGGAACGCGTTCTTGAAAAATCTGGACTAGAGAAAGATCGAGAATATTTTGTGCAACAAAGTTTTGTAACTGAAGATGGCAACCGGGTATTTCCGGATGTAGTTATTAATTTACCCGACGGCAAGAAAATGATTGTCGATTCGAAAGTAACTTTAACTGCTTACGAACGTTTCATTAATGAAGAAGATGACATCCTAAAAGCCCAACATCTGAAAGACCATGTAATTTCCATTAATCGACATGTAGAGCAATTAGGAAACAAGAATTACCACGAATTATATGAAATAGAAAGCCCTGATTTTGTCTTGCTTTTTATACCTATTGAATCGGCTTTTGCTATAGCTTCAAATGAAGACACCACTTTATACAATAAAGCTTTCGAGAAGAATATTGTGATTGTGACACCCTCTACCCTATTGGCAACTCTACGAACTATTGACAGTATGTGGACCAACCAAAAGCAACAAGAAAATGCTTTAGAAATTGCACGACAAGCAGGAGCATTGTACGACAAATTTGATGGTTTCGTTGCCGATTTAGTGAAAATTGGCAAGAAAATGGACGAGGCAAAAATAGAATACCAAGGGGCTATGAACAAACTTATTGATGGTAAAGGAAACCTTGTAATTAGTGCAGAAAAATTAAAGAAAATGGGCGCTAAAGCAAAAAAATCACTTCCTGAAAATATAATAAATAGAGCAACTATATCGGATAATTCGGAATCCAACTCCGAAATAAGTTCTGAATAAATAAGGTAATCTAATGGCGAATTACTTATAAGTCAAAGTATTTCCAAAGCACAAACCTATATTTTTTGTTTTAGAAAAAGACGTAAAATTCTTTTAAACTTGAAATAAGGCTACAACTTTAAAAACAACATATAAGACTTATACAATTTATAATTAAAGGGAGATTCTAAAATTTATAAGGGAAGGAAAAAACAAAAAAATTAAGAATTGATTTGTCAAAATCGTTAATTAAAAACACTTCCAATTCGTATATTTGCAACACTAATTTAATATTGAACTTCATGCAACATATTATAGATCGCTTTATAAGTTATGTAATTATAGACACCGAATCAGATGCTGATTCTCCAACAACACCAAGTACACCAAAACAACTAGTTCTTGCTAATTTATTAGTCAAAGAATTGAATACTATAGGTTTAACCGAAGTTACCATTGACGAAAATGGTTATGTAATGGGAACTTTAGAAAGCAATGTAGACTATGAAGTACCAACTATTGGTTTTGTTTCACATTACGATACCTCTCCCGATTTTACTGGAAAAGACGTAAAACCACAAATAGTTACTAACTATGACGGTGGAGATATTGTTTTAAACAAAGAACAAAACATAATCCTTTCGCCAAGTTATTTCAAAGATTTATTGGAATATAAAGGGCAAACATTAATAACTACCAACGGATTAACGCTTCTTGGAGCGGATGATAAAGCGGGACTTACCGAAATTGTTACTGCAATGGAGTACCTAGTACAACATCCTGAAATTAAACACGGAAAAATTAGAGTTGGTTTTACTCCCGATGAAGAAATTGGTCGCGGTGCCGATATTTTTGATGTTGAAAAATTTGGAGCGCAATGGGCTTACACCATGGACGGAAGCCAGATTGGCGAATTGGAATATGAAAATTTTAATGCTGCAGGTGCTAAAATCATCTTCAAAGGAAAAAGTGTACACCCGGGTTATGCCAAAGGCAAAATGATAAACTCAATGCTTATTGCAAACGATTTTATCAATCAATTACCTAAAAATGAAATCCCTCAAGAGACAATAGATTACGAAGGATTTTTCCACGTTACCGGTATTTCTGGAAGCCTAGAAGAAACCAAATTAGATCTTATTATCAGGGACCACGACATGCAATTATTTGAAAAACGAAAAGAATTAGTTCTTGCTATCGTTGCTAAAATCAATGCTCAATTTGCCTCACAATTTGGAGAAGATATTTGTATTGCCGAAGTTAAAGACCAATACTACAACATGCGCGAAAAGGTAGAACCAATGTTTTTTATTGTAGATTTGGCTGAAAAAGCAATGCGAGAATTAGGAATCACGCCGCTAATCAAGCCTATTCGTGGCGGAACCGACGGATCGAGATTATCGTATATGGGATTACCATGCCCAAATATCTTTGCTGGCGGTCATAATTTCCACGGAAAATACGAATATGTGCCTGTAGAAAGCATGCAAAAAGCAGTAAACGTAATTGTAAAAATTGCCGAATTAACTGCAACAACCGATTTCTCTAAATAAGAAAATAGATTAAATTACAATTCCACAAATTTCACTAAATGAGATTTTTGGGATTTTTTTTATGTCTATAAATAGTATTTTGACAAACCAACTTATTTAACCTCACCCCCGACCCCTCTCCAAAGGAGTGGGGAGCCGAATGGATAAATTTATATTTTTGATTGGTAAAATTAAAAAACTCAAATAAGAAAACAAGATAAAACCAAAGCCGTTCCAATAGAAAAAATAAAACCAATGAATTTACAAAACATTGGTTTAAATGATAATTACCGATAATAAATTAAGAATTACGATATTCTTAATTCCTAATTATTAATTCCTAATTAACTAAGCTTTCTTATTCAATGTAGAACTCATTTCTAATGAAATTGCAGAACGCTCCATTTTTAATTTTCCAGACATTGTTTCAAGAACCACGGTTGTTTCTGCTAATTCAGAAATTTTTCCGTGAATACCACTTTTAGTGATTATCCTGTCACCTACTTTTAAAGAACTTTCAAATTCTTTTTCTTTTTTAGCTTTCTTTTGTTGTGGCAATATCATAAAGAAATAAATAACCACGAACATTAAAATAAACGGTAAAAACTGACTTATTTGTGCCATAACTTTTGATTTTTGTTTTTAATTTTTGTTTTACATTAAGCCTCTTCCGACTTTATTGATTCTATTTTTTGATTGTAAATCTTTTACTAAATTATCTAAAATTCCGTTGATAAAAATACTACTTTTTGGTGTAGAATATTCTTTTGCTAATTCTAAATATTCATTTATTGTAACTTTTAATGGAATGGATGGGAATTTCAAGAACTCGCAAATAGCCATTTTCATAATTATTGTATCCAATTCGGCAATTCGATCAATATCCCAATTCGGAGTTTTATCAATAAATTCTTTAGCCAATTCGGTTTCATTTAAAACTGTTTTTCTAAACAAATCAACTGCAAAGTCTTTATCTTCAGCATCTTTGTAAATTGCAGGGACTCTAAGAGATTGTTCTTCGGCGGTAATTTGTTTTAACTGCTTCAATATTTGGGTATTCACCACCGGAATATCATCAACCCAAGTAAGTTTGAAGTCTTCTAAATAAGAGTATAACTTTTCATTTGGGGCAATCAATTCAGAAAACATATCGGCAACAAAAAAGCGTTCTTCTTCAAAAGTTACCTCTTTTTTAGTCATATATTTTTGATACAATTCACTTTGCTTTATTACTTGCAAAAGCATTAAAATTGTATCATCATTAGCTTGCCAATTGGATATTTTTCGGTTTTCAAGAGCTGTACTCAATGAATTATTAACATCTAAGGCCAATAAAATTGGATTATTTATAAACCGCAAGTTAGGATTGCGTTCTTCTGGAGTAGCAAGATGTTTTTGTTGCGCAAGATCCTGATATTCTATTTCTTTTTTACGGATTTCTACTAAAGAAGACAACATAATTAGGTATAAATCAACTATGTTTTCTAAACTGGCTTGTAAAAACTTTTCTTGTTTTTCAAGATTGTCAGATCCACTTTGGTGCATTGCATAAATGGATTGCATGACTTTAATTCTAATATGTCTTCTGTTTAGCACGGATAAGAACTTTTAATTTAAATAAAATTAACAAAGCGAAAGATTAACTCTCTCGCTTTGCAAAAATAAAACTATTTTTAAAACCTTGGACTATAAATTGGCCTTTTCTTTTTTTCTTTGTACGATTCTAATTTCTGCTATTTCCATGACAGCTATTTGAGGAGTTAATTTATACTGTATTGCAAAAGCAAAAATCTCTAGAGTTGTATAATAAATGTTTTGCATTATACTCATGTCGGCAGTTTCCATACTAACATCCTCTGCGATGATATATCTTCCAGAAAGTGAGTTTGAATTTTCCAAATTTAAATGTCAAATAGTGATTCCAACTTTTAATTTAATACCATATTCGAGTTCCACCTAAAACAGGTCCTAAAACAGAGTTATGAATACCAATAATTACTTTTTATCTTGTATCTTTGTTGTTGTAATAAACAATGTGCACAAGATTATCAAAAGATAATTAACCAAATATAGGATCCATTTTTTAAAGTTCTTTAGGTGTAGTGATTTCTGAAGTCATAAAAATATTTTGATTGCGACTTTACTTATTTGCTAGTAAAAAATTAATTTATTATTGAAAATAACTTAACTTTTTTGACTTTAATTAACAAATTATCGATAAATTAAATAATTATTCATTATCATAAATTGCATTATATTTAGGTTTTTAACAAAATAATATCTCTTATTATCAAGGATAAAATAATAGAATGAAGGAATTACAATATTTAAATAAATATTTTATCAAATATAAATACCGCTTTTTATTAGGTATTTTTATAACAATTGTCGCACAAATATTTTCTCTTTTCACTCCAAAATTAATTAGCAAATCCTTCAAAGCTATTGAAGAATTTCAAAAAAACGCAACAGGATTGGATAGCGTGAAAAGCCAACTTATTGAAAATATATTACTTGTAATAGGAACTACAATTATTGCTGGGCTACTAACTTTTATTATGCGCCAAACATTAATTGTGATGTCCAGACATGTCGAATTTGATTTAAAAAACGAAGTTTTTAAACATTATGAAGTTTTAGATCAAAATTTTTACAAACGCAACCGAACCGGAGATTTAATGAGCCGTATTAGCGAGGATGTTGCCAAAGTCAGAATGTATGTTGGCCCTGCTGTTATGTATACTATAAACACTCTCATTCGTTTTACTGTTGTAATAATTTACATGTACAATGTTTCCCCGAAACTAACCTTTTACACTTTACTACCTTTACCATTTTTATCATATATTATTTATAAATTAAGTAAGGAAATAAATACACGAAGTACTATTTTTCAGCAATATTTATCCAAAGTATCTAGTTATACCCAAGAGGTTTTTTCTGGAATTCGAGTAATAAAAGCCTATTCATTAGAAAAACAAAATCAAGATATTATTACCGAATTAGCTCAAGAAAGTAAGGCTAAAAGCTTGAAGTTGGCAAAAATACAATCGCTTTTTGGTCCTTTAATGGTTACGTTAATTGGACTTAGTAATTTAATAGTTATCTACTTTGGTGGAATGATGTACATCGCACACGATCCAGAAATTCAAAACATTGGAATAATTGCCGAATTTATTCTATATGTAAACATGCTAACTTGGCCAGTTGCCTCTATCGGTTGGGTTTCATCTCTAATTCAGGAAGCAGAAGCATCTCAGAAAAGAGTTAATGAATTTTTAAAGACAGAACCAGAAATTAAAAATACAGCACCTGAGAAAACTACCATTAGAGGAGATATAGAATTTAAAAATGTTAGTTTTATTTATGATGATACCAATATTACAGCCTTAAAAAATGTTTCATTTAATGTAAAAAGAGGCGAAACATTAGCTATATTGGGCAAAACTGGTTCCGGAAAATCAAGTATTTTATCATTAATCTCCCGGATGCACGATGTGAAACAGGGGTCTATAACTATGGATGGAACTCCTTTGGCGAAAGTAAATTTAACAGACCTAAGAGAAAGCATTGGTATAGTGCCACAAGATGCTTTTTTGTTTTCGGACAGTATTATTAACAACATAAAGTTTGGCAAAGAAAATGCAAGTAACCAGGAAGTTATTGATGCTGCAACGAAAGCAGCGGTTCATGATAATATTATCCAATTCAACCAGCAATACGAAACCATCTTAGGAGAACGTGGAATAACGCTTTCAGGAGGACAAAAGCAACGTGTTTCTATAGCTAGAGCAATCATTAAAAACCCTGAAATTTTACTTTTAGACGATTGTCTTTCGGCGGTAGATACCGAAACAGAAGAAACTATCTTGAATAATTTACTTGAAATTTCTAAAGATAAAACAACTATAATTGTTAGCCACAGGGTTTCCTCTGCTAAAAATGCCGATAAGATTATTATACTCGAAGAGGGAGAAATTATCCAAGAAGGGACTCATAATCAATTGATAAGACAAGAAGGTTATTATAAAGAATTGTATAATAAACAACTTTCTGAAAAAGAAATAATATAATTCTTGCATAATACTATTTTTTTTAGCATTTTTGGAAATAGAAAAATTACTAATTGACAGAACGATTATGAGAGAAAACGACATGTTAGAAAACGAAGAGATTTTTTCTAAAGTACTAAGAGCAGGAAGAAGAACTTATTTCTTTGATGTTCGTGCTACCAAAGCCGAAGATTATTACATCACTATCACCGAAAGCAAGAAGTTTACAGAAGAAGATGGTTCGTTCCACTTTAAAAAGCATAAAATTTATTTGTACAAAGAAGATTTCAATGCTTTTAAAGAAATTCTAGAAGAAATGACGTCGTTCGTTCTAAATAACAAAGGGGAAGAAGTAATTTCCGAAAGACACCAAAAAGATTTTAAAAGAGACTACCCTTCTGAATCTAGCGAAGAAAACACACCATCTGAAAAAAGTTTTACAGATATTAATTTTGATGATATTTAGGGTATTATTTGAAAAATAATTAAGTTCAGAATAAAAGATTTTGGACTTTTTTTTATTCTATTCGTGAGCCATTTTTGACTTTCGAGTCGGAAGTTAATAAAACAACATCTTCTCCATTTACAGAACCAAGAACCAAACATTCACTATTAAATTTACCTATTTGTTTTTTGGGAAAATTTATAACTGCAATAATCTGTTTTCCAATTAAATCTTCTTTAGAATAGCGCTTAGTAATTTGCGCCGATGACTTTTTAATTCCGATTTGTTCTCCAAAATCAATAGATAATTGATAGGCAGGCTTTATAGCTTCCGTAAAATCAACAACTGCTGTAATAGTTCCTACACGCAATTCTACTTTTTCAAAATCATTCCAAGTAATCATATATTATTTTTAAAATGTTAATATAAAAAAAATCCTGATGAATTATCTACCAGGATTGATTTTAAATTAGCATTTATCAGTTACTAAGACTTTTATTTTACGTCCATTAATTCAACGTCAAAAATCAAAGTAGCATTTGGAGGAATTACACCGCCAGCACCACTTTCTCCGTATCCTAAATAAGCCGGAATAACAAAACGTGCTTTATCTCCAACTTGCAATAAAGCAATACCTTCATCCCAACCTTCAATAACTTGGCCTTGACCAAGACGAAATTCAATTGGTTTTTTTCTTGGGTAAGAAGAATCAAAAACTTTTCCATTTTCAAGAGAACCTTCATAATGAACAGAAACAGTTTTACCATTTTCTGCTTGTTTTCCAGAACCTTTTTGAATCATTTTATAACGTAAACCACTTTCTGTTTTATCAAAACCAGCGGCTAACTTTTCCATCGTTTCTTCGGCTAGTTTTTTAGCTTCTTCAATTCTTTTTAATCTCGATCCTTCAAATGTTCTAAAAGCTTCAATTGCATTCCATTTTTCAGCCTCTGCTCCTACTCTTAGGATTTCTATGGTATCAATACTATCGCCTTGACC
>Ga0114971_10000624_pt1 | contig 23326 bp, 20 predicted proteins | sample M_140625_MF_Meta_FD_87320 | JGI IMG/M metagenome (GOLD analysis project Ga0114971, IMG submission 87320) | Freshwater microbial communities from Lake Montjoie, Canada to study carbon cycling - M_140625_MF_MetaG | ecosystem: Environmental > Aquatic > Freshwater > Lake | place: Lake Montjoie...
CATTCGCCAAACGATTTGGGGAGGAAGTACTTGTTGTGGATTGCGCTGCAACATCTGCGCAACCTGCAAACATGCCTCCCGACGAAGAACTCGCACATGCAGTGACCAGCGCAATTCGGGGATATGTTGGTAAGACTGGTCACCACGGCGTGCTTCTTGGACTTTCAGGCGGAATCGATAGCGCACTCGTCGCTGCGCTTGCTGTTGCTGCACTTGGACCGAAGAATGTGCGAGGCATTTCGATGCCAGGTCCATTCTCGTCCGAGGAGTCTCGCACCGATGCGATGGATTCTGCAAAGCGACTTGGAATGAATCCCCCGGATGTTTTGTCGATCAACGATGCATATAGGTTGATGGGTGCGAATATCAGTCTCGCTGCAGAAGTTGCTGGAATCACTGATGAAAACCTGCAGAGTCGCCTGCGCGGCTTGACTCTGATGACGCTCTCCAATGCGACGGGTGCGTTGGTCCTTTCGACGGGGAATAAGAGTGAATTTGCAGTTGGATATGCCACGCTTTATGGCGATATGTGCGGTGGGATGGCTCCGCTTGGTGATCTCTTGAAGACACAAGTTTTTTCTGTCGCACGCTGGCTGAATGCAAATCCAAGTGCGCTTGGTTTTTCAACGCCGCCGATTCCGCAGTCGAGTTTGACCAAGCCGCCCTCGGCTGAACTTCGCCCAAATCAAACTGATCAAGATTCGCTGCCAGAATATTCCGTGCTCGACCAAATTGTTTCAGGCTGGGTCGACGACGAAAAATCCGCCGAAGAAATTACACAAACGACGGGTTTGGATCGAGCATTGGTTGCTCGTTGGACAGAAGCAATCGATCGCGCTCAATACAAGCGCAATCAAGCGCCGATCATTCCCAAACTCAGCGCAAGAGCTTTCGGGCCGGGACGACGGATGCCGCTTGCCATGCGCTGTCGGTTGGTCGACGACTCGTCCGGCGTTTGAAATTGAATTGACGACGCTGCTTGCTTGGAATCATAAGCAGTCGATCTGCGCCGATGCGATACGCGGTCAAAAAACCTCCGTACACACACCCCGTGTCGATTGCAGCAACAACCGCACGCCCATCTGGTCTGCGAAGAATCAGCGGGCGAGAGAGTGGTTTATGCCCAACGATCAGCAGACCGTCTTTCCCATCATATTTCCACCACCAATCATCCTCGCCTTGTGCGGACTTGATCGTCATCCGCATTCGCTGCGTTGTGCGTTTGAATCCAAGCGCTGGATCAACACCTGCATGGACCGCAGTCCAAATTGGATTGCGCCCACGCAGAAATGGAGTTCGCATCGCACGCCGGAGAAGTTCCTGTGCGTCTTCCAATAAATCAGCATCGGCGAGAATGTCAACCATTTCAGCAAGCCTCGGCGGAAGTTCGCTCGTTCGCCCATCCGGACCAGCGCGTCGAAGCGCTGCAAGCGCGCGGGGTTCGTGATTTCCACAGACAAGATCGATCTGCCACCCAGCTCGTTGACGAGCAAGTATTTCTTCGACAACAAGATCGGGGCGCGGGCCTTTTGTAAGCAAATCTCCGATGAGAATGATGCGTGATTTTCTCGCCCAAGTTCGAAGTCGATCGAACATTGCTTGGAGTTCTTCGCCACAGCCGTGGATATCTCCAATCACGACCGTGTCACGCATCGCCGTACAATACTTTGACAATGACGATTCGGATTCTCCCAACCGCGCTTGTCAATCAAATCGCCGCCGGTGAAGTCGTCGAACGACCAGCCAGCGTGGCAAAGGAATTGATTGAAAACTCTCTGGATGCTGGGGCAACCAAGGTAGTCGTGCGAATCGAAGGTGGCGGGCGCGAACGATTGGAAATTATTGACGATGGGTGCGGAATTTCCCGAGAAGAACTTGCATTGGCGCTCGCTCCTCACGCAACCAGCAAGATCAGCACGAGCGACGACCTGAACCGAATCAACACATTTGGATTTCGTGGAGAGGCTCTTTGCGCAATTTCATCCGTTGCTCATGTGCGGATCACTTCTGCAGTGAGAAGTGGGTCGCAAGCGTGGATGATCGAATCTCGATTCGGTCAATTGAGCGAAACGAAACCTGCCGCAGGCACAGTTGGAACGACTATCGAAGTTTTAGGGTTGTTTCATAACGTTCCTGCTCGGCGAAAGTTTTTGCGAGGCGATCCAGCGGAAGCTGCGCGTGTAACAGAAGTTGTTTGCAATGCTGCGCTCGCACATCCAACGGTTTCATTTCGCTTGGAGAGCGGTGGACGAAAAGTATTGGACTTTGCTGCGGCAAAGGATGTCTTTGGTCGAGTCGCTGATGTCTTCGGCGATGCGCTTGGCGAAAGTCCGTTGACAATCGCAGGCGAGGCAGAGGGCGATGATCTGAAAAGTCGAATCATCGGCGTGACGTGTCGTCCAGAATGCATGCGGTCGGTCAGTCGAACGCAGCGCATCATGGTGAATGGTCGACCCATCGTTGATCGATCGCTCATTCATGCCGTACGCGAGGCATACCGCGGGCTTGCGGAGCCTTCATTGCAGCCTGTTTTCGTCATCTTTCTGCAAGTCGATCCTGAGATGGTTGATGTCAATGTGCATCCTCAAAAGAGCGAGGTTCGTTGGCGCAATCCTGCTTGGATGCACAGATTGGTCTATCGATCCGTGCAAGATGCTCTGCGAGGTGCAGATCTCACTGCAGGTGGTTCAAGTTTGCTCTCAAGCACTGAAAGCGACCCAGTGACGACAATCGATATGACTTCGACGCAGCATGCGCGGCAGAGTCATTGGCCGACACGCACAACGCAGGCCCTCTCAAATGTGCCAAGCATGCCAAGCGGACCAAGCGCAACACGCACTCAATCCTTTCCATCATTTCTCAGAGAATCATCTGTAACTCAAACTCCTCCGCACGAGAGACTTCTTCCAACTCCTGCAGTTGCTGTTCGTGAAGTGCTTCAAGTCGACAACACGTGGTTGATTCTTGCCGAAGGCGATGCGCTGGTCATCGTTGATCAGCATGCACTGCACGAACGCGTGATGTTCGAAGAGATTCGAGCACGTATTGGCAGTGGTGATCTCATGTCGCAGCGACTCTTAGTGCCTGCAATGGCGGATGTTCCCCCCGAAGCTCTTGCGCATTTGGAAACATTCGCACCACTGTTTGCGCGCCTCGGAATCGAAGCCACGGCAGCGGGTCCTCGAACAGTCGCCGTGCATGCGTTCCCAGGTTTTCTGACTGGTCGCAAAGTTGATGCGGCAACATTTGTCGCCCGTGTTCTGACAAGCGACGCACTTGCAAGTGCGAGCGAATCGACTGAAGATTCTGCACTGCGCGAAGGGGCGCTCGCTGATGTTCTTGACATGATGGCATGCAAAGCCGCAGTGAAAGGTGGCGATCGACTCTCTGTTGCAGAGATCACCCGATTGCTTGACGATCGCGCAACAACTGATCGATCTACGAATTGTCCTCATGGAAGACCAACTTCGATTCGAATTCCAATGAGCGATATCGAGCGGCGATTCGGTCGACGCTGAGAACGTCCAATGGCAAATCAGTCGATCTCTTCTTCGAATCGGATTTCGTGAAAGACAACCTGTCCTGTACGAAGTGCGCACGCGATGTATGGCTGACAAAGTTTGCAGCCTCCGCCGCAGCCGAATTCTTTTCGGACATCTTCTCTCGTGACGACTTTTGACTGCGAACGTGCCCAAGCGTCAATGACGGCGAAGGTGGTGTCATAACAAACACATCGATCAATGTTGATGGGAGTCATGAGTTTCCGTGCATTTCAATGTGACTATCTCGGGTCGTAGGCAGAATCGTCTTCGCTGAGAAAACCATTCGCCGGCCATGCGAGTGGCGACTGGAGATATGGAAATGAATCTGCAGGACTTGTCGCCGCATGCATTCCCTTGCACTGTTGGCAGACGCCGCGAACATGTCCATCCAACCATGCAACATTTGTGCATCCTTGGTGACGAAATGCTTGGGCGCCAGCGTAGACAATTCCCAGGTCCATTTCGACGGACGCACTCGGTGCGCGCATAAATTTATTTGCGCCGCCTTGCCATCCTCCATCGCCAAAGAGCGCAGTTTCCGCAGGACGGTTGTGCTGACTGACCGTCAAGCCCCGACGCGCGTTTTTCCAGCCGCTCAATACTCGACCATCGTCTCCCATGATCGGCCACGAACCTTCTGCACCGATGAATGTGGTGTTGTAATTAAAGCCCGTGTATGGATCTGTGCCGAAGGTGCTCGAACCGATGAATGATGGACACTGCTGAACTTGAAATGGATGGTCGGTGAAAGACCATAGTGGTCCAGGACGCACTTCACCATTTGACTCTTGTACGAAGTCCCACGCCACAGTTCGAACTCCAGATGAAGTCATTTCGAAAAGTATTGCGGGCGGAAAGACTCCTCGAAAAACATTTGAGTATGACTGCGCTGCAATTGAAAGTTGGCGAAGCCGTGTTGCGCATTCGCTACTTCGACTGCTCTCGCGCACGCTCTTGATTCCTGGCATCGCAAGCGAAGCGAGAAGCGTGATGATGCCAATCGTGACCAACACTTCAATAAGTGTGAACGCTCGCCGCATCATTCAGGCGCTCCATCCAGCCAAGATTGCAGCAAGATCCAAACCATCGACAAGTCCGCTGTGATCAATATCTGCCGCCGAGGATGCCGTACCAAATGCAGAAAGAATCGTTGCAAGATCAAGGCCATTTACAAGCCCATCGCCATCGATATCCGCAGGATTCCCGATTGCATGAACTCGCGCAACTGCATCGATTTCAACATTCGCATAAATCCCAGTTGGAACCATGATCCGAACCGAAATTGCTTGGGTCAATCCGACGCTTGCAAGATCGACTCCTGCGCCTCCTGCAGATCCGTGATAGATCTCGATAAGTTCGCTGAATGTTTTTCCTGCGAGTAACGCTGAGGTCCACGCAGGATCGACGGGAGTATTGGGATCCGTCGCAATCACGCCGTTCGTTGTTGCATAGGGACCAGCATCGACCCAACCCATCGTGGGGCAGAGTCCGTCCGCAAAAACATTTGCAATCGTAAACCACGTGACACCATCTGCAGTGACTTGAATTATGCCGCCATCGGAAGCGAGCGCGCCAACCACTCCGTTTGGATATGCGGCGTCGGTGAAAAAAGAATTTCCAAATACGATGAAGTCAATCCCAAATGGATTGTTCGCTTGATTGCGCAGTGGGGGATCGAAACCCAAAGTCAACTGACCACCCGCGCCAATGGAAACAATTTCATTTGTACCGAAGCACGGATGAAACGGAGTCACAGCACCTGGAGCGATTCCCTCACCAGTAAATCGTTCGGGGGGCCCAAGAGCAACAAGAGGATTTGTAAAACCGTTTGCAGGATTTGAGCCTGCGACATACGAGAGGACGTTGCTCGCAAAGTCGCTTGCACTTGTTGGCAATGTGAGCAAACCCGATGTGACAAAAATCGCAAGAGCGACAAGAGAAAAGAAACGCTGCATGATTGGCATGTTGAGTTGTTTGAAGCCGGCGTGACGCACCGTGGTCCCTAGTCGCGAGGGGACAGCGCAAAGTGAATGCAGGTCTTCCGGCTTCGGGCACTCGAACCTGCCTTCCCAGATAATTGCAAATGCAATATCCAGTGGCGTCTCTGGTTCGGGCTGGGGAGGAATATCCTCCACCCGTTACGGCGGCGCGTCCGCGGCGGATTTTCACCGCCTTCCCTCGCAGCAATGAGTGGCGCCAGCCATTCACGCTACGCCTCGGCTCACGAGTGCCGAGAATCAATCACGGATTGCACGATACCAAATTCACTGACTGTGATCATTGCACGGAGTGGGCGAATGCGCTACTTTTACCCATTCCCATGTTCGATCGAGCCAAAGGCTCGTTTCATTCAAGTCCGCTAGGAGCAGAATTCAATTGTTTGACCAACTACTTCGTTCCTTCTCGATCCTTCCTGCAGTTCTTGCCGCTAGTTTGATTGGCGGATCTGCGCAATCAAACGCCACCATGCAGGGCGATGATCCGAAGGATCCACCTGCGGAAGAGCCAACTTCTCAACCAACCGCCGAACCAACCGAGGAACCTGCCGCCGAACCAACTGCCGAACCAGCTGCCGTACCAGCGAGTGCGAATGCACCTTCGGCGACAGATCCTGCAGAACAATTCGTTGCGACGGCTGCTCAGTCACACGATCTTGATATGGCGCTGCATTACATCTTGATTGGAAATGCAACGTTGGCAAAGTCTTCGATACAAACTCTCTTTGATTCTGGAATCACAGATGAGCAACTCGCGCAATTGATCGATGCAAAAGGAATACGGGAGAAAGTAGAGCGATCACTCACTCGCGGCAGAGGAATGGAAGGTGCGGCTGAATTGGTCGCTGAACTGGAATCTCGATACCTCGCGGGGACTCGCGCAACGAGTCGAAATGCATTGCGCATCGAGGAGGCTGTGCAAGGTCTTGGGGGATCAATGCGGCAAGAAATGGTTTCTCGTCAAAGACTTTTGGCTGCAGGTGCATTTGCGGTTCCTTCTCTTCTCAAGGCACTCGGAGATGTCCAAAATCTGAAGCTCGCAAATTCAGCTCGTTCTGTGCTCGTTGAAATCAAGCGACTTGCTGTCGCTCCACTCTGCGCTGCGCTTGCAGATTTAGATCCAGATACTCAGCGAAAAGTTTGTGAAGTGCTTGGAGAAATTGGATATCCCAGCAGTCAAGCGTACATATTTGATCTTGCGACAAATCCGTCAACGACGGCGGATGTTCGAACCGCTGCACTTCGTGCGTACTCAAAACTCGGCGGAACATCACAAGACGCCGCAAGCCAGTACACAGCCTTGGCGAGAAGGTTTTTCGATCAAACACCTTCGCTCATTCCTTATGCAGGTGATCCAAACAATGTGGTCTGGAGTTACGACAATCGAAATGGACTCACGGGTGTCGAGATTCCGACCACCCTTTATTGCGAGACGATGGCAATTCAAACCGCGACAGAAGCTCTGCGCCGCGATCCAACTTCTGAATTGGCGCTTGCGATTTATGTCGCAGCCGATCTTCGGCGTTCAGTGTTTATGGATTTGCTGAAAATCCAAGGTTCGTCTGAATCCCCGGAGTCATCAATCCTTGCAACCCGATACAGCGCTGAATTTTTCGGGACAGCGAGTGGCGCGCGTATTGCACAAATGGCCCTGGGATTCGCCATTGACGCAAGTGATGTCATGCTTGCGCGTGAATGCATTCGCGTTCTTGGCGCGAATGGTGGTGCTGCAACCCTGATCACACCAATGAGTGGTCGATCGCCAATTATTGAATGTTTGCTCTTCGCAGATCGTCGAGTTCGCTTCGAAGCAGCAGTGGTCTTGGCCAAATCGCTTCCAGTTGAGTCGTTTCAACAACAAGCGCTTGTTGTTCCTGTGCTTGCTTCGATGATTCAATCTGGGGGTATGACTGGAGCTGTCATCGCCTCCGTTGAAGAAGACCGTCAATCCCTCGCAACACGAATGAGCAGCGTTGGTGTGAACACGGTAACGACTGGAGCGTCGATCAGTGAGATCGAGGGGAAGTTGTCTTCGGGGCAGACTCTCGACCTTATCGTTATTCAAGGGGCTCACGCTTCCGTAAACGATGCCATTCATACGATTCGACTTTCACGATCAGCAGCCACATCGCCAATCGTGGTCATCGCCAACGGGAGTGATGCCAGCGCATTTTCCCTGGAATTTGAGAATGATTCTCGTGTGTCGGTGTTCTTATCTAGCGCAACAGACGCTCAGTTCCTTGCCGCAATTGAGTCAGCAGCTGGCGCTGCAGGCGGCATCGCAATGTCACCAGAGGAATCCGCGAAGTACCTCGATGAATCACTGGCAGTGCTTCGAATGATCGCTGGATCATCGAGCGCAATCTTTGATGTTCGAGTTGCACAGGCAGATTTGATTGGTGCACTTGCAACTTCAAGTGGGACAGTGAAATCATCTGTTGCTGGCGTTCTGGCACTTCTGTCGACTGATACAGCGCAGCGAGCACTTATGGATTCTGCATTGGCTGCGTCAAGCGAAGACCAAGCCATGCTTTTGATGAGCGTGGCAACGAGCGCACGAAAGTTTGGCAATTTATTGCAGCCCAACCAGATCGAATCGCTTCGTACGCTGATTCAAAATTCGTCTGGGTCAACCGCAGATGCAGCTGGTCAAGCGTTTGGCGCACTTGGTCTGCCAACATCCGAGGTCGTGAAGTTGATTCTGACACCAAAGAAATAAAGAGGTTTCGCCACTTCAACTGGTTTTATGGCGACTCCGTTATCATTCAGGCCTTGGTTTGAAATCGGGTTGGAAATCGGCTTGTTTCAGTGTTACGCCACCCTAGCTCAGTGGTAGAGCAATGCTTTCGTAAAGCATAGGTCGTGGGTTCGAGTCCCATGGGTGGCTTTTTCTCTTGTAGTCGATCGAACTGTCGATCACGAGAGGGATTCTGTGCGACGGATTCTGTGCGACGGATTCTGTGCGAGAGTACGGATTCTGTGCGAGCGTTAAGACGACCGTTCGATACCCGCGCGCGAGAGAACAATTTCAAGCGCTTGACAGACGAGTCCAACTTCGCGTGCTCGCATGGATGTATACATCGGCAGAGTGAGCATTCGATCACCGATGGACTCTGCAGTGGGGCAATCTCCAACCTTTGTGCCAAACATTTTTTGGACGTGTGGCAATAAATGCGATGGGGGATAGTGATTCGCAGCGCCGATGTCATGCCGATGCAATCCATCGATGAGCGCATCACGATCGTGAACGCCAAATCGATCAGAGAGTCGAACCCAAAAGAGTGGCCAGCAGATCTGAGAATTTTCCATCACATTTGGCAGAATCAAATCTGGGTGCCCGCCCAAAGCGCGTGTATATGCGGCTGCAATCTCCAAGCGCTGCGAGCGAATTTCATCAAGGCGACGCAACTGGCTTGAAGCGAGTGCAGCCAATGGTTCAGCGAGCCGCGCGTCATATCCCATTCCCGAAAACGCCATCAGCATTCCAAGGTCCTGCGACTGATTTGGAAAACTCTGACGATCAACGCGGCCTTGATTGCGAAGTGCGCGACATGCTGCAGCAAGTCGATCGTCATGTGTCACAATCGCACCGCCTTCGCCTGCGGAGATCGGTCGATTGGGTCCAAATCCAAAGACGCTCAGGCGACCGAACTTGCCAACATTGTCACTGCCGATCGTTGATCCAAGCCCTTCCGCCGCATGCTCGACCATTGGAATCTCAAAGCGTGAGCAGAACGCTATGAGCTCTGGCAAGCCCGCAGGATTTCCAAGAACGGGAACGCCGATGACTGCGCGTGTCTTCGCCGTCACTTTCGATTCGGCGTGAGCCACGTTCATATTCAAAGTACGCGGATCACAGTCGACGAAGACCGGCGTCGCTCCTACTGAGATGACAGAATTCACATTCGAAGAAAATGAGAGGGATGGAACAAGGACCTCGTCACCTGCGCCAAGACCAAGCGCCCGAAGGCAGATTTCCAATCCTGCTCCAGCACTCGATACGCCGATGGCGAATGGCCGTCGAACGACAGACGCAATGTGAGCCTCAAATTCAAGCAGCGCACTTCCCATAGTCAAGCGTGAACCTTGAAGTGTCGCAAGGACTGCATCGCGGTCGGCGTCAGTTAGGTCAGGTTTTCCCAGTGGAATGTCGTATTTCATTTGTTTTCAATTTTTAAAAGTGCTTGGTCTGCTCTACCACTGTGACGTGCAAAGAGCCATGCAGCTTGTACGAGGAGTGTTGGGTCGAGATCGCCACCACCCGCGGCGACGATTCCAAGTTCTTGCAGAAGGTCAGGAGCAAGCGCTGGTTTTCCACGAGCGATGGCAAGGATCGCTAATGCATCACCGCGTCGAGAGAGGGTTCCGCGAACACGCTCGGCGACGGCGGCAGCTTCAGGTGAGGCAGCATTACAAAGCGCAAGAATCAAAATTTCTTGTAGTTGTCGTTCATTGGATGCTACTTTGATGAGACTTTCAATCGTATCGGTATCAACCAACGCCAGCCGGCTTGCGCAGTCGAGTACGACCCCTGAAATTGCAGTTGTGTTTGGTGGCGCAGTCAAAAACCAGACGAGCAAGTGTTTCCAAACTTGTGCGGCAAGTGGAGGAGGCAAAGATCCGGCGCGCCTTACCGCCCATTCGGCACTTGGTCGATTCGCGCGATCGATCACGACTTCCAATGCCGAGGCAAGCGCATTGGGATCTCCGGAAGCATTTGCTTCGATCGCATCCGCAATCGCTTCGACAAGTGGTTCTCCGTTTCGAAGTGAAGAACCCAAGCCTGCCTCAGCTATTTTTTCTTGTGACATCAATTGCAGGCCGGCGCGAACAACCGCAGACTGCCCACGCTCTTGCGCCGTGAATTTGCGCCATTCCGTCCGCCCAATGACTGGATCCAATGCAAGTGCCGCTCCAGTGACAATCATTCTCGTCGCCACGGTGTATGAAGGATCCTGCACAATCTCGACGATTGGCGCGATTGAAGCACGAATGCAATACAACTGGACAGCGCGCGTCAATTCTTGGATGGCCACGTTACGGATATCAGGGGAGCGGGTCGCAAGTTGTGCTGCGAATATTTTCCAAGGAGAATCGTTGCCAATTTCAAGCAGCAATGCTGCCGCGAGTCCTGAAATTTCATCTGAAGGATCTGTGACCGCATTCTCAAGCCCAGTCCCTGGAAACTTTTCTCCAACTCGGTGCAATTCTGCATTGAGAACGACAAGGTCAAGAAGTGGCAAGTCTTTTGTTTTTAGTATTTCTCGAATCGTCTCTGGTTGGATGAGTCGAAATCCAACTGCATTTCGAAGAACAGTCGATCGATCTTCGATAGAAAGTTGATTGAGCAGCGCAATATCAATGTCGCGTCGTGTCGAGAGTTCTGCAAGTCCAAGAATTCCATCGACTCTCGAACTCCAATTTGTGGACTTCGTGAGTGATAGAAAAAATGGTCGTAAACTTTGATCGTTCAGTGCGCGAAGAGAGACAATCAGCGCATGCTGCTCTCCTGTGTTCGAAGGAGCAGTGCAACGATGCAAGGTCAATACAGCTGCATCGAAGTGATCTGTTCGTGTGTATTGTGCGGATGCCGTTGAAACGCAGAAAAACATTCCGCTCACCATGATCACACTCATGAAGGGTCGAAGAAATCTGTGGGTTATGAATCTCTGAAGTGGCACGAGTCGAAGTGTAACGAATCTATGGCGAAAACCACTCAGGCACGCACGCGCAGGACCTCGCGCCGCGTCCGTTCACTCAGATCTGCCGCGGTCAGCTGGTCGTTGCGAGCTGAAAGCAACTCGGATCGATCGATCATGTTTCGATAGCGTGCTGCGGCTGCGTGAATTGTGGAGTGGCTGGATCGACCCAGTGCAGTCGCAATCTCAGGGAAGGATAGAGTCGTCATTTCCCGTGCGAGATGCGCAGCAAGACCTCGTGCAGTCACGACTCTGCGATGCCGGCCAATTCCAACGAGGTCTTCCCGTTCAACCCCAGTTGTCGTGCACACCGCCTGCAAAATCTCAGCGACTCGAACAGGTCGACCAACATGGGAAGTCGTCACCTTTCCAAGGGCGCGTTCGACCAAGATTTGTCCATTGCCCATTTCAATTCCGCCCAAGGAATGCACTGCTGCAATGGTCATGACTGCACCTTCGATTTCTCGAACGCTTGTTCCAGCGCGATCCACGAGTGTTTCGATTGCGGCTGCAGGCAGCACCAGTCCACGTCGTTGCGCAAACTGAGACGCCAATGCAACGCGTGTTGCACGATCCGGATCATCGACCTTGACCACCATTCCAGATAAAAATCTGCTGACGAGTGCAGCGCTAAACTTTGCAATTTGCCGCGGATGCGCGTCAGATGCAAGCACCATGCGCGCTCCATGAAATCCAATTGCATCGATTGTGTGGAGGCACTCAGATTGAGTCGCGGTCTTGTTGCCCAAGAAATGAACGTCGTCGATGACGAGAAGGTCGAGCCTTCTGGTCTTGCGACGAAATTGTTCAATGTTGTCTTCGCGAATCGCAGAGATAAATTCGTTTGTGAATTGTTCGCCAGTTGCATATCGCACCTTTGCTTCGGGATGCCGCTCACGAAAGCGCCTGCAAATCGATTGCAAGAGATGTGTCTTTCCTACTCCGCAGGAACCGTGCAGGAACAAAAGTCGCAGTGGGTCACTTTCGACTTCGGCAACTTGCCGAGCGCTCTCATATGCCAAGCGATTTGGCGCGGCGACCAGGAAATCGTCAAATCGCTTCCAGCCAGCACCAGAATCCTCTCGCCGCACAGAATTCGAGATTTTCCGTGCAGTCATTGTTGGCATCTTGGGATCGGTCGGGCCTTTCAAAGTCGTTATACATTCGATATTTTCGTCCTCAGCGGCGACTGCTTGCGGCTTGGCAGTCTGCGCAGCGCTCGATTGAACACGCATGGTCACTTGAGGTTCTTCGATCGCCAGCGTTCGCGAGATTTCAAGCAAGTCCAGTCGAAAGTGACGATCGATCCAATCAGCCGCAAATTGCGTTTGAGCCGTGACGCGAATCGCTCCCGAGCAGAGATCGATTTGTGCATTGTCTTGAAACCATAATTCGTATTTTCGCGCTCCGAGTCGTTGTCTCAGTGCGCTGCGAAGAGCCTGCAGTATGGTGCTGGTCGAGTCGGGAGCGCAATCGACGGCGGCAGAAGTGTGGTGCATCAAGACTCCAGACAAGGAGATCGCCCAAGTCGATAAGTTCGACCAGTGATCCCAGTTCACCCAAGTTTTTATGACGAATCCTTCCACGCCAGCCTTCGTTGGGATTCGCTCCAGTCAGAGTCGGTACTCATTGGGAGAAGCGAATTGCTTCGAAAGGTTCGCACACTCTTCCTTGAGTTGCGGCAGGAGAAATATATCTCACTTCAAGACTTTTTCGACCGACTACGCGCGAAGTTTTTCGCCCTGAAACGCTAAATCCAGTAAATGAAGGGCGATATGAACGCAAAAGAAATATTTCGAAGGCTCAAAAAAAGATTTGTCCACGGAGGGTGGATAAGTCGTGGGAATCTCGGTTTTTATTTTCCAACACGACCAATCAATGCTGATCGGCGCAGTCTAAAAGCAAATCCGCGCGATTGATAGAGACGCATTGCAGGATGATTCAATTCGTCACAGGCAAGCGCGACCGATTGACCACCGCCATCTTGGATAATTCCAAGTGCATGGTCGAGTAAGTATCCCCCAACTCCGCGTCCTCGTGCATTTGGAGCAAGCCCAAAATAAACAACCTCGATGCAATTCGAAACTGGAATTTCACTCATCAAAGAAACGCCAGATGGTACGCCATCGACTTCGGCAATCAGCCATTTTTGGGGATCGACGATGCCAGTACTAATGTGGCCATCAAGAATGTCGGATGTTTTTCTCATCTCTGCAAGTCCAGGGCAATCGAGCGAGTTCACATAAGTTGCTTCAAGCAATTCTTCTAATGATTTTCGATCATTCGTCTTCCAAGATCGAATGGTCACACCTGCTGGCGCACTCTTTACTGCATCGTGTGGGCGTCGTATGCGAGAGAGTTCGAGATATGCAAGAATTCCAATTGGATTCATGCCTCCAGCGGAAAACATCGAGAGTTCCTCGCTGCGAAGCGGTTCGACGAGCGCCTGCACGAGCACAGCATCAAGTTCATTTGCAGCCGAGATTGCTTTGTGAATGAGCGCCGCTCCTCGATCTTGATCTGCCTTGTTATGCGGCGGAGTGACAAAGATCATTGCTGTTCGTCCAGGGGAACGAGTCAAGAGGGCGGCAGTGGAAATGTTTCCTCGAGCATCATTGATCGCAAAGAGGAGTTCCTCCTTCCGATCCGCAGGCCGACTTGTATAGCGCGCAGCTCGCTGATGCGATCCACCAAAGACGGTGGCAATCGCGTGGGATCGCTCCTGCGCCTTGGGCGAAAAAATATCGAATGGCTCGCTTGTTGGCCGACTCATTTCATTGAGGTTAGCACTTGCATTCGACGCTATAATCAAATTCATGCGATCCTGGAAATTGAATCTTGCTTGCGTATTTGCCGTCATCTCTTCAGTGATTGTTTTTGCTGGAGCCCAAGATTCTGGTGCGGGGTCAACTTCGACGCCAAAGGCGCCTAAGAAAAGTGAGCCGCAACCAGCCACCCCGATGCCCACAGATCAGGCGTTGACACTTTCGCCAGATGCAAGCGAAGGAAATTGGCAATTGGATTTTCAGCCAGGCGACTTTCGCCTTTATACCGATCCAGAGACGCACCAAAACTATTGGTACTTCACGTACAAGGTTGTCAATCGAACAGGGCAAGATCGATGGTGGGCGCCTAAGATGGAACTGCTCGAGGATCACGGGCGCTTGCGTCGTTCTGGGAAAGATGTCTCTCCAATAACAGTGAAGCGAATCGAAGCTTTGATTGGCAACAAGTTGATCGAAGATCAATACCAAATCATTGGCGAGATCCGACAGGGGGAGTCAAATGCAAAGGAAGGATTCGTTGTTTGGAGTTCGGACGCATTGCTTGCAAAGGAACTTCATCTCTTTATTCGTGGAATGTCCAGCGAGTTTAAGAAAATGCCCAATCCAGCTGAGGGTGGCGCAGAAATCACTATGCACAAGACAATGAAGCGCGATTACAGAGTTTCGGGTGATCCTCAGGCTCGTGGGTCGACGCCGCTTGATTGCGAACAAACCGAGTGGATTCTGCGCTGAAGCAGCGCTTCACAAGTATTTCACAAGTATTTCACAAGGATTTCACAAGGATTCCAATCGTCTGGGAATCGTGCCGGCAAGGGGGTTGAAAAAATCGCACATTGTCTTTATGATGTTGGGCTCGATCAGATCACCAGCGGAGCATCAAACTATGGCACATAAAAAAGGACAGGGTTCAACTCAAAACGGCCGCGACTCGAACGCGCAGTTCCGTGGCATCAAACTCTTTGGTGGGCAACTTGCGCAAGCAGGTTCCGTCCTCGTCAGTCAATGTGGAACCAAGTGGAAGGCTGGCTATCTCGTCCATCAAGGTCGCGATTACACGCTGACTGCCTTGGTCGAAGGAAAGGTTCGCTTCCGAGGACGCTCGGTCGACATCATTCCTGCGGATCCAGCCACACCGCGTATGGCGATCGACCGCTGACGAATTTCGTTCAGGCTTGGCAAGAAACAAGTTTTGATTTGCTTCGACTCGCCTCAACTTGATTTGATGCCGAGCCGCAGAGGACTTTATTACTCATGTTCATTGATACCGCAATCATCTTGATCCGCTCTGGAAAGGGTGGAAATGGTTGTATGCACATGCTTCGCTTGAAGGGCAATGCAAAGGGCGGCCCCGATGGCGGTGATGGCGGCAAGGGTGGCGACATCGTTGTCACCGCAAATGCTCACATCGACACACTGGTCGAATTCGGTTTTCGTCCTCACTGGTTTGCACAGGAAGGCGAGGCTGGTTCGAAGAAAAAATGCGCAGGCAAAGCCGGCGTCGATTGCATCTTGCCAGTTCCTCTTGGAACGCAAATTTTCGATGCAGAAACAAACGAACTCATTGTCGACATCACTTCACCCGACCAGACCGTGATTCTTGCGCATGGTGGTCACGGCGGAATTGGCAATGATCGATTCAAGAGTGCGGTGCATCAGACTCCAACCGAATTCACCCCAGGTGGTGATGCAATCGAAAGACAATTGCGAATGGAGCTTCGCCTCATCGCAGATGTGGGATTCGTTGGGCTTCCAAATGCTGGGAAGAGCACATTTCTTCGAGCAACAACGCGAGCTCAGCCCAAAATTGCCGCGTATCCGTTCACCACGCTTGCGCCGCAACTTGGCATCGCAGAACTTTCAGATGAACGCCGACTCGTGCTCGCAGATCTTCCTGGTTTGATCGAGGGCGCTTCGCAAGGAGTGGGACTTGGTCATGACTTTCTCAAGCACATCGAACGCACGCGAGTCATCTTGCATGTGTTGGATTGTGCGCCTCCAGATGGAAGCGATCCATTGGAAAATCATCGCACGATTCGCCGCGAACTCGCAGACTTCAGTGAGCAGCTTGCGCGCACGCCCGAGATTGTGGTGCTCAACAAAGTCGATCTCATCCCCGAAGAGGACCGCAAAGAAGTGCTTGATGAACTCGTCGCACGTTTCGAACGTGAGAGGGGAGTTCGTCCGCTTGTTGCCAGTGGTGCCAGTGGCGAAGGAGTTCGTCCTGTCTTGGAGTCCGTGTGGGAATTGGCTCGAAGCGTGCGAGATCAGTCGCCGATTACACCGGGAGCATCTTCAGATCACTCTTCGTCAAACTTTTGATGGATGAGTTTTCGAATCTCGGCAAGTGCCAGAGTTTCGTCAGAACCATCACACGAAATTTCAAGAACTGTCCCCATAGTTGCAGCAAGCAACAGCATCTGCATAATACTTTTGCCGTCGACCCACTCCGCAGAATCACAGCGACGCACTCGCACGTTGGCTGCAAATCCATTTGCCAACTGAACGAAACTCATCGCGGGCCGAGCATGAAGCCCAAGTTGATTGATGATTGTTGATTCTCCGCTGACCACCGGATGGAACCTCAGCTGCCAGAGGGTGCGGCGCCGTCAGTTTCGTCGAGTAGAAGTGTGACATCGTCTACGTTGCGCGCTTGGCGCAAGAAGCGACGAAAAACCTCTTGGCTGAGCGCACCAAAGACCGTTTCCATTGCATTGAGATGAGATTCTGGATCGCTCAGTGGACTCAGCATGAAAACAATCGCATGAACTGGCTGACGATCGAGCGAGTTGAAATCGACGCCGCTTGCAGAAACCCCAATGGCCGCATGAGGCTTTGAAACCAAAGTTGTCTTTGCATGCGGAACGGCAACGCCATGTCCAAATCCGGTAGAACCTTTGCGCTCACGCGCGAAAGTTTCCTTCAAGAGTGTCGCGCGTGAATCTGCGGACACAACTCCGCTTGCAATGAGAGCATCAAGCAATTCACCAATCGCAAGATCTCTCTTCGCATTCACAAGTGAAGGGAGAATTGCTTTCGTTACGACGATGTCTCGGAGCTTCATCGCAATCGATCATACCGACTTGCCAGTCGGAGCGTTTTATGAACGATGATGTCGAATTCGATCCTTGTAATTGGACAATTGTCGCGCTCCGCGATCGACTGCGAGATCCACGCATGCGTAAAGATCGCGGTGTCGATAGTTGCAAATAAAGTCCTCATGTCTCTCGACATCAGATCGAATTTCGACGTGATAACCAATAGGTGCACGTTCGATTGTGACTGCAAGTTGTTGCAGTCCGTTGAAGAAGCGGGGAAGTTTTCCGACCTTTGACTTGATGTAATTGGTCAGGGCTTCGGTCAATTCCATGTGTTTAGCGCAAATTGTGATGAGCACGTTTCTATCCTCCCTTTCTGGCGGACAATTGGCCATGCATCGGCAACCGCTGCCGCAAGGACCGAACCGACTTGCGCCCAAATTCAGCGCTTGAGGCGGCGAGATCACGCACGACCTTCACTGGAAATGCTCTCCCCGTTGAACAAATCGCATGCGGATCAACAAATGAAAAATCATTTGGGATGGCACAAAGGCTCGCCCATTGATTCTTGATTCGAGATTTGCTTCGGTTTGTATTCATGGGGGGTTGGCAATTCCTGATGCCAGGTACACCTCAACTATCGAATATAAATTGCCCCTGCGAAAGCGAACTTTCAGATTTTCTCCAGATCGTCGCGCTGACATTGCAAGCAAATAGTCACCAACGGAGCGGATTTCGACCCCGCCGATTTCTGTGATCGCATCACCGATGCGAATCCCAGCTTTCGCCGCGGGGCCGCCGGGTTGTACGGAGTCGATTCGCACCCCATCTGGCAGATTGGAAATCGTGGTTCCCATGACCCCGTCGCCAGGATCGATCGTCGAATCCTGCCGTCCACCATCGTGAACCCATGCTTTCCACTGGGCTTCAACTTTCCTAATTGGCAAGCCAAATGAGACTTCCAGAGCACGTCGACCAGTCGAATCCTCTGCCCAACTTTCTGTGTAAATCTTGTACCAACTGGAAAGTTTTCCTTGCGATGCGATGTACATCAACATGGATCGTGCTTGGGCGTAATTCCACCTTGCCTGAGCCGTAAACGCTTTGGAATCAAGTTGGAAGAAGTCCGCCCACGGCGTTGTGTCGCGCTGTTGAACGCGATCGAACGCGTCGTTTGTTCGCAGATTTGGAAGGATGACCAGTTCGCCGCTTGGACCCAACTGCCAATCTTCGAAGAGCGTCGCAAGTCCCTCTTGAATCCACATTGGATGCAATTGTTGCAAGCGTTGCATCTGACCGTAGTGTCTGACATGCGTGTATTCGTGCCGAAGTGACGCGCCAGTATCTCGTGCGACCAATCGCCGATCTTCGTGAACATACAGACCACCGTTCTGCGGGTCACCAAGAAACTTCGCCGCATCTTCAGGTGTCGCGATCACCAATAAGACGCTTTGGGCTTGGATTTCTCCGAAAAGAATCTTTGAAAGTGTTGCCGACAATTTTTCGATCGTGATCATCGTTCGACGAAATCCTTCGGGCTCTACGGTGTACGCCAAGATCAGATTGAGCGATGTTTTTTCTTCAATGCGATATCGACCACCACCGAATTGCGCAAGCCAAGATTGCAGGGAACGCCGCGCGATTGCGTCATTTCCGCTGGAAGCAGCATTGGTTTTTGATGCGCCTGCTGCGTTATTCGCGTCCTGCGGAAGCTTCGAGGAGTCGCGAATTTGTTTGCGAATCACAAGCACTTGTTGCCAAGATTCGTGTGCGCGCAAACTATTCAAATCAGAATGTTCGTCAAGCGCCTTGTCATCCAACCACCCTGCTCGCAAAGATCGGATCGCATACATCGCTGCTCCTCGTGGATCGCCACTTCGTGATGCAATTCTCGATGCATCGAAGAGAACTTGAGAATCGTCGGGGTGAATCGAAAGATACGAATCGATCAATACGAGCGCTTCACTTTCACGGTCGGAAGCAAACAGTCTGGGCAGGGCAAGTTCTAGTTGTTCCTTGGATGGTGGAGTTATGTTTCCAAGCGCGGGCGTCGCAAGCGATCCGAGTGCCAACGCTATCAACCATCTTCGCATCGGAATATGTTAGTGCTGTCGTGCAGCCCAGATTCGAATTGCCTCTGGAAATGCAATGTGTTCTTCGACAGCGATGCGCTTTGCAAGCGAGTCCGCACTGTCGCTTGGCAAGACTGGAACTTTGCGCTGCACAATTGTTTGGCCATGGTCATATCGGTCATCAACGAAATGCACCGTGCAACCAGATTCGTGCGCGCCGCTTGCGATGACTGCCTCATGCACATGTCGGCCATACATTCCTTGGCCGCCGAAAGCAGGAAGCAGTGCGGGATGAATGTTGAGCGCCCGACCTGCCCATGGACCGACACGCAGAGCACGCAAATATCCGCCGAGAATGACCAATTCGATGCCGTGGGAGTGCAGTAATTGATCCATTTCGTCACTCGCCGCGGGAGAAGAATTGCCAGGAAGAACGACGACTTTTCGACCAGCGCCAGCACAACGTGTGACTGCGGGAATCTCCGCACGATGAGCGACGATCAGCGCGATATGAATTGGAATCTCGCCCCGTTCTGAGCATGCAATCAAGTTAAGAGCAGTTGAACCACCACCTGAAACGAGAACGGCAGCGGAGAAAATTCTGCCAGAGTCGCTCACGTGAGTGAATGTCCGTCGTCAGAATTCAGTGTGGGCGGATTCGTAAATGGGATCGGTTTGTGATTCGAGTCGAGTGCAACCATCTTGATCGTCGAATCTGTGACGCGAACATTTTCTCCAGTCGAATACCGCTCGGCCTCGACAAGAATTCGAATCGTGACAGATGATCGACCTGTCGCAACTGTCTTGGCTCGAAGAGTGACTAATTCACCAACAAACACTGGCGCAACAAATTCGACGCGCTCCACCATGACTGTGACCCAGCGGTGCAGACCCAATGATCTTGCGTGAACATACGCCGCCTGATCGATATAGCTCATGATCACGCCACCGAAGACCGTTCCGCTGTGATTGGTATCACGCGGCATAGTCATCACTCGAAGAACAAGTTCACCATCTGGATGCGACATAGTCGCGATCGTAACCGCTGTCGATCACAAGGTCAGGATTGACGAGTTGTTGCTTTTTTTAGCGTTTTACGAGGTGTTTTTTTAGAGGGGGCAGCAACTTTTCCATCAATGGGCACCAATTTTGAGGGCGGCGCACCAAGTAGACGGCGCAGATAGTGCCCCGTACTGCTGGTTGCGTGCGCTGCAACATCTTCTGGCGTGCCGACGGTAATGAGTGTTCCACCTGCATCTCCACCTTCGGGTCCGAGATCGATAATCCAATCAGCCGATTTGACGACATCCAAATTATGTTCGATGACCACCAGAGTGTGTCCTGAATCACGAAGTCGCTGAAGAACAGTCAGCAGTCGAGCCACATCTGCGAAATGCAATCCAGTTGTAGGTTCGTCAAGAATATAGAGCGTGTGACCATTCGCTTGACTGCCAAGTTCAGTCGCCAACTTAATGCGTTGCGCCTCGCCACCTGACATTGTGGTCGATGCTTGTCCGAGTTGCAGATATCCCAACCCAACATCTCTCAGACATGCAAGCATGCGTGAAATTTTGGTGTTCGCTTCGAAGAACAAACATGCGTCATCCACAGTCATATTCAGCACATCCGCAATCGACTTGCCTCGATATCGAATCTCAAGAGTCTCTCGATTGAATCGTGTCCCACGGCAGGCTTCGCATTCCACAAAGACATCTGGAAGGAAATGCATTTCGATTCTGCGCATGCCTTGACCTTGGCAGGTTTCACATCGTCCACCTTTGACATTGAAGGAAAATCGTCCGATGGGATAGCCACGGATTTTCGCTTCAGGCACGCGGGCGTACACCTGGCGAATATGGTCGAAAATCCCTGTATATGTCGCAGGATTAGATCTTGGAGTTCTTCCAATCGGGGACTGATCTACTTCGATCACTCGATCGACTTGGTCGAATCCGTGCACCGAAGAATGCTTGCCTGGAACCACGCGCATTCCAGAAACATCTCGCTGCGCAGCGCGCAAAAGAATGTCACCTACCAATGTGCTCTTGCCGCTACCAGAGACTCCTGTCACGCAGATGAAACCACCAAGCGGAAAGGAAACATCAATACATTTGAGATTATTTGCGCTCGCACCCTTGATAGTGATGGCTCGCTTTGCTTTGAGCGGCGTGCGTTGTGCAGGAACTGGGATGGAGAGAGCGCCGCTGAGATATTTTCCCGTGATGCTCTGTGGCGTTGCGCAGATATCTGCGAAAGAACCTTGCGCAACAATCAGTCCGCCATGGCGACCAGGCCCTGGTCCAACATCGATCAGATGATCAGCTGCGCGAATGGTGTCTTCATCATGCTCGACGACGAGAACGGTGTTGCCGATGGTGGTCAGCCTGCGAAGCGTCGCCACTAAACGGTCGTTGTCGCGTTGATGCAATCCAATCGTCGGCTCATCTAAGACATAGCAAACACCAACAAGGCCAGAGCCAACCTGAGTTGCCAATCGAATGCGCTGCGCCTCGCCGCCTGAAAGAGTGGAAGATGTGCGATCGAGAGTCAGATAGTTCAGCCCCACAGAGTTCAGGAATCCCAAGCGCGCATCGATCTCTTTCAGAATCGGTTCTGAGATTGTTGCCTGCGCTGGAGTCAGGGTGAGAGTCGAGAGAAATTGGCGAGCAAATTCGATAGAAAGCGCAGAAATCTGAGCGATATTCATCTGATGTTTTTTTCCATGCAACAGAACTGCGCGTGCTTCGGGACGCAGTCGACTTCCGCCGCATGATTCGCAAGGACGATTGCCGGTGTACGCATGAAGTCGTTCCCGAACAAACGCACTTTCGGTTTCGATATATCGCCTGCGCAAGTTTGGCAGTACGCCTTCAAAGGAGAATCCCAACTTTGCCTCGTCTTCTTCTTTGATTCCATGCATGAGCATCTGCCGAATGCGCTGCGGAAGTTTGGCATATGGAGTGGAAGGATCTGTCTGGGTGTCAGCACAGAATCGTTTCAGCGTTCTCGAATACCAGATGTTCATTCTCCGCCCGTTCTTGCGCCAAGGTTCGATTGCACCTTCGGCTACGCCGCGTGATGGGTCTGCGACCACGAGGGCTTCGTCAAATTCATCAACGCATCCCAGTCCAGCGCATGCGGGGCAGGCACCATGGGGAGAATTGAAGGAGAACAATCGAGGCTCCATCTCTTCAAGTGAGCACTCTGGATGATCCGGGCAAGAGAACTTTTCGCTGTAACGAATTTCTTTCGTTGTATCGCCGGTCTCGACGAGAATCAATAATGCGCCTGATCCAGTGCGCAAAGCAGTCTCGACGCTTTCAGAAAGTCGCTGGCGTTCAGCGGCAACGGGAACCAATCGATCGACGACTGCTTCGATGTCATGCATCTCATAACGCTTGAGTTTCAGCGGATTTTCTCCGCCCGCCTTCAATGCGTCGCGCAGATCGATGATTGTCCCGTTGACACGAATTCGTACGAAGCCGCTTCGTTGCAGTTCCTCTGCGACATCCTTGTGATGCCCTTTCTTTGAGCGGATAATCGGAGCGCAGACCATAATCTTTTGTCCGTCGAATGTGGCAAGAATGTTTTCAACAATCTGCGTCGCAGTCGTTGCTGAGATCGGCTTACCACACTGAGTTCCCTTTTGATCGCGATGCCAACAACGAGGGTCTCCGCATCGAGCCAGAAGGAGACGCAAATAGTCATAGATCTCGGTCGTCGTCGCCACAGTCGAGCGAGGCGTATGCCCCCCCGAACGTTGCTCGATTGCGATAGTGGGGGGCAGTCCATCGACCGACTCCACATTTGGCTTCTTCATCTGGTCGAGAAACTGCCGCGCATATGCGCTGAGGCTCTCCATGTACTTCCGTTGCCCCTCGGCGAAGATCGTGTCAAATGCCAGCGAACTCTTTCCGCTGCCAGAAACCCCTGTAATGACAACAAATTGATCACGAGGCACGTGGACATCGATACCACGCAGGTTGTGTTCGCATGCACCTTTGACTCGTATAAAATGCCCTTCTTCGGCTGATTTTTGTGTTTGCGAGGTCATCGTATTGGTCCGTAATAACTCATAAAAGCAGAAAAGATGAAAGAAAAGTGGAAATGATTCACGGGCGGGATATAGTAGTTCAGCGAATTGTGCATCTCTCGGTCCAATTTGACCGAATTGCTGTACACGAAGAAGTTTTAC
>Ga0114971_10000627_pt1 | contig 23289 bp, 22 predicted proteins | sample M_140625_MF_Meta_FD_87320 | JGI IMG/M metagenome (GOLD analysis project Ga0114971, IMG submission 87320) | Freshwater microbial communities from Lake Montjoie, Canada to study carbon cycling - M_140625_MF_MetaG | ecosystem: Environmental > Aquatic > Freshwater > Lake | place: Lake Montjoie...
AGTTTCTAGCAACAATTACTTCTTCGGCAAGATTCGGAATCCCTTTTAATCCTAATCGAGTAGAAACTACTCCTTCATTTACCACTCCGCTTCCTTTTATCTTTTCGTCCTGGCAAAAGGTAATTACCAATCCATCAAAATCTTGAACGTATTGTAATCCAATTTTTAACAAATTTGCATTTGACAAACTCTTTCCATAATCACCAAAAGCAATTGCTCCCGCGTTTTTCATGTCGAATAATTCGGCTAAATCGGTACCGTCGCTATTTTTAGTTAACGCTCCAATAGGAAATAAATCGGTTGCTTTAGTTGCTGCTTTTTGTTTAACAAATTGAATTTGTGATTGGTTATCTAATGTAGGAATACTGTTGGGTTGCAAAGCAATTGCTGTAAAACCACTTTTGGCAGCAACATTTAATCCGTTTTCAATTGTTTCTCGATCTTCAAATCCAGGTTCTCCAAGAGATACACTACTGTCCATCCAGCCTTGTGAAAGATGTAAATTAGGACGTTCTATTTCTATATAGTCAGAATCTTTATCTAGATTTTCTCCTATTTTTTCCAATATTCCTTCATTAATTTTTACGTCAACAACTTGGTAGTGAAAAGGACTTTTAGGGTCAATAATTTTAGCATCTCGAATTATAATTTTCATAACTTTTAATTTTAGCAGTTCCTAAATTTACAGGAGTTAAAAATCATTTTACAAATTTTTGAATTAAAATTTCTAGAGCTACAAATAAAAAGGTTAGTAGTAAGAACCATTTCCAAATTTGATTGTCGGCTCGGTTGGCTTGAAGTGTATCAAAAATAGAATTCACATTATTTATTTCCTTAAAATCACTAACAGCACCTGGGTTTACATTTTCTAAATCACTTTCGGTACGATTGTAATTAAAACTTAGATTTTCAATAAGTTGATTTCTGTTAAATACACTAAAATTACCTGCCATTTTTGGATTATCGTTGCAGGTTATTTTTACTTTATTATTTAATATTTGTTGCAGCGGAATAAAACTTTCTTGGTCGTTTTTCAAGTTTACAATTTCGTCTTTTCCAATTTTTGTTTCTATCACAAAAGGTTTATTTTTGCCAATAATTAATGCGGTAATTCCTGCTTTTTGTGCATTTTGTCCCATGTTATAAAATGCAGGAACTATCAAAGGTGAATTCTGAAAATTACTGTTACTAATATTTATTGGTGCAGCAAATACATAAACACTTGAAATACCGTTTTGAATTGCACTCAAGAATGCCGATTGGTCGCTATAGCTTAAAACCATTGGTGAAGAATTGCTAATTTCAAAAGAAACTTTAGTTTTTGGGTATTGAAAATTAGTTATCTTTTTCTCGAAAACACTGCTGAATAAGGGATGGTTGAAATTTATTTTGGTAATTAGTTTCTCAGTAGAACCAAGTGTTTTGTATTGGATACCCCCAACATTTGCAAGAAAACCATTCATATTTGTTAATGAACTTTCGGCACTAGGAATGAAAACCACATTTCCCCCTTTTTCTACAAAAGATTTCAGAGTTGTTTGTAAGGCTTGCGGAATTTCTTTCAACTCATTTAAAACAATAGCATCCTGTTTATCCAGTAAATTGTAATCTAAAGATTGCAGTGAATAATTGGAGTAGTTAAATTCGTTTGTCGTGTAAATTCGTAATAAGAAACCACTTTTTTCTTGATTTCCTATACTAATTACATTGCTTTTTTGAGGTTTTGAAAGACTAAAATAATAAGTATTATCGTATTCCAAACTATTGTCCAAAATAGAAACATATCCATGGAAATCCTCTTTTGGGATTGTGAAATTAATTACTTTATTTTTTGTTTCAAAATTTACTAAGGTTTTCGCAATTAGTTTATTTTTATTATATAATGCAATTGGAATATCTTTAAAATCATTGCCATAGGCATCTAATTTTACGCCAATTTCATAAAAATTATCCATTGCTTGGTTAATAAAAACACTATCAATTGTTATGTTATTGGTTTTTTCGGCTTTAGGAAGTATGAAATAAAGATTTTCATTTTCATTACTTTTCTTCAAGTTGTTAGCCATCAATCCAACTGCGTCCGTAATGACAACAATATCTTTTCGAAATGCGGATTTATGTGCTTTGATTTTGGCTAAAAGTTGCTCTAATTGAAAGGGGGAGGGGCTGTATTTTAAATTTTGTAATTCCTTTTGAATAGATTTAATGTCGGTATTCCAATAATTATCCGAGCAGGTTATTAAAGAAAAATTAGCGTTTTCAGGAGTATGTTCTAATAAATCCTGAACTGCACGTTTAAGTAATTCACCTTTTTGCCCTTTTGCTTGCATACTAAAGGAATTATCTAGCACGATATACAATTCATTGGCAGCGTCTTTGTGGTCTTTGGCTTTAAAAAAGGGTTTTGCAAATGCAAAGATTAAGAACGCTAACAAGAGCATTCGAGTAGCAAGCAATAAATATTTTTTTAATTTGGAACTTTTTCGGGTTTGTAAAGCAAGTTCTTTAAGGAATTTTACATTAGTGAAATATTCTGTTTTGAATTTTCGTAATTCAAAAAGATGCACCAGAATTGGGATTACAAGTAAGAAAAGAAAATAAAGAATTTCTGGATGTTGGAACTGCATTTTTATTTTAGTTTGTCAAAAGTAATAAAAAGTTTAAAGGTTTAAAAGTTTAAGGGTCTAAAAATTTGGTAAAACAAAAATTCATGGACTAGTAGCATCAAAAAAAATCTGAATAGGAAGATTTTGAAGATAAATTTATTTTTGCAAATGACTGTACACTGAACACTGAATACTATTTCTTCTTCTTCGCGTCTCTTTTACGTTCAACTCCTCGGTTTCGAGATTCAGTTTTTCTGGGTTTTGTTTTAGCAGGACCTCCAAGATTAACCTTCTGATTTTTCTTAGATTTTTCATGAAATGCTTCTCCACCTTCTTTTTTAACTCGTTTTAAAAGCTGTTTTACTTTCTTTTTATCTTTTTCAAATTCTAATAATCTTACCGCAACTTCTACACCTAAAGGAAAATCTAAAAAGACGATTTCTTTTTCCATTAAAACTTCTGCTTCAATTTGAATTTCTTCTTCACTCGGACTAATAAAACTTATTGCTGTTCCTGATTTGTCGGCACGACCTGTTCTACCAATTCGGTGAATGTATTGCTCCGGAATTTCAGTAAACTCAAAATTTATTACATGAGTAACATCGGAAATATCCAAACCACGGGCCATAACATCTGTAGTAACAATACCACGCAATTCGCCTGCTTGAAACGATGCCATGGTATTTAAGCGGTAATTCTGAGATTTATTAGAATGGATTACTCCAAATTGTTCTGGGTAGGTTTCTTCAATGCTGTTGGCAATTAAATCAACTGTTTTTTTATTATTTGCAAAAATCAAAACACGAGAAGTGCTTTCATCGGATTCTAAAATATGATTTAACAGATTTATTTTGGTTAAAAAATTAGGAGTGTAATAGCCTAATTGCTCTATTTTTTCGAGAGGAGTTCCCGAAGGAGCTAATGTAATTTCCTCTGGAAGTTCAAAATATTCTTCTAAAAGTGCATCAACATCATCGGTCATTGTTGCCGAGAATAAAATATTCTGGCGTTTATTGCTCATCATAGTTAATAACGAGGTCACTTGGTATCGAAACCCTAAATTAAGGATTTCATCAAATTCGTCAATTACTAGTTTTTGAAGAGAATCAAATCTAACTACGTTGTCCAAGGCTAAATCCATGGTTCTACCTGGTGTTCCAACCAGAATATCTACTCCTTGATAAACCGCTTTCTTTTGGGTGTTGATGTTTACGCCACCATAAATTCCTAGGGTTCTTACCGACATGTATTTGGTTAAACTTTCAATAACGTCTACAATTTGTACTACTAATTCTCTAGTTGGTACTAAAATTACCAAACGCGCGGAATCAGTATGAACAAATTTCCATTGCTTTAAGAGTGGCAATAAGTAGGCTAATGTCTTACCAGTGCCGGTTTGTGCTATTCCCATTACATCTCGCCCTGACATTATGGAAGAAAAGGATTTCTCCTGAATTGGGGTTGGTGTGGTTAAACCTAAATCATCTATTGCTTTTTTTAAAGATTTAGGAAGGCTGAATTGCTCAAAAGTATTCATTGCGTATTATTTTTTGCAAAGGTAGCGAATTCTTTCTTGGTTAGAAGCTGAGAGAATTCCTAGGTTTTATCACTAGAATTTTATGGGATTTGGTATTATAATTTTTTATTAAATAGTTTAATTTTTCGCATAAGCAATATTAATTTTAGTTTCCAATCATTGTATGCAATCCCAATAAGTAAAGTTGTTCCCGCAAGAATTAGAACATGTAATTCAAATGATTTATAGAAAATCCCCCCAACTATCCCTCCCAAGAAGAAAAAACTAATAATAGTTAATCGTAATTTAATAGAAGAATATAACTTATTTTTTTGTTCAGATTGTTTGTAAAAAAATAATTGGGATAACTCAATTCCTAAATCTGTAAAAAGTCCTGTTAAATGAGTAGTTCTGACGGTTGCTTTAGATATAGAAGTCACTAAAGAATTTTGTAGTCCCATGGCAAAAAGCAAAGAAAAAGTAATTATATTCGGATTTTCATCAATAAGAAATTTGCCAAAAATCCCTAAAGAAAACAAGATTATACTTTCTATAATTGTGGGAATAATATAGATGTAACGCGGATTTTTTCTAGAAATTAGTTCAACTATAAAATTAGAAACAAAAGAACCAAGAAAAAAGAAAAAAATAAATAGAAAATAAATAAATCCTTCTTGAAAATGTAATTTAAAGACTTCGTCTACAAAAAATGCAAAATGTCCGGTAACATTTGTAGTTAATCGTTGTACTGCTATAAATCCGGTTACATTAACAATTCCAGCAACAAATGATAATATAGATGCAATTCTTAAATTGTGTTTTAGAGTTCTTGTTTTACCGATATGTTTGAACATTGTTAATTTTATTGGTAAGGTACAACATAAGGTTGACCAATTTTAAAATCGTGGAATTCAATATTAGAATTTTGAAAGGTATTGGTTTTAATTATATTACTACCGTCAATTGGCAAGGATGGATAGTAAGAAAATGAAAATTGGAAACTACTAAATACTAAATAATTGTTGTTTATTAATACTCCTAAACCAATTTGAGAGTACATTTTATTGCTAAAAAATTTATAATCTCCTTGATCTAGAAATCCGAAAGTGAAATTCATATATGGGCTAAAATTAAATCCATACCAATTTTTTTGGTTGTAGGATTGGGTTTGAAATGTTGCTAAGAATTTTTTGGTTCCAATTAGTGGAGCACTATTAAATCCTGGAATTCCATTAACATCAATTAAATTTAATCGATCTTGATTGGTATTTAGGCGGTTGGTACCCAAAACCAATACCGGTTTTACAAACTGCCTAAATTTCCATGAGCCTATTGGAAATAAATGAGTGAAATAGTTTGCTTCAAATTTATAGATGCTTTGTTCGGATCTGCCATTATTGATAAAACTTCCAACTTCTATATTTGCTTGTAAATAGCCAAATTCAAAATAATCGCCATACGAAAATCTACTCCCAAAATAGGCTCGATTTACTTTGTTTTTATTTTCAACTCCTCCAGTAATTGAAAATACTTTTCCGTAAGGGATGTCTTCAATTAAACCAAAACGAAATAGATATTTATCTTGAAAATACTTTTGACTGGATATTCCTATGGTACCTAAAACAGATTTTGTAGAATTGTTATAAAGTATTGGGTCGAAGACAATGTCTGGTTTTTCAAGAAATTCAGACTGGTTATATCCCGTGGAAACTACTAAGTTTGTTGTTCTGTCAAATTCCGTTTGATTTCCAAAAACATTAATTGCATGAGCACCCCATAATGAATACGTTTTTATTTTATAGTTTTGAAGTGTCTTAACAGCATTGGCATCCGTCATAATTTGGGTGTAAAACCTATAGTCAAAATACATTCCGCCTGCCCAATGGGTTAGTGTAGAATAGAATGGTCGATCTATTTTAGCCGTTTTATAATTGTTGTTGTTTAAATCGTTTTTAGCAGAAATAGAGGTGTTTATAAAAGTATTTTTGAAATTAGGTATTGAATATTTAGTATCATAACCATAATTGTTAATCGTACTATTATTAAAGTTTTTTAAATAATTGAAACCAAATTCGTGACCAAGTCCAAAAAAATTGTGTTCGGTAAGGTCTAAATTTCCTTTGATACCAGAAAATGCTCCTGTTACAGTAGAGCTCCAAGTGTCTAAAACCCGCACCGACACATCTATAGAATCAACACAGTTTGCTATAGAAATAGGTTTAATTACTACGCTCCCTACAAATCTTTGACCTCTTATTAAACGTTCCGATTCTATAATTACTAATGGATCAAGTTCTTGGTTTTGCTTAAATAGTAAAAAATTTCTTATGTTCCATTTTTTTGATTTAATATGTAAAACGTTACCAAAACGTTCTAATTTATTTTGAGGAATTTGATGTTCATTTTCAGATGAAAACCCAAAAGGGTCAAGGGTTTCAATGGTAATATTTCTAATAATTTTACATTTATATTTCTCGAAATTTATTGGAAATGAATTACTATTTTTTAGTCTTTTATTATTATTTGAACTTGTAGTGTTACTACTTCGAAACATTATTTTATGTAAGAATTTAAATAATTTTTTATCTTCAGAAAACTGATCAATTTTAGTGTAAACACTATCCGATTTAGGAGTTACAGGTATTTGAGCCTTCATTTTAGGAAAGCTAAAAAGTAAAATCAAAAATAGTAGAAGTAACCGCAATGCAATTAATATTAATTTATAAAGGTATTATTTTCGAATACCATAATATAACTCTTTAACAAAAAAATCCTCAACTGTTTTTGCAATTGAGGGAAAATTTACTTTATCATATTTTGAATTTTAGGACTTTTGCTCTTTATTAAAATACACAAGATAATAATACATTTGTTTTTCTTCATCCCATCCTTTTTCTACAAATTTTTCAGCACTTTCAGGGTTTATGAAATCTAATTTAATTTGAATATGGGTGTCTAAATTTATAACATTTTTAATTGATTTTCTAACATCCGAAACCGCGGCATTAGCAATAGGAAAAGAGGTTACGTCCTCAATACTATATTTTTCGCCGCGATCTACTTTGTAGCTTTTAAACTCCGGAATCAAATCGGGGTTTTCCATTACATCGTTCAAGAATGCTGTTTCTTCAAAATTGTCATTTTTCGCAAAATGATTTACCGCCCGATTCATGAACATTACTTCTTGCTTTTTATCTTCGGCAGGAAAAACTACTTCTTTAGCAAATTCCTGACAGAATTTTAAGTATTTCTTTGTCATGAAGTTTTCATCCTGAAAAGCATCTACCGAAAGGAAATGTTCCAACCAATAACGCGCATCGTATCGGTTGCTATCAATTGTAAGAATTTTATATCCTTCTTCTTTTTTATGGTTGAAAATTAAACACCCTTTATCCAATTTGTTTAAATTTATTCCTTCCTGAAGGACCATTTCTAAGTTGCTTTCTTTTTCTTCAAATTGTAGGAAATCAGTGCGTAATTCACTTTTGAAAACTCCTACGGCATCTACCAAATTGTTGTCTATAGAAACATTGGTTAAATAGGCTACATAAACCTCACCATTTTTAATATGCGGATGATTAGATTGATCGAAAAGATGTTGGGTAATTTTTTTTGAAACTTCGTGAACCGAACTAGGATTAGTAAAAATTTCGGCCGCCAATTTGAACATGTCGTTGTATTCTAAATCAACTTCGTGAGCAAATTGGAAGTAATTTTCTTCTTTTTCACGAAACGATTTAAAAAAATATTCTTTTAATATTGGTACAATTTCATCGTTTAAATCATATTGGTTTTCCGATAAGAAAATAGTTTCATTGCGGCTTTTATTTCCAACTCTATGGATGGATAATGATTCGATGTGCGTATTAAATAGGTTGATCATTTGTTTTATTTTAGATTAAAGAGCATAGAAATTAGAATAGAGATTGTTCTTAATATTTCGATGTTTCTTTATATTTTAGGAAGTCTTTTTTCTTTTTTCTATTCTCTATATTCTTGTATAATCAATTCCAATTCTCCTCAAATCCATAATCTTCAAAACTATCATCGCCACTAAACATATCCAAATCTTCTTCATCTAAATCATCTTCAAATTCGTTATAGTTTTCTTCCTCTTCCAAGTCGGAAACAAAGTGTTTTTCCATTGCTTCAGCAGGCATTTCACCATGAGAAAACATCAAGTTCGGATAAATAACTCCAACTTCTTCGGTTTCTTCAATAGCGGCAAGTTCCACAAGAAATGTCCACATATTGATGAAATCATACACGTAAATTATCTTGGTGTTTTCGGCATCCACAATGGCATCCAAAGTGTAATCGCTCATGATTTTGTTTTCCCCAGGGATATCACCTGAGTCAAACATTGGGATTTCGTCTTCTTGATTCCATGTATCGTCACAAGTATAAAAAGAGGCTACTTCCAAACCATCAAAGCCAAAAGCATTAACAATTGCATTATGTAAATCTTCTAAAGTGTCACTTTCTAGGATGGCGATATCCCTAAATACATCTTCTTCTGCATCTAGAATTACTCTAAATTTATAGACCATAGGTTGTAATTTTATTTGAGACTTCAAATGTAAAATATTAATTAGGAATAACGAATTTTGATTTGCTAATTGTTAATAAGAATTTGTTTTCAAATAAACGGTTGTTGCATTCTGAATAAGGAATTTGTATTTTTGAATTTTGAAACCTATTTAATATGAAAATCGTTCTATCGCCCGCCAAATCTCTAGATTTTGAAAGTCCTTTGCCAACTAAATTATATTCGCAATTTGGATTTCAAAAGCAATCTTTAGAAATAGATAAAGTTTTAAAGAAAAAATCCCCAAAAAAATTATCTGAATTAATGTCTATTTCTGATAAATTATCCGATTTGAATTGGCAACGGAATCAAGAAAGAAATGTTTCGGATATTACTACCGAAAATGGGCGTCCTGCAATTTTTGCTTTTATCGGTGAGGTTTATATAGGTTTGGATGCGTTTTCCTTATCGGAAGAAAAAATAAATACTTTACAAAATAAATTACGGATTTTGTCGGGTTTGTATGGATTATTAAAGCCATTAGATTTAATGCAGCCTTATCGATTGGAAATGGGTACCAAATTACCTGTTGGTAAAAGTAAAAATTTATATGAATTTTGGAAAGCAAAGTTAACCAACGAATTGAATTCTCAATTGGAAAAAGACGAGTTATTTGTTAATCTTGCTAGCAACGAATATTTTGATGCTGTGGATGTAAAAAAACTTAAAGTTCCTGTTGTTACTCCAGAATTTAAAGATTACAAAGATGGTAAATTAAAAATGATCAGTTTTTTTGCTAAAAAGGCTAGGGGATTGATGGTGCGATTTATTATCGACACTAATGCTCAAACTATCGATGATTTGAAAGGATTTAATTACGAGGGTTATTCTTTTGATTCTAATTTAAGTAAAGGAAATACTTTAGTTTTTACGAGATAGAGTTTTTTAATGTTTTAATGTTAAATATAGAAATTAACACATTGGGTGCAATTAATAAAAAGTTCAAATAGGTATAAATTAAAATAATGAACCACATAGAATCATAGAAAAAAGTATTAAAAGCCCAATTTATGGTTTCACATAGCTATGATTATCTTTAAATAAGCAAACGCCTTTTGTTATTTTTTTAAAACTAAGAATCTATATGGTAAAAGTAAAATAAATTTAATTACACCCGCGGGTAGAAATTAATAATTATTTGAAGCTTAATGAGGAGGCAAAACTGTGATTTACAAAAACTCTTTCACCTCTGTTTTTAAATACCCTAAAGCCAAATTATTCACTGATTCGCCTTCCAAGGAATTAGTTAATATTGTTTCTCGCAATAAATCTGCGTTGGAAATAGATGTGTTTACAGCAGTTTTTCTTATGTTTTGAATAGTTGCGTTTTTTGCAGTACTTATCATAGTCCAACATTGATCGGAAACATAAATTTGTTGGGTTAAGTTATGTTCAAATTCTTGTTCAATGTGCTGAATTAATAAATTTTGATAATCCATCTTATCTTCACTTAAAGGAGCTATTCTAATTGCTATTTTTGTTGGAGAAATGCGTTCTAGCAACAAAGCTAAACGTTCGTATGCTTGCAATTTTATTGGTAATGCTTGCTTTTGATTTTCTCTTCTTAGCATAAAACGTCTTTGGTTTTCACTATTTTGGGTGTGCATTTGAAAAAAATAATAGGCTACTGCTCCAGTAATTAATGCTGGTAGAATATAAAAAACTAATTCTGTAATTTTATCTGTGCTCATTGTGTTTAAATAAATAGGAAACAAATATAAAAAATTAACCTTTAAAAATTATTTTCGTATTGCTATTAAATTGGATACATATTGGAAAATACTAGATAAGATAATCGTTAATAGTGCTCCAATAAAATTAAGCCATAAATAGCCTAATTTTTCTTGACCACTCGGATGAATGTAAATGAAATAATAATAAATTACAAAAATGGAGATTTGGCTTATAGTTGCGCTGTAAAATATTGATTTTCCTTTAACGAATTTCACTAAAAAGGCTACTAAGAAAATGCCTAGAACAGTTCCATAAAATATGGATCCAAGAATGTTTACTAATTGAATTAGATTTTCAAAAAGAGTACAAACGCAAGCAAAAATAATTGCGACGATTCCCCATATGAGGGTAAAGAATTGAGTTGCATGCACGAAATGCTTTTCAGTTTTTTCTGTTTTTATATTGCGTTTATATATGTCAATTGCTGTAGTAGATGCTAGTGCCGTCAGTTCGGATGCAGATGAAGACATTGCAGCAGATAGTATAACTGCAAGTAAAAGTCCAATTAGCCCTGTTGGTAAATAATGCAAAATGAAGTGTAAGAATACATAATCTTTATCGTTTGTTTCTGCTTTTGCGTCTACTTTTTCAATTATTTCTTTAGCTTGATCTCGCAAATCTTTTTCTCTTCCTGCCAGTTCTTTCAGTTTGTTTCGGAGAATTGGATTATCGAAATTCTGATTTAAATGGTCAATATAAAGTAGATTATATTCTTTTTTTTCTTCGCTTAAATTGGTTAATTTTTTTTCGAGTTTGCTATAATCCTCTTTAAATTTCGAGTTTTCAATTAGAATTTTATTATTAGGATTGAAATTTAGTGGCACCGGATTGAATTGAAAAAAAACGAAAACCATTACTCCGGTTAGCAGAATAAAAAACTGCATTGGGACTTTTAGAAATCCGTTCATCATTAAGCCTAGTTGGCTTTCACGATCCGTTTTATCTGAAAGATAACGACCCACTTGCGTTTGGTCAGTTCCAAAATAGGATAGCATTAGAAAGAATCCACCCGTTATTCCGGTCCAAATAGTATACCTTGATTCGGTGTTCAAAGAAAAATCTAAAATGTTCATTTTGTCGTTGGCTCCAGCAATGTGTAGTGCATTGGAAAAGGTCATTTCGTTAGGTAACATATGCAGAATGAGGTAAAACGTAACAAACATCCCCGAAAGGATAACAAACATTTGTTGTTTTTGAGTGACATTTACTGCTTTGGTGCCGCCGATAAAGGTGTAGAATATTACAGAAATTCCGATTATAATATTTAGTACGGTTAAATTCCAACCAAGTAATGTTGATAAAATTATTGATGGCGCATATATTGTGATTCCGGCAGCTAACCCTCGTTGGATTAGGAATAAAAATGCTGCTAAGGAACGGGTTTTTAAATCGAAACGTTGCTCTAGATATTGATAAGCAGTAAAGACTTTGTATTTATGGTAAATAGGTATAAAAACCAAACAAATTACTACCATTGCTATTGGTAGTCCGAAATAAAATTGGATAAAACCCATTCCGTCATGATATGCTTGTCCTGGAGTAGATAGAAAAGTAATAGCACTGGCTTGAGTTGCCATTACTGATAGTCCAACAATCCACCATGGGGTTTCTTTGTTTGCTAAAATATATTCTTCTACATTTTTACTTCCGCTAGATTTATAAACGCCGTATAAAATGATGAATAACAAGGTTATAGAAAGAACTATCCAATCGAGTTTTTGCATGTTTTAGGAAAATAATTGCATTAAAACATAAAAAAATACAATAAAGGCGATATTAGTTATTAATAACCAAGTGTATTTAATTTTCCAAGAGCTCTGTTTTCCCATTTAATGTTTTTAATTTTTATAAATGAAATTAAAAATAATTATCTTTATAGATGCCCTAAACCATTTTTTTGATTGATATAGTTTAATTGATGTTCGGCAACATAGTTTCGAAATAATTCTACTAAGGTATTATAATATTTTTGAAGATTTTTCGCATTTATTTCTGGTCGACTATCAATAGGAATTGTTATCGGCATTTCATTAAGATATTTAGATAATTCAGGATAATTTTCATGAATCACCATAGTAATCCTAAGAATTTTTTCATTAATTTCTTTTTCAGTCTCCATAATTTCGGCATTAATAGTTTTGTAAAATTACAAATTCTAAAGGAATGATTGTGTTAAATAATAATATACTTTTTCTGTTGGTAAGCCAACCACATTAGTGTAAGATCCTTCTATTTTGGATATGCCAATCAGCCCAATCCAATCCTGAATTCCGTAGGCTCCTGCTTTGTCAAAGGGTTTGTAATTATCTATATAATATCGAATTGAATCGTCACTCAAGGTATTGAAGGTTACTTTAGTTACTTCAAAAATGGTTTCTGTTTTAGTAGTTGTTTTAAAACAAACGGATGTTATAACCTCATGAGTAGCATTTGATAAAGATTTTAAAATAATAACAGCATCGCTATAATCTTTTGGTTTGCCCAAAGCTTTACCATTGAGCCATACCAAAGTATCGCTAGTAACTAATATTTCATGATCTAAAAGTTCTCCGTCAAATGCTTGGGCTTTTAATTCTGCCAAATAGTTAGTTATTTCCTCGGCTTTAAGGTGGTCGGGATAAATTTCATCAACTTCTTTTAATCTAATTTCAAAATCAAAATGTTCTTTTAAATCAAAGTCTTTAAAAAATTGTTGTCGCCTTGGCGATCCAGATGCTAGGATAATTTTATGAGATTTAGACATGTTGTTTAATATTAAATGTAATTATCCAAATGGACAGAATTCCGAATAAAATAATCCACTTTAACAACGTGCTTATTTGTCGGTAATCTTTTTTTTCTTTGGCATTCCAAATACAAATCAAACACACTATTAAAGGAGCAATAACCAAAATCATTAGATAAAAAATTCCGTAAAAAAGGTTGTTTGTAAACAGATAATGATAAACATAATAGAATAAATATAGGGTTGGCAAAAGTAAAATTCCAAACGCTATTTTAGTTGCTTTAAAAGTTCCAATAATAATTGGTAATGTTTTCATTTCCTGAATTTTATCTCCTTCAATATCTTGAATATCTTTAATTATTTCTCGAACAAGATTTATGAAGAAAGCAAATTTAGCATAGTCTAATAATATAGAAAAAGCCAAAGCCATTTGTTGCTGATTACTTTCAAAAGTATTTGGAAAAATATCGAATATTCCTATTATGATAACACTAAAAGCAAGCAAAGCCGCAATTAGAATATTGCCAATTATTGCAATTTGTTTCAATGTGCTAGCATAGAAATAAAGTAGGGTTGCAATTAAAATAAATAGAATGGCAAAATTAGGATGCAAAATAGAATTAGCTAATACAAATCCGCATGCAACTCCAGTAATTGTTAGTCCTGCATAAATATTGTATGCCAAAGATTCAGATATATAAGTCCCAATAATTACTTTATTTGGTTTGTTGTGTTGGTCGGTTTCTTGGTCGATAATGTCGTTTATTACATAACCACCAGCAGCAATGAGTACTGTTGACATAACCAATAAAGCATATTGCCAATAAAAAAGCGACAGCGGAATATGAATTTGCTCTAAATAGCCAAACCTAATAATTAACTGCATTAGCGCTAGCAGAAGTAGGTTTTTGTATCGTATTAATTGTAGGAATTTCATTTCGTTTGTATTAAGATTTAAGTATAAAGTATAAAGACAAATTACTGATTTTTTCAAACTGACCACTGACCACTGATCATTGACCACTAATCATGCTTCCCGTTGTAATACAAATGCCATTTTTCTTGTACTTTCATCACTTGTTCAATTACATCTCTAACAGCGCCTTTTCCACCATTTTTATGTGAAATGTAATTTGAAATTGTTTTTATTTCAGGACTTGAGTCTTGAGGGCAAGTAGGCAATCCAACAAGTTTCATTACATGATAATCGGGGATGTCATCGCCCATGTAAAGCACATTTTCGGGTTTAATGTTGTATAATTCGATGTATTCTTTAAATGTTTCAACTTTGTTTGTACATCCCAAATGAATATCGTGAATACCTAAATTTCGTAATCGAATTCTTACACCCTCGTTACTTCCTCCAGAAATGATGCACACGTTATAACCACTTTCTAGGGCTGCTTTCATTGCAAAACCATCGCGAATATTCATAATTCGCAGCATTTCTCCTGACGGAGTTACATGAACAGAACTATCTGTTAATACGCCATCTACATCAAAAATGAAGGTGGTTATGTTATTCATTAATTCTTTATAATTTGCCATTATCGATAATTGATTTTGTTAGTGTTTTGTATATTTCTTTCTGATTTGCATCAGTTAAAATAGCAAGATGTTTATTAATCGTAGTAGTGTCTTTTCGTTTTGCAGGTCCGGTTTGAGCTTGCTCTGGCGAAAGAGTTATTATTTTATTAGCTGTTTCCTTAATTAATGGTTTCAATATTTCAAAAGGAACGTTGTGCTCTTCACAAATATCGTTTCCAATTAGGTACAAATGATTGACAAAATTATTTACAAAAACTGCTGCTGTATGCAGAGATTTCCGTTGTTCGGAATCGATTTCAAATACTTTATCCGAAATCGCAGAAGCTACTTCTTTAAGCAATTGTAAATCGGCAACCTTTTCTGCTTCCAAGCAAATCGGAATTTCCTTAAAATCAACTTCTTTATTTTTTGTAAATGTTTGAAGAGGATAAAAAACTCCTTTTCTGTTATTAGAACTTAAGTCATCCAAAGCAACACTTCCAGAGGTATGCACCACTAATTTTTCGCTGAAAGGAATTTGGCTAGAAACTTTTCCAATTACATCATCCGTTACTGCAATTATATATAAATCTACCTCACGCAAATGGGAATAATCACTAATTATTTTAGAGTCATCTAATACATGCGAAAGTGAATTTGGATTTCGGGAATACGCCTGAACCAGCAATAAATTTTCTGCTTTTTGGATAACAGAAATTAAATGTTGCGCCACATTGCCCGAACCAATTATGCTTATGGATATCATTTGGTAAAAATATTCTTTTTTTTTGAATTTGCATTAGATTCATTTATTCAAATAAACACCTCTTAAAAATGACTTAAAACCTTTTTAAATCAATTATTAATCCACAATTTTAATTTACTTTTGTAACCCCTAGATTTAGGTTTATTTTTAAAGTTTTTCAAATGAATAAAAAAATATTTTCTTTTCTATTTTCCACTCGATTAATGGCGGTTTTGTTTTTAACTTTTGCTATAGCAATGGGAATAGGAACCTTTGTTGAAAGTTATTATAATACCGATACTGCAAGAATTTGGATTTATAATGCGTGGTGGTTTGAAGTGATTATGGTTTTCTTCATGATTAATTTTGCAGGAAATGTTAAACGTTATCAATTGTATAAAAAAGAAAAATGGGCAACCCTTTTATTGCACGTTTCTTTTGTTTTCATCCTTCTAGGAGCTTTCATCACAAGATATATTAGTTACGAAGGAATGATGCCTATTCGGGAAGGGGCGTCCTCCAATCAGGTGTTTTCTGATAAGAGTTTTCTTACTTTTTTTGTTGACGGACAACATAACGGCGAATTAAAAAGGAGAGTTTTCGAAAAACCTCTTCTATTATCTTCTGCAGTGTTTCCGCCATTTGCAAGTAATTATTTTTCTGTTTCTGATAATTTTGATGCTACTCCCTTTAAAATTAGTTATAAGAATTTTATTATGGATGCCAAAGACACTATCAAGCAATCTGATAGTGGAACTATATATCTAAAAATGGTTGAATCGGGTGGGGGTTCTCGCCACGAACACTACCTTCAAGAAGGAACAATTAAAGACATTCACAACGTACTTTTCGCTTTGAATAAACCTACCAAAGGAGCTATCAACATTACTTCTACAGCGACAGGAACTACAATTGACGCTCCATTTGAAGGACAATTTATGCGAATGGCGGATAAATTTCGAGGGGTTGTAACTAAAGACGTTACCCAGCCCTTGATGTTTCGTTCGTTATACAATGTGGGTGGTGCTCAATTTGTTTTTCCAGACCAACCTATTAAAGGAATTAAAGATGTAGTTTCAGGTAAAAAATTCAAATCGAAAACTTCTAATGATGCTTTGGTTTTAACTATTGAATCGGAAGGAAAATCTAAAGACGTTACCCTTATTGGTTCTAAAGGTACTGTAGGAGTACCACAAGTAGTAAAAATTGGTCAATTAGAATACACACTTTATTTTGGAAGCAAAGTATACACTCTACCGTTCAGTATCACCTTGAATGACTTTGTTGCTAAAAAATATCCAGGAACCGAAAAGAGTTATTCTTCTTATGAAAGCAAAGTTACGGTCTCCGAAAATGGAAATAAATTAGATGCCGATATTTATATGAATCATATTTTAGACCACGGTGGTTTTAGATTTTTTCAGTCTTCTTTTGATCCCGATGAAAAAGGAACTATTCTTTCTGTAAACCACGATTTCTGGGGAACTTTAGTAACTTATGTTGGTTATTTTATGCTGTTCTTCGCCATGATGTGCATCCTTTTATTGAAAAATACCCGTTTTGCCGATATTAAAAGAAAATTAGAAGAAGTGAAAGTTAAAAAGTCCAAATTGATTTCGGTGCTTATTTTAATATTGTCTTTAAATGGTTTTGCACAACACCAACATAATCCTGGAAAATTTAATTATTTAGATTCTATTTTAAAATATAAAGTTCCTGAAGTTCAAGCCGAAAAATTTGGACGTCTGGTAATTCAAGATGATGGAGGTAGGATGAAACCAATTAATACTTTTTCTTCTGAATTGCTCCGTAAAGTAAGCAAAAGAGAGACGTACGAAGGAATGAATTCCGATCAGGTATTTATTTCAATGTCGCAATTTCCATCTGCTTGGTTTGAGTTGCCTTTGATTTACATCAAAAGTGGAAATGACAGCATCCGTAAAATTATCGGAGTCAATCCAGAAGATAAGTACGTTACTTTTAGGTCTTTATTTGATTCCAAAGGAAATTATAAATTAAGTTCCTTTTTAGAGGATGCATATAAAACTAATACGCCTGATCAGTTTCAAAAAGATTTTATTGAAGTGGATAAAAAAGTCAATTTGATGAATGCTGCTTTAAGCGGAAATATTCTAAAAATCTTTCCAATTCCTAGTGATAAAAACAATAAATGGTTGTCGTTTTTAGAAATTAATCATCCTATGGGAAATGATTTGGATGTTATTAAAAATGCCCTGCCGTATTATTTTGATGCTTTATCTAAAGCCACCAAAACTAAAGATTACACTATGGCAAACACCATGATGCTTGGTTTAGAAAAATTTCAAAAGAAATATGGAAAAGCAGTTCGCCCAACAGACCAACAAATATCTTCGGAAATTTTGTTAAACAAATACGACGTTTTTAAAAACCTATTTTGGTTGTATATGCTTGCAGGAAGTTTGATGCTAATTACGGTTATCATCAGCATATTCTACAATAAAAAACCGATACGAATCGTCATTAATCTATTTCATATTTTAGTAGGAGTTTTATTTGCAATGCATACTATCGGCCTAATTGCGCGTTGGTATGTTTCTGGGCATGCGCCTTGGAGTAATGCCTATGAAAGTATGATTTATGTTTCTTGGGCTACAATGTTCTTCACTCTGGCATTTGATATAAAATCCAAACTTACTGTAGCATCAGGAACTTTTGTAGCTTCTATGATATTAATGGTAGCACATTTAAATTGGTTGGATCCATCTATTGCAAATTTACAGCCGGTGTTAAATTCCTATTGGTTAATGATTCACGTAGCAGTTATTGTAGCAAGTTACGGTCCCTTTACTTTAGGAATGGTACTAGGTTTGGTAGCATTGCTTCTAATGTTATTCACTAACGAAAAGAACAAAGCTTCGATGACCTTACATATTAAAGAGATAACGTACATAAATGAATTAGCCTTAACAATTGGTCTTGTAATGCTTACCATTGGAAACTTCCTTGGAGGACAGTGGGCTAATGAAAGCTGGGGTCGTTACTGGGGATGGGATCCTAAAGAAACTTGGGCTTTAATAAGTATAATGGTGTATGCTTTTGTAATTCACGCACGATTTGTTCCTTCTTTAAGAGGCTTGTTTTCTTTTAATTTTATGAGCGTTTTGGCCTTTGCTTCAATATTGATGACCTATTTTGGAGTAAATTTTCACCTAACTGGAATGCATTCCTACGCTTCTGGAGAAAAACAAAACGTAACTATTTACCTTTATATATTTATCATTTATATGGTCTTTTCAACAGTAGTTTATTTGAAATACCGAAAAACATTTAAAAAATAATCATGAAAAAAATCACTTTATTACTAATGGCACTTACTATTTTTACAAGTTGTAAAAATGAAGCGCAAGAAACTCCAGTTCAATTAACATCTAAAACAGAAGTCATGACTAAAGAAACTATTTATTCGTTCAAAGTAAAAGATTTAAGCGGAAAAGAATTTGATTTTGCATCCTTGAAAGGGAAAAAAATCCTAATTGTAAATACCGCTTCTAAGTGTGGATTAACGCCACAATACAAAGATTTGGAAGCTATTTATAAAAAATACAAAGAGAAGAATTTTGTTATTGTAGGATTTCCTGCTAATAATTTTGCTTCGCAAGAGCCAGGAACCAGTAAAGAAATTAGTGAATTTTGCCAACTTAATTACGGAGTAACTTTTCCAATGATGGAGAAGGTTTCTGTTAAAGGCGCTGCTATGTGCGAAGTGTATAAATTCTTAACTCAAAAATCTAAAAATGGTTTGCAAGACAGCGATGTGGAATGGAATTTTCAGAAATATTTAATTAACGAAAAAGGAGAATTAGAAAAAGTTATTGCACCACATGTACTTCCAACGGATGCTTCTGTAGTAGATTGGATTAACAAATAAGCTTTAAAAGCAGACACGAATTGCATGAATTTGAATGTTTAATATTTAAAAGTTTGGACTTACTAATTTGAAAAATAAGAAAATGACTTTAAAAAATAAATTTTTAGGAATTAATAGTGTTTTGATTGCTACATCTACTTCCTTAATTTCATATATTTTACATGAATCCGCACATTATTTAGTTGCAAAATATTTTAACTTAAATCCTGAATTGCATCATAATTATGTTATGCCTTTAATTGTACCTTCCGAAAAACAATTAATGTTAATTGCTTTGGCAGGACCAGTTTTCTCTCTAATAATTGGAATAACCTTTCTTTTTATTTCGATAAAACTTATTAAACCATCCTTATTTAAACTTTTTTTATTGTGGTTTGGCATGAGTAATATTCTTATTTTTTTAGGCTATATGTTAATTGCACCTTTCATAAAAGATGGAGATACAGGTAGAGTTTTTGGATACTTTAATATTTCATTTATTATTTCAATAATTATCGCAGTTATCACATTTATTGTGATGAGAAAATTATTTCAATATTTATCTAAAGAATTTATTTATTACAAAAGTGCAGAAATATTTGATAAAAAAGAGAATCAAAAACAACTTTTCATTTTTCCTATAATTTTTTTAATTGTTGGCGTTTCATTACTTAATTTACCAATCATTGTTTGGTTTAGTATATTGCCAACTATATTTGCTCCTATGATTTATATAAGTTCTTTAGTAACATATAAAAAAACCGAAATAATAGATGCAGAAGTAACTATAAATAAAATATCAATTCCATTATTAATTCTAACAACTATAACAATTATTATATTCATAAATTTAAAATAAAAATGACTACCAATACTAGTTATGCTACTGCTGGTTGAGATTAATTTAAAGTTTTTTTTTGTTTTTTTGAGAGTAATGTAATACTGAAAGTTTAGGAATTTCATATAATTCCAAGAATCTGCTAAAGGCAGATATAATTTATGTAATTTTAGAGGCAATATAATTGGTGAAAATTAGTGCAATTCGTGTTTAAAAAAATAATTATTGCACTGGCACTATTTACGAGTTTTTCTTTTTTGAATTGAATTCCATTATTTTTATTTACTTTTACACTCCAAACAGCACTTCCTATGAGTCAAAAAATATTGCTCTCTGCCAGAGAAGTTACTATTATATTAAATCGTTTGGCCTGCCAGTTAATCGAGAAGCATCTTGATTTTTCTAATACGGTATTGATTGGTTTGCAACCACGAGGTAAATTCTTAGCACAGCGTATCCAACACATTCTGGAAACAGAATACCAACTTCAAAACATTTCCCTCGGATTTTTAGACATTACTTTTTTTAGAGATGATTTCCGTAGAGGCGAAAAACCTTTGGAAGCTAATAAAACACAAATAGATTTCTTAGTTGAAAATAAAAAAGTAGTTTTTATTGATGATGTACTATATACCGGACGAAGTATTAATGCAGCGTTAACCGCTATTCAATCTTTTGGAAGACCATCCGAAGTAGAACTTTTAACCTTGATAGACAGACGTTTTAGTCGTCATTTACCTATCCAACCTGATTACAGAGGCCGTCAGGTAGATGCCATCAATGGAGAGAAAGTAAAAGTTTGCTGGCTAGAAAATGAAGGAGAAGATGCCGTGTATTTAATTACGAATTGAGAATTTACAACACAACACCTACTATATAAATGAAAGAATTAAGTGTAAACCATTTATTAGGAATTAAATACCTAGTTAAAGAAGACATTGATTTAATTTTTGAAACGGCCGATCATTTTAAAGAAGTCATCAACCGCCCAATTAAAAAAGTCCCTTCTTTGAGAGATATGACCATTGCCAATATTTTTTTTGAAAATAGTACCCGAACCAAATTGTCTTTTGAGTTGGCACAAAAAAGACTTTCGGCAGATGTTATTAGTTTTTCTGCAGCACAATCCTCGGTCAAAAAAGGGGAAACTCTAATTGACACTGTTAATAATATTCTTTCGATGAAAGTCGATATGGTAGTAATGCGTCATGCTAATCCTGGAGCGGCTTACTTCCTTTCGCAAAATGTAAAAGCAAGTATAATTAATGCTGGAGATGGTGCGCATGAACATCCAACGCAGGCTTTATTGGATAGTTTTACAATTCGTGAAAAATTAGGCGAAGTTGCCGGAAAAAAAGTGGTAATTGTTGGTGATGTTTTACACTCTAGAGTAGCACTTTCTAATATTTATGCTTTGCAAATGCAAGGTGCCGTAGTAAAAGTTTGCGGACCTAAGACTTTAATACCAAAGTATATAGAAAGCCTTGGAGTTACCGTAGAATCCAATTTAAGAAAAGCATTAGAATGGTGTGATGTTGCCAATATGCTTCGTGTACAAAACGAGCGAATGGATGTGAATTACTATCCTTCTACAAGAGAATATGCCCAGCAATATGGTGTTGATAAAGCTTTATTAGATTCTTTAAATAAAGAAATTGTTATTATGCATCCAGGGCCTATAAACCGTGGAGTAGAAATCACCTCCGATGTAGCCGATTCACAACAATCAGTGATTTTAGACCAAGTAGAAAACGGTGTAGCAATTAGGATGGCAGTTATTTATTTATTAGCTTCTAAGATTAAACAGTAAAGAAATTATCTAATGAAAGTAGAGCAAAAAGGTCATTTCACCATAATAAAAGATACCCAAGGAAATATTCAAAATTTCTTGAATAAAATAACCCATGAACACGCTACTTTTAAAAATAAAAATTTAATTCTAGATATTACCCACAATAAAAATGTGGAAATAAAAAATATTAAATTATTTTCCGATTTATCTAAAGCGCATTGTAAAGGAAAAAAATCCTTTGTTTTAGTTGCATCTGATATTGATTTTAATGCCATTCCTTCACAGTTAACTGTTGTTCCGTCTATTCAAGAAGCCCAAGATATTATTGAAATGGAAGAAATAGAACGCGATTTAGGATTTTAAAACAAACACATGAAAATTAATAATAAAACATTGCTTTACATTTATGTAGTCTTTCTATTTGTATTGGCTTATTTACTTGCAAGTCGCGTTTTTAAAGGAATTAAAACCCAAGAATTCGATTATTTAAAGATTGCTATAAATAGTATGATCTTAATTTATGTTGCCTTTCAAGTGGTTCGTCTTGGCAAAAAAGTAAACGACAAAACCTAGTTAATTAATATGAATAAAAGAATATTTTACATTTTAATGGCATTAAATATTATTTTGTTATTTATTAATCTCTATTTAGGATATATAAGAAATAACTATAATTTTTTTAATATATTTTCTAATGCATTCTTGGCATTTGCAATGTATTTTTTTTCCAAAAAACAAAAATAAAAATTTGAAACTAACCATACTTGGCTGTTATGCCGCAACACCCAGAACTTTTTCCAATCCAACCTCTCAAGTTTTAGAAATAAAAAACAGAGTGTTCTTAATTGATTGTGCAGAAGGAACCCAAGTGCAATTGCGCAAAAGCAAAATCAAGTTTTCCAAGATTAACAACATTTTTATTTCGCATCTTCATGGCGATCACTTTTACGGATTAATTGGGTTAATTTCTACTTTTATGTTGCTTAACCGAGAAAATGATTTACACGTTTATGGCCCAAAAGGAATCAAAGAAATCATCCTGATGCAATTAAAGGCTTCGGGCTCCTACACTGGTTATAATATTTATTTTCACGAACTAGAATCTACAGAATCCATTACGGTTTTTGAAGACGAAAAAGTAATTGTAAAGACTATTCCATTAAGCCATCGCATCTATACTAACGGATTTCTTTTCCAAGAAAAAAACACCGAGCGTAAAATAAATATCGAAACTATCGAAAAATATAATATTGATAAAGTATACTTCAACAAAATAAAATTTGGAGGTGACGTTACTCTTGATAATGGCAGCGTAATTTCAAATTCCGA
>Ga0114971_10000628_pt1 | contig 23278 bp, 18 predicted proteins | sample M_140625_MF_Meta_FD_87320 | JGI IMG/M metagenome (GOLD analysis project Ga0114971, IMG submission 87320) | Freshwater microbial communities from Lake Montjoie, Canada to study carbon cycling - M_140625_MF_MetaG | ecosystem: Environmental > Aquatic > Freshwater > Lake | place: Lake Montjoie...
AATTGTCAACCAAGGTGCGAAGTCGCGCGTTCCTTGCCAATCAAATTCTTCTGCAAATCCATGACCGTGCATATGGCTCGTTGTTTCAGGATGAGTCCAAGTTTCAGTCTGCGCAGAGGCAACAAGAAATGCGCAACCTTTGGGAGCACAAACCCACTTATGCAAATTTCCGGTGTACCAGTCCGCGCCAATTTCATCGATGTTCAGTGAAATCATTCCAGGCGCGTGCGCGCCATCAACCAAACAAAGAACTCCCTTTTCGTGACAAGCGCGCGCGATTTCTGCGACCGGCAAGATGACAGCGGTTGGACTGGTGATGTGATCGACGATGACCAAGCGTGTGTGAATGTCTATCGCTTTTATGAAACGATCAAGAACAAGTTGATGATCTTCAAGTGGAAGCGGAAGATCCAGAATGACCGCTTCACATCCAAATCGTTCGCAACAATATTGAACGGCTTGCCGAACTGCGTTGTAACCCTGATTGGTCATGACGATTCGGTCGCCTTGCTTCCATGGGATGCTGCGAAGAACTGCACCGACACCAGTCGTTGCGTTGGTGATCAAACCGATTCGATGCGGCTCTGTACCGATGTACTCACCCAACACATGCTTGACTTCGCCAAGGTGCTGCTTCATCTTTCGAGCAATCATTTCGATCGGCCGTGCCTCGATCCGGGCACGCCAAGAATCAACCGCTAGGCGGATGGGTTCAGGGATGGCTCCAAAGGAACCGTGATTGAGGAATACGATCCCTTTTTCAAGCCTGTAAGCCTCCCAGACCTCTTTGGCGCATCTTGGAGGGGGTACAGAGTGGTCGGATTTGGCGGTCACGGGCATGGCAACTGCGATGTTAAGTGAATCAAAGAAAAAGGGGATTGAACCCTACCGGATGTCAGGCTAACATATACCGTACAAATGTAAAGGCATCGAGGTCAAGCAACCGATGAGGTGAGCATCATGAAAAGAATCAATCAAATGAAGTCACTGTCGGGAGATCGGGCGCTGCAATCACTCAGCGAGCCCCTCATTTGTCTTGGACCTGGCGGCGATTTTGTCACTCAAATAGTTGCAGATGAAATGGGCGAAATGATCTTTGTTTCCCAGAATTCTGGCGACGCGACGGGTCAGAATCTCAGTTTCGTAGAGCAACCAATCGACTGGCTCGAAAGACTTTTCGGGATCGGCGCCAGATTAGTTGGCCATTCGGTGCAAGAGTCACCGCTTCAAGAGAATCCACGTCAAATGAATACAAGAGCATTTACCGATTCAATTTCGACAACACAAAATGTAACAACGCCAGCAAGAGCGCTCGGCATAATTCGAGATGGCATGTTTCGAAAGAGCCGCATGCGAAATGACCAAGTTCGCACTGCTCCCCCACCAACTGTCTATGTGTATCGCCGCGTCGCTGAGACGCTTTTAGAATCGCATGAAACCCAAAGGAAGAATCAACAAAATGAATCTGACGCCCAAACAAATGCGGATCTTCAACTTCGTTCGCCAGTTCAGAGTGATGAACGGATACTCCCCGACTCTGCAGGAAATTGCGGACGAACTCGCCGTGAGCAAAGTCACCGTGTTCGAACATGTGGAGTCTCTCGTCGAGAAAGGCGCTCTGAAGCGCAACCCGAACAAGGCTCGCTCTTTATCTGAAGTCGAAGATGCAGTCCGTCCCGATGAGGACTCTGGGCTTTCGATTCCTCTGTTAGGTCGGATTGCAGCAGGAATGCCCATCGAACGCTGCGCACAAGATGAAAAACTTCAGCTTGAACAGATTTTCGGCCGTACCACTGCACGGCGTGGCGAAATGTTCGCTCTTCAAGTCGAGGGGGAATCGATGCGCGATGAAGGAATTCTCGACGGTGATTATGTGATCGTTGAACGAAGGTCGACGGCACGAAATGGCGAGCGTGTTGTTGCTTTGCTCGAAGATGGCGAGACCACGCTCAAGTCCTATTTCAAAGAGCGAAATGGAACGATTCGCCTACAACCTTCAAATCCAGCATTCGAACCAATCATTGTGCGTGAATGCACAATTCAAGGGGTCGTGATCGGCGTGATGCGTCGGTATTGATTTGGATCAGTAAACGCTATTTGGGAAATAATAATCCTTGGCGTTTTCTGGCAGAATCAAATCGACATCGATTACCAAGTGGTGAGGCATGAACTGCATTTTCTTTGCACGCTGTCCGCCCATAAGCACAGTCGACGCCAATTCCATTCCAGTAGCGATCATCGACGGCGGATATGTGATGTCAGCAGGAAACATCGGATCCTTGTCCATCACGCGCTTGACAATATCTTTCATCCCTGCCCCACCCAGAATCCATACACCAGTGATTCCCTTTTCTGCGAGTGCGTTTTCTGCGCCGAGGGCCATGTCATCGTCAGAGGCCCAGATCGCAGTGACTTTGGGAGATTTCGTCAGCAAAGTTTCCGTCACTTCAAGTGCTTTTTGACGACTCCAGTTTGCCGCTTGCTGTCCCACGATCTTAATGCCAGGCTCTGCCTTGAAAATCGCCATCGCTGCATTGACTCGCGCGGTGTTCACAGTGCAAGGAATACCTTCGAGAATGATGATTTCGCCCTTTGCTTTGCCTTTGCCACCAAGTTTTTCCACCATAAATTCAGCACTCTTGCGACCGAAAGCTGCGTTATCACCTTCGATAAAAATATCAGCGACAGGCTTGAGAAATCCTCGGTCGACATTCACGATCAGGATTCCACGATTATGCGCTTCTTCAGCAACGGGTGTGAGCGGCGCAGATTCTGTGGCGAGAATCACAAGCGCGTCAACCTTCTTTGCCATGAAAGCTTCGATGTCAGAGATTTGTTTTTCAGGAGTTTCGGCAGTCGCAATTGTCCATTCAATTTCTGGATGCAGCTTGGAACATTCTTTCGCCCACCACACAACTCCAGCAGTCCATCCATGATCTGCCGCAGGAATTGAAACGCCGACTTTTAATTTCGTGCTTGTTGCTTGCAGTGAAGACTTGGACACTACGGGCGAAACAATCGGTTGCGCTGCTGCGAAACCAAAGAGAGACAAACCAAAAATAGTTGAAGCAAGAAGAGATGAAAGGAAAACAATTTTTTTAGATGGGAGCATATTTAAGAAAGTACACTCTTTTTACCGTATCTGCGAAATGCAGAATTACTCCCGAGAACTGCGCTGAACAAGTACCGCAAGAACGATCACTGCGCCTTTCACTGCTCCCTGCCAATACGGGCTCACTCCAGAAATTGTCAAGATGTTTGTGATCATTCCCAAGATCAGAACACCGACAACAGTTCCCCAGACACGACCAAATCCGCCTCGAAGAGTCGTGCCGCCGATCACTACCGCGGCAATTGCGTCGAGTTCGCTGCCAAGGCCAAGTTGTGCGGTCGAGACGGAATTCATTCGTGAACTTTGCACAAGAGCCGCAATGCCAGCAAGTAATCCCATGATCGAATACACGCGCAATCGAACCCATGAAACGGAAATGCCGGCATAACGCGCAGCCGTCTCATTCGCACCAACTGCGACAAGTTGTCGGCCGAATCGAGAACGCGAAAGAAACCACTGTGCAATGATTGCGACGACGAAAAAAATCACTGTGCTGTATGAAAGTGTCAGAGGCTTGCCTGCAGCGTTGAGAAGCCCAGGAATCGGAACTCCTCCTCGACCAAGTGCACTGAACATCGTGGCGCTTTGCGAACGAATCTCACCTGCATCTGCGATGGCGAGCGACATCGATCTGAATGCGGCGAGGCCACCGAGCGTCGCGATGAACGGCGCGATGCGACCAAATACGACAAGAACGCCGTTGAATGTGCCAGCGACAGTTCCCGCCAAGATTGTGACGGCTCCGCCAAGCATTACGGCGTTCAATTCGGAAGTGCTACTGTCAATGAGGGAATTCATTGTGGTCATTCCAATTGCGGCAGCGAGAACCACCATGCTTCCAATGGAAAGATCAATTCCTGCAGAAATTATGACGAGTGTCATGCCGACTGCCAGAATGCCAACTGGCGCATTCGAATTGAGCAGCGCTCGGAAATTCTCTGGATTGAGAAAGTCGAAACCTTGGTTGAAAGTGCTGACTGCAAACAGAATGACGAACGCAACGATGACCCCCCACATCTCAAGTGCACGCTGCGAAGCACGAAGCATGGAAGGAATACTTGGGTTCATTTGTTTATGACACTTTCTTCTGAGAGTCCTGATGCGATGCGAACAATCCGTTCTTGACAGTCATTGAGAGCGAGTCGTTCAGATGGGATTTCGCCTGCAATTGTTCCTTCGCGCATCACGATGACTCGGTGCGCGATACCGATCACTTCTGGAAGTTCTGAACTGATCACGATGCACGCGAGACCTTCGCGTGCAAGTTGGGCGATGATTCGATAAATCTCTCCACGCGCGCCGACGTCGACGCCACGAGTTGGTTCGTCGATGATCAACACTTTGGGGCGAGCTTCCAACCATCGTGCAAGTGCGAATTTTTGTTGATTCCCACCAGAGAGAGAAGAAATTGCTTGCATAGGACGAGCGCAACGAATTTGAAAAGCATCAATCCATTTCTTGGTCATCCGCTGTTCCGTGTAAGAATCAATCATGATCCCACCAAGCCGAGAGACTTTGTCCAGCGAAGGAAGCATCATGTTGCAGATTGACGAAAGCGTGACATGCAACCCCCGATTCTTGCGGTCTTCGCTGACATACGCCACGCCACAACGCATCGCTTCGCGCGGATTCGAAAATCGTATATCGCGACCTTCGACGCAAAGAACACCTTCGCAAGATCGAATCCCAACAATCGCTTCGGCAGTTTCGGTTCGGCCGCTGCCAACAAGACCTGCGATGCCAAGGATTTCACCAGCAGCTACAGAAAATGAAATGCCATGCGATTTATTTGTCGCGCCAAAGTTGGATAGTTGGATTGCCGGACTGGTGCAGGTTGCGTACATCTTTTCTGGATAGATCGACGAAAGTTCGTGACCAACCATCGCATGTGCAAGTCGACCTTCATCTGCGATCGAACCATCTTCGCTTTGAAGAATTCCATTTTTATTGCGGGCAAATGCTTGCACCACTTTCCCGTCGCGTAGAACAGTGATCCGGTCCGCAACTGAAACAACTTCGTCTAAATGATGGGAAATAAATATGACGCAGCGTCCTTCGTCTCGCAAGCGCCTCATGACAGCAAAGAGACGATTGGCTTCGACTTCACCCAAGACTGCAGTTGGTTCGTCGAATATCAGGACACGAGCATCGCTTGCAAGGCACTTTGCAATTTCAACGAACTGCTGCTGAGCAATCGAGAGGTCGCACGCAAGAGTTGAAAGATTAAAGTCACTGCCAAGTTGTCGCAAAAGTTCGCCGGCAACAACGTGTTGACGTTGATGATCAACTGCAACGCCTAAGAATCGGGTGGGTTCTCGGCCTAGAAGAACATTTTCCGCGACATTCAGTGTTCCAACCAAATGCAGTTCTTGATGCACCATCGCAATTCCTGCGCGAATCGCATCGGAAGGTCGAGTGAATTTTCGTTGCGTCCCCTTCAGCATGATCGTTCCAGATGTCGGCCGTATCACTCCAGAGAGAACTTTCATCATTGTGCTCTTGCCTGCACCGTTCTCGCCGACAATCGCATGAATTTCACCTGAGCGAAATGCAATAGAAACCGCATCAAGCGCCCGAACTCCTGGATAATCAACTGTGACAGAGTTCACAACAAGGATTTCACGGTTCATATCTTCTTGACCTTTATGCCCTTGCGCAGAAGAAGATATTGAAGTCGATCTTGCCACCATCGAAGGAAGCAGGATAGGGTCGAAACTCAATTTGAAAATGATGACGCAGGCAATCCCGTTCTCAGACCAGTTGCGAGGAGTCGAGTGAAGTCCGCAGCAGCAGAGACTGGATCGCCTTTGCCCATGCGCCGAACGAGCGCACTTCCGACGATTGCCGCGTCCGCATATTTCGTGACCGCAGCGACATGCTCTGGAGTTGAGATTCCAAATCCTGCTGCAATTGGAAGTTTGCTGACTGATCGAATAGCATTCACCGATCCTGAAATCTCTGGGCTCGATTCCTGCTCGCCCGTCAATCCGGCTCGAGCCAAGAGATAGATAAAACCTCTGCAAGATTCTGTGATTTGCGCCATACGAGCGGGCGAAGTTGTTGGAGCAACCAGTAATGCCAGCGCAATATCGCGACTTTCACAAAGATTGGAAAGTTCTCGAGCTTGAGAAAGGTCCAGATCGGGCACGATCAATCCATCGAAGCCAGATTCTGCTGCCTGCGAAATGAAATTCTTTGCGCCGATTCTTGTGACAATTGAAACGCTGACCATCGCGACCAATCCGACCGACGTCTTTGCACGCGCAGCACGCACTGCACTGAAGACACTCTGGGGATCTGCGCCATTTTGTAATGCATCGTGCATACTCGCAGCGATGACTGGACCATCTGCAATTGGATCGCTGAATGGAATGCCGACTTCAATGATCGAAGCACCCGCATGAGCAATCGTCTCGATCGCAGCAGTGGTCACATCCAAAGACGGATAGCCGCCAGTAATGAACGGCATCAACGCCGTTTTCTTTTCTGAACGAAGGGAATCGAAGATGCGAGTTATCTGTGTCGACACGAAAATAAGAATAGCGCCGTCGCGCTGTGAAATGGGGCGGCTGGGATTCGAACCCAGGTCTCACCGATTATGAGTCAGGGGCTCTGGACCGCTGAGCTACCACCCCAAATAAAAGAGAAAATAAAGATGATTTCAAAGACGAATCGAAAAAGGATACAAGTTTACTTGCCGAGACTATGATTTGGTGCCACAATAGCACGAACCGTGATTCCACTTCTGCACCCAACTCTCTTTGCTCTCCTCCTGACGATTGCTGCGATCGGAACGCCACTTGTCTGTACTGGAAGTTCCATCGTTTTCGGTGGTTCCCCGATTGTTGCGGTCGATTCAGATTTCATGCATGGAAAGTGTGACATTCGTACAAATGCGCGAGCGGTTCGGACTGGCACTCTTTGCTTTCGCGCATCAAAGAACAACAGAATAACTGCGCTGCAGACCAATCTTTGGCCACAGGTTTCGATCGACGCTTGTTTGGGAGCAGTGCCTCCGCCATACGTTCAGGCTTGATGAGTCCTTGGCCCGCAAAGGGCGCATGGACTTAAAAGACGCTCTTTACGAGCGCCCTGCGTACAACTTTTTTTATGACATCTTGGCGGAATCTCCCGCCCCTTCTTGAAAGTTTTCTCAAATGCCAATTCCAGTCATCGACTTCTTTATCCGCAAAACATTCGGAACTCAAAATCAACGCATGGTGCGCCGTTATCTGCGCATCGTCGATAAAGTCAGCAGCCTCGAAACAAAATTCGCTGCGATGAGTGATTCAGAGATTCGAGGAATGATTCATATTTTCCGTGAACGTGTTCGCAACGGCGAAAAGCCATACGACATGATTCCTGAAATTTTCGCGTGTGGACGAGAAGCAATGGACCGCTCAGTTGGGATCCGCAACATATTTAACCCAGCACTTGGATTCGATCCTCAGCGCCTTCCAGAACCAGCTCGCAAAGCATTCTTAGAAACACAGGCAATCATGTCGGCGACTGCTCCTCGTGAGCCTTCGGGAGATCTGCGCGGTTGTCACGGAGATATTCCAGGTTGGCAGTTGATCGACATTCCAATCGTGGTCTACCAAGCAGTCCGTGAACTCCTTCCAGAAAGTCGACCACCCTTTCGTGCACGTCCATTCGATGTGCAAATTATCGGTGGAATTGTGCTCAGCGAAGGACGCATCGCCGAAATGAAAACCGGCGAAGGAAAAACAATCGTTGGTCCTATGGCGTGTTACTTGGCAGCTTCCGAAGATAAGCAGGTCCATGTCGTCACCGTGAATGATTATCTCGTTCAACGCGATCGCGATTGGACATTCCCATTCTTCTATGCAGTCGGTCTGACGGTCGGTGCGATTCATCCGATGCATATGCAGAGACCCAGCGAAAAGGGAACTGCATACTCCTGCGATGTGGTTTATGGAACCACAAGCGAATTTGGATTTGACTATCTGCGCGACAATATGAAGGTACGAGCGGTCGATCAAGTGCAGCGTTCTCGTCACTTTGCAATCGTGGACGAAGTTGATTCGACCCTGATCGACGAGGCGCGAACGCCGTTGATCATTTCGGGACCTGCGTACAACGCTCAACCGAGATATGACTTGTCGAATCGTTTGGCGATTTATCTTGTTGGCAAGCAGAGAGAGTGGCAGGCTGCTGAGGATAAATTGCAACATTGTCGTGCGGCAATGGCTGGGGCAGAAGGTGACATTCGCAATGCTCGCGATAAAGCTTTAGTCCCTGCGATGAAGAAACGCTTCGAAGATGCGCGCAAGCAGTTGCCTGTTCTTGAGCGTGAGCGAGATCGCTTCATTCAGTATTACGAACTTGAAATGGACAAGAAGCGTGCAACATTGACACATGAAGGTGTGGAAGAAGCACAGAAAGAAGCGAAGATTGGTTCGTTTTATGTCGGCGAAAACATGGACATGCCCCACCTTCTCGAACAGTCTGTGCGAGCGCATACGGTCTATCAACTCGACCGTGACTATGTCGTCGCAGCCGACGAGGATGGTCAATTGGGAGTCGTGATCGTTGACCAGAACACCGGTCGAAAAATGGTTGGACGACAATGGTCAGACGGTTTGCATCAAGCTGTCGAAGCGAAGGAAGGTGTGCGTATCAAAGAAGAGACGCAGACGATGGCAACCATCACAATTCAGAATTATTTCAAACTCTATAAGCGTCTCTCCGGAATGACCGGAACCGCAGATACTGAAGCGACAGAATTCCATGAAATCTATGGATTATCTGTTGTGTCGATTCCAACGAATGTTCCGATCGTTCGTATCGATCGACAAGACCTTGTCTTCTTGTCGCAGAAAGATAAATGGGAACGAATCGTAGATGAGATCAAGCGCATTCATGACACGGGAGCACCCGTGCTTGTTGGAACGACCAGTGTGGAAAAAAGCGAAATGCTCAGTCGCATGCTGACAGAAAAGCATGGTATTCGTCACGAAGTTCTCAATGCAAAGCAACACGAACGCGAGGCGGAGATCATCATCGGGGCAGGTCAACTCGGAGCGGTGATGATTGCCACCAACATGGCGGGCCGCGGTACGGACATTAAGTTGACTCCGCTGCAACCTGCAGCATTGATTGAACATTGGAAGCGCCGAGATATCGCACCACGCGAAGCAGATGCTGCTGCTGGCGAAGAAGCATGTTTGGTTCTTATTCATCGTCACATCGCCAGTCGATCCATGGGGTTGTCCGCGAAGGAAATCGAAGCGATGAGTGCCGAAGAGGTGCGACGAAAATTATTGCAATACTGGGTCACTGAAGCGCGTGATCTGCCACCAAAGAAGATCCAAACGATGTCGAATGCAGCGTTGGAATCGGAACTCGATCAAGCTGGATGGAGCATTCATCGATTGAAATTCTTCCCAACCGTCGACGAACTCGGCGGGCTTCATATCGTCGGAACGGAACGACACGAGAGTCGCCGAATTGATAATCAACTTCGAGGCCGTTCTGGTCGGCAAGGTGACGAGGGACAAACGCGTTTCTATCTCGCGCTTGATGATGATTTGATGAAGATGTTCGCAGGACGAACAACACTCAACGTGCTCAGTCGAATGGGAATGAAAGAAGGCGATGCGATCGAAGCGCCGATGCTCTCTCGTGCAGTCGAGAAGGCTCAACGTAAAGTTGAAGAACGAAACTTTCAAATGCGCAAGAGCATCTTGGATTATGACGAACCGATGGAAGTTCAGCGCCGAAACTTCTATGGACGTCGTCAGCCGATTCTCGAAGGTCGAGCCATCAAAGATGTTGTCTTGAAGTTTCTTGACGAAGCGGTTGCAGATGCAGTTGCAACGTATCTCTCACCAATGCATATTCCTGGCGCGATCTCGCAGTGGGTCTGGGAGGCATTTGGAGTCATGATCGATGCCGAACGTTTCAAGGGCAAAGACCGTGATCAGGTGATGAAAACGATCTTGACCGATGCACCTGAAGAGGCCGCATCGCAGATCAATGTCACCATTGGCGAATACATCCCCGAGGATTCTGATCCTTCCGAATGGGATCGTGATGGAGTGATTGAATGGGCGCTCAACACGTATGGCGTCGTCCTCACAGATGAGATCATCGAGACAGAAGGACGACTTGGAGTTGTTCAACGCCTCGAGGCGGCATCAAATGCAAAGTTTGCAACGATCGATCTCAGTCCGCTTGAACCATATCTCTTGCCTGGTTATGGCGCGAAAGATCTGATGCACTGGGCTGAGCGAATGATCGGTTCACCGCTTGATGGGGAAAAGATGGGCGCCATGCGCGAGCCAATCGAAGCAACGCGACGATTGCAAGAGGCTGTTCGAGAGGCATATCGCAAACGAGAGTTGGAGTATCCGATCGACTTTGCTATTGAATTCGTGAATATCAATATCCAAGCTTTTCCCGAAGCATCGCTGACGCAATTTTGTGGTTGGGCACGGGGTCGCTTCGAATTGAACTGGACTCCACAGGCACTTCCGTCTGCAGATCCCGCTGAACTTCGGCGAATCTTGTTGGTGGAAGCGCAAACATGGGATTCCAATCGCATCAACGATCGCGTGACGAGAATTCTTTCCGCACTGCGCACAGCAACACCTGCTGCTGCTGAAAACGCAGAACTCATGACGGATGCAGTCGATGGCTGGTTGGTCCAAAACGTTTTCATTCGCATGACCGATTCGGAACGCGCTGAAGTCAAGAGCGATCCTGAAAGTTTCCTGCGACAAAGGCTCATGCGTTTGCTTCGAGAAGAGCTCGAACAATTCGAACGCTTTGTGCTGCTCCAGATTCTTGATCAAGCGTGGAAAGATCACTTGCACAGTATGGATCAGATGCGCGATTCGATCTCCTTCCGTTCTTTCAGTCAAAAAGATCCGCGGATTGAATTCAAGAAGGAATCTTCCAGACTGTTCGGAGAAATGTTGTCAAATGTGCGAGAACGAGTGACCGACTTGGTATTCAAGGGAAAATTGTCGCCACAAGCGATGCGTCCTCCAACGCCTTCTGTTGTCACCAACGAAACGGAAATCGATCAGACTGCAGAAAAGATCGCAGAACCAAAGGCGAGCGCTCAAATTGCATCGGTCGTTCCGACACAAGCACAAGAGCGAGACATCGCAATCGCCGAGCAAGCAGGTGCTCCTGCAGGTCGGACCGCTGCAGCAGTTGCTGCATCTGGAACGTCTATGAATCGAGCGCCGAAAGTCGTTGTGCCGATCGGTGGTCCGATGGCGGTCGGGCGAAATGAGAACTGTCCTTGCGGATCTGGTAAAAAATATAAACAGTGCTGCGGGAAGAAATGACCAAAGATTCACAAGACCGCTATACTTCCTGCCCGTATCGCGCCTCCTTAGCTCAGTTGGTAGAGCAGCTGACTCTTAATCAGCGGGTCGAAGGTTCGAATCCTTCAGGGGGCATTTTTTCTTTCCGGGGGGCTTTGGGATCTTGACCAATTTACCGAGGAAATTCGGTGCTCCTGCGCTGGTTGGAGCAATCGCCTTCATTCTTCTCTTGGTCGTCGCAGTCCTTTTATTTCAACAAGGTCAATCGACGCTCTCACTATTAGTGATCGCTGCAGTCGTTGTATTGAGTGCCGCGGTCTTGGGGCTTGCACACATTGTCCGTGAAGTCTTTCGTCTTCCGGCCACTCTGCTACAAGCTGGAAGCGACGCTGTTCGTGGAGTTTTCGATTGGCTTGGTGGAATTCTCAAACCCAAGGTCGAGATTCGCACAGCGATTTTGGCAGGAATCCGCCGCTTTGATGATCATGGGAAGCTTGTTGTGGGTTCGCTGCGCGTTGATGTCTTGGCGCAGATCGTTGAAACATCCGCAGTGGGAACGGTGCTCGGGCAAGCATCTGCGCGTGAGGTTGGGGTTCAATATTTCATCCCACTCGAAAAACTCACTATCGAAAATTTTCGTTGGAGTTTCACGGTGGATCAAGGAACTGGCGAACGCGGAATTGCTGTGTATTGCCAGTTGCCATCTCCACAGGTTGACGAAGAGTTCATCGCAATCGACGAAGCTGGCATTCAAACACTTTCGCTCGGCAGCGGAATTCAAACAATCAATCCGTGGTCTGGGAAAGACGCTCTCACTGCGAAAGCGAAAAGCCAACTGAAACCACGTGCACTCGAAATTGCCAAACGACCAGAATGCATGCTTGCTGCAGAGAGAATGGCCCGCGTTCATATCGAAAATCTTGTGCATTCAGTTGCGGTGAGTCTGCTGCAAGTTTCAGCTGGCAAATCTCCGCCGGTCGCAGTTCTTATTCAATTTTCAAGTGCGGTTGAAATCCCAGCGTTTGAAAAGCAACGCATCAGCGAAGTAGTACCGCCATCAGTCCGCTCAGAGTGAGAATCAGAACAATCGTCAGCAAGATAAAGATTCCGCGCAAACTTTGCATTTTCGACATCTTCTTCGTTTGAGGCCCATCCCATAAAAATGAGTGACACTTGGGGCAAATATCTGCGTCTTCGATCACATGGTGGCCGCACTCTGGGCAACGACCAACAACAGGTGTAGAAAATCTTTCGATATCTTCGTCCGTTGGTTCTTCATCGCGATCATCATCTGCTGGTCTCTGTGGCATCATTGATTAGTATGCCATCATCGTCGTGCTTCGTGTTTGGCCCTCGGACATTTTCTTCAGGAGTCGCACAATGGCAGTCACCCCATCCACCATGATTCCACTTGGAACGTCATGTCCTTCATTCGGATTGATTGACACGATCACTGGCAAGACTTTTCGTAATACCGACTTCACTGGCAAGCCTCTGTTGGTGATGTTCATCTGCAATCACTGCCCATACGTCGTACACATGCAAAACGAATTAGCGAAACTGGGATGCGAATATCTCTCTCGTGGAATCGCAGTCGTAGGAATCTGTTCGAACGACGCAGAAACATATCCCAGTGATTCACCAAGCAATATGATTGAAATGGCGAAGAAACAAGGATGGACTTTCCCATACTTGCACGATGCGACACAAGCAGTTGCGCGCGCATTCGACGCAGCATGCACTCCAGATTTTTTCCTCTTCGATGCGGGACATCAATTGGTGTATCGCGGTCAACTCGACGATAGCCGACCAAAAAGTGAAACACCCGTAAACGGCGCAGATTTGCGAGCGGCACTTGATGCGATTCTTGATGGTCGAGCTCCTGCTGCTTTCCAACGCCCATCGATTGGATGCAATATCAAATGGCGTCCGCAAAGTCACTCAGAATCTTGACAGACTGAAGCGAGGAAATAAAAAAACCTCCGCATGCGAAGCCGCGCGCGGAGGTTTATGAAACGAGGCGGACGGGAATCGAACCCGCAACCACCGGCGTGACAAGCCGGTACTCTAACCAATTGAGCTACCGCCCCAGGTAACTCCGAAATCGTCAAACGATTCCGAACAAGTGATGTTATCGCAGCGCCGATGTTCGTCAACCGCAGTGATATCTATGGTCATATCTCCAATGATTCTTGCTCGGTTTCTGCTCAACTCGCATCGAACCAATTCACGCCGTGCGATGATTCAACACGCAGCGGAACCCGCAAATTCGCAGCAGATTCCATATGTTTTACGATCCAAGGCTGAATGGCGCTCAAATCCGATGATGGAACTTCGAAGAGCAATTCATCGTGAATTTGCAGCAACATTCGCACATTTGGAAATCGAGTCTGCAACTCTTTGTGGATATTGACCATTGCGATCTTGAGCAGATCGGCGGCGGTCCCTTGGACAACGGTGTTGATCGCCATTCGCTCGCCAAGAGATCGCTCGCCAGCATTGGGCGAATGCACTTGCGGTACAGCTCTGCGACGGCCATACAGTGTTGTCACGAAGCCATGGCTCTTGGCTTCTTCCACGCACTGAATGAGAAATGCGTCGATGCGTGAAAAGCGTTGTCGATATCCATCGATGATCTCGCGTGCACGCGAAGGAGTTGTTCCAGCACCGAGTCGACGTGCCAGTCCCCAAGGCGTGATCCCATAGATAATTCCAAAGTTGACCATCTTCGCACCGCTGCGTTGTTGATCGGTCACTTGTGAAGGATCTATACCGTTGACTTCCGCAGCGACTGCAGTATGGATGTCGATGCCTGCTTGAAATGCAGCGATCATCGCAGGATCATTTGCCAAATGCGCTAAGACGCGAAGTTCGATCTGTGAATAGTCGCACGCAAGCAGTTCATACTGAGGCGGAGCAACAAACGCACGCCGAATATCGCGACCTACCTGAGAGCGAATCGGTATGTTCTGCATATTGGGATCGCTTGACGACAATCGGCCAGTCGCCGTGCCCGTTTGATGGAATGATGCGTGAATCCGCCCAGTCGCAGGTTCGATGGCATGACGCAATGCTTCTAGATATGTCCCCACCAACTTTTTCAGTCGTCGATATTCGATCATCTGAGTTGGCAATTCGCTTTCGACTGTTGGATCCCCCGCTAATCTCTCGAGAACTTCAATTCCCGTACTCGGTCCGCCTTGGACTTTCTTCGAAGCCTTCAGCCCTAATCCTGGGGGTTGCGCAGTCGGCGCATTGAAGAGAACAGCCGCTAATTGTTTTGGGCTATCTGGATTGAACGCATGAGGAGCAAGCGCGATAATCGAATTGCGAAATTCCTCGGTCGTGGCGGAAAGTCTCAGGCACTGCTTTTCCAACTCAGGTGCATCGACAAGAATGCCGTTGAATTCCAATTCTGCAAGAACATCGATCAATGGCACTTCGATGTTTCGGTATAAAGCACCAAGTCCATCCGCATCAATTCGATCGGTCAAGATTTGATCGAGTCGCAAAGCGATATCCGCATCTTCCGCTGCATATGGCGCAGCAAGAGCAATCGGAACTTGATCGAATGTTCGCTGAAAATCACCGCTGCCAATCAGATCCCTGATTGGAACGCACGTGTACTCAAGCTGAGATTGTGCAAGAGAATCAAGAGAATGACTCATGCGCGTTGCGTCGACAACATACGACGCAACCATGGAATCGCCTACAAGACCACGCACGACGACACCATGACGCCGCAGAACTTGAATGTCAAACTTTGCATTGTGCGCTACTTTGCCGACGGTCGCGTCTTCGAATAAAGGTCTAAGAAGATCGAGGGCTTCGGTTGTCGAACAATGCGACGAAGGATCTGGCGAACGGGTTGGGATGTAAACCCCCTGACCCTTGCCCCAAGAAAGACTCACCCCACAAAGTCGAGCGACAACCTTGTTGAGAGAATCAGTTTCAGTGTCGAACGCAATCCGCATTCCTTTCGCAGACGCTGCACGCGCATCTACGATCACTGCTTGAATTTCAGCAGCAGTTCGAGCAAGTGAGTACTCCGCGCTATGAACTGGATGCGAGAGTGCAATCGCTGCTCTATCAGTCGTTATTGATTGTTCAGCATCAATAAGTGTTGCAAAGAGCGGAGCGTCAGCGGCGTCATCAGCAGATGTGCGGCGTGCGACCTTTGGCGCAGGCGTGACTGCACGCGGAGTTGTTTGCGCTGCAGTGCGAGTATCCATCACAGCAGTGGAGGACTTCCCAGTGAGCAGAGTTTCCACTTCACTTCGCAAGCGACCAAATCCAAGTACGCCAAGCAGAGCAAGGATTGCAGGAATATTCGCACGATTCAAATCCAGGCGCGCTGCGTCATAAGAGAAATCGATCTGACAATCTTCCTTCAACGCGACGAGTTGCCGCGCAAGTGCCAACGTGCTTTGTGCGGCAACAATCGCATCACGCCGCTTGGGAGTCAGCGCATCGAGATTCGCCAAGAGACCGTCGATCGAACCATATGTTGTGATCAATTGAGCCGCAGTCTTGGGGCCGATGCCAGGGACTCCTGGAATGTTGTCTGAAGTATCTCCCATAAGGGCGAGCATGTCTGCGACTTGATCGGCGCGAACGCCTTTCGTTTCGAAGAGTTGCTCTGGTCCAAGATCGATTCCAGTTTGAGGATCAAAGAGCGTTGTCTGCGCATCAACAAGTTGTGAAAGATCCTTATCGCGAGAAACAATTCGCATTCGCATCGAAGAGTTTTCGCGTTGCACTCGCCGTGCAATTGTTGCGATGACATCATCTGCTTCGACTTGCTCTATTGCAAAGACTGGAACCCCAAGAAGTTTGGTGAATTCAAGACACCTTTGCACTTGACCATGAAAATCCAGCGGCGGCGGCGTTCGATTTGCCTTGTAGTGAGCATAAATCTGCGACCGAAAAGTCCGCTGATCCCCCGCTGCGTCGATCACCAATGCGAGAGATGTCGGTCGCTGTTCACGAAGCAGACGCAGCATCATCCCAACGAAGCCATAGACCATGTGGGTCGGCTCGTTCGTTGTCGGACTGGTCATTCCTCCGCGAATTGCGTAATAGGCACGAAAAAACTGCGCGTGCCCATCAACAACATAGAAAATGTCATTGTTGTCGGACACGCGCAGAACTTTTCAATGAAAATAAATCAGAAACTGGATCAGCCTTTTGTACCGATTGCCTTGAGAATCTCGGCTTTCAAGTCGCCTACTAAGTCGCTCTTTGGATCAAATCCTGTATGGACAGTCACAACTTTTCCATCCATACCAATGATGACGGTTGCGGGAATGCCATCGAAGCCATATTGCTTCACGACATCGCCTGCATGATCGAGCAGTGTTGGGAAGACGAAAGCTTGCTTGGTCCAGAACTCCTTGGATTTCTCGACGGTGTTGTCTCCGCGTTCCCAGACATTGATTCCCATCACAACAACCGGCTGCTTCGTTTCGGCAACCCATTGAGCGAGCGCATTGATCGATGGCAGGCCCTTGCGGCATGGTCCACACCAAGTTGCCCAGAAATCAATGACAACAATTTTTCCACGCAAATCAGCAAGCGTGACAGTCTTTCCACTGAGATCCTGCAAAGAGAATCCTGGGGCCACTGCGCCGACTGCAATTGCTTCAGGACGAGTTGGAACCATTTCTTCTTGTGATGCAACAGCCTTGCGGCCTGCAGTATCAAATGAAATTGCAGGCGTTAATACATCCATTGTCTTTGGGTCGAGTGTGAAGTTGACGGTGAAACGGATCCCCGCAGGAGCTCCTGGAGGACTCATGACGAGTGACATAGCAGAGAGGAGTTTCGTCTTTGGATTAATCGTAAGCATCATGTCGCTTTCGCCGCCATCAAGAAGAATTTGCGCTGAGCCGTCTTTCTCTTGATATCCAGAAACTTTCTCAAAGCTTGAACCGCCGAAGCCGAAGGAATCAACAGCCTTCCCTGGGGCAGCACTGCGAAGTGCAAGATGCGGCACTGGAAATTCCATCCCTTGAAACTTCTCCTTAAGAGTGTTGAGAAGAGTTCCATCAAGGGGAACTTGAACAAACTTGTCAGCCATCGATTCGTCAGCAAAGTAGACAGAACCATTCACACAAGTCAGGTTCATTGTCGCAACTTTGACTTGCATATCTTGACCAGCACCCATCGAAATGGCGATTGATTCTTTTTGTTCGCCACCTGGAATCTTTACTGTGTAAACAACCGTATCAGTCATTGCAGGAGCTGCCTTGTACGCAGCAGCCACTTGATCAAGCATCGCAACACCCTTGGCAATTGCTTCCGGAGATTTTGCTGCTGCATCGAACGACTCCGCGTTCATTGGCGACTTGGGGAACATTGCAGCCATCTGGGCTTCATCCATTGGTGCATTTGCTGGATCAACTTCAGCTGGTGCTGCAGGCGCCGCTTGTCCCGCAGCAGTTGGCGCTGTTGCTGGCGCAGTTGCTGGCTTTGCAACTTGCGCAAAGAGAGATGATCCGATCACGAGGATTGAGGCAGTCACGATTCGTTGAAGAGTTTTCATGTCGTTTCCAATATTCCTATGCAACGGTGGGATTTGTACGGGTGCGCCACATGACAACACCATCGTTTCCTCGTTCTGCAGGGAGGAAAGATACTAGCAGATCACCTGTGCCAGGATGTCGAAGGGTTGCATCCAATTCAAGCAGAGGTATGAGCACAAATGGTCTAATTCCAAGCCTTGGATGCGGGATTTCAAGATCCGAATCCATCAAGATTTTACTTCCAAAGAGCAGCAAGTCGAGATCAATCGTTCTGGGAGCATTTCTTTCTTGTGAGCGGCGAACTCGACCGAGTGATCGTTCAATTTCGAGAAGTGTGTTGAGAAAAATAGTGGGCTCCAAATCGGTTTTGACCTCGGCAACTGCGTTGAGATATTTCGGTTGGGGCGGACCAACTGGTTCAGTCTCCCAGAGTGAACTGCACTGGATCACCCTGCAGTGTGGAACAAGTCCAAGAAGTACAAGTGCTCGATCAATTGTTCCAGCACGATCTCCAATGTTTGATCCGATACCGATAAAAACACGTTCGCTCATTTAGTGCGTCCTGAAAACTTTGGAACTTCCCAAAGTACTGGAACATCGGATTCACCAATCGCTGCGAGTCTGACAAGTTGCACTGCAACTCGCACTGTGCGTTCGCGAATTGTCGCGCGATCACCAGTAAAGAGAAAGGATCTCGCATTGACACGCTTCGAAGGATTTGTTTCGCTTCGATCTGCAACAGCAATCCAAACTGTACCGACGGGCTTGGTTTCAGTTCCACCATCGGGGCCAGCGATTCCTGTGACACTGACTGCGAAGCGAGTATTTGCGCGCTCTGCAGCACCAAGTGCCATCGCACATGCAACTGATTCGCTGACAGCACCATGAAGTTCAAAAAATTCTGGAGGAACACCAAGCAAACGGCTTTTCATTTCATTGGAATAGGTGATCCATCCACCGCCAAACCAAGAACTCGAACCTGTGGCACTCGTCAAGAATGCGCCGATTCCACCACCTGTGCAACTTTCTGCAACGGCGATTTGATCATTTGTTCGCAGCAAGATTTCGCCAAGTGCTTGCGCAAGCGTGGTCTCATCGCGACCGAATACATATGGAGCCCATGCGTGTTCAACTTCTTGAGCTGCGCGTTCGAGCGAACCATCACGCGCTGCAGAACCAAATGCACGAATTCTTGCGGTCACGATTGCTCCGCTTGCAGTTGTTCCAGCTAATGGATTCGCACTTCGATCCATCATTAGTCGAATGCGTTCTGCTGCGACGCTTTCTGGAAGTCCGCAACTATGTATGGCGCAAACATTGGCAGAGACTCCACCCGCAAGAGCAACCATCGAATCCACAACCGGAAGAATGACCTCGCGCACCATGGGTTGCATTTCGTTGGGTGGGCCAGGCAAACAAAAAACGATCGCATTCCCAATTCGTGCGCTCAATCCTGGTGCTGTCCCATTTGCATTTGCGATACATTTAGCACCAACGGGACAAAGTGCTTGCTTCGCATTCATCGGAGGCATCTGTCGCCCCCGCTCCTCAAATCGTTTTCGCAAAGACTCGCATGCATCTGCATCTTCCACCAATGCGACTCCACCAAGCGCATCAGCCAAAGCCTCGCGGGTCAGATCATCATCTGTTGGTCCAAGTCCTCCAGTGATCACGACAATCGCTGCCTCCGTGACAAGTTGCAAAATTGCAGCGGAAATGGCTGCTCGATCATCGCTGACAGTCCGATGTTCCATCACCAAGAATCCACGGCGAAGGAATTCTTGCGCAATCCAGGCAGCATTCCGCTCGGAAATCTGACCAAGAGTCAGTTCGTCTCCAATTGAAAGAACGGCGGCACGGAACGACATGGCATGAGCGTATCGTCCAAGCGTTACTATCTCACTCGTGACAAATGAAAAAATACATCCCGCTGATCGCCTTCTCGATGCAATCGATTTGATTGGGTCGCCAGTTTGTGTTGGTCTCGACCCGGTCGTTGACAAACTTCCACTCTCACTTCGATCACTTTCACCAATTGCAGCAATTTCTACGTTCAGCGTTGGAGTTGTGAAGGCACTCAAAGGAATCGTCCCTTGTGTCAAAGTGCAATCAGCCTGCTATGAAAGATTTGGACCAGATGGAATGCGCGTTCTTGCAGAAACCATCACCGCCGCAGGCGAAGCCGGTCTTGTGACCATTTTGGATGGCAAGCGCGGAGATATCGGAATTTCAGCAGAGCATTATTCCTCTGCGATGTATGGACAATATGGTGCGGATTGGTCGACCGTAAATGCTTATCTTGGAATGGACGGCGTGACTCCTTTCTTGGCACACGGAGGTGCGTTCGCGCTTGTTCGCACATCGAATCCGGGCTCCGACGCATTGCAATCCATTCAAACGGTTCATGGGATTTCCATCGCAGAGAGTGTTGCGAAATTGGTTGCAGAAACAGGAAAAGCCAGCGTTGGCGTAAGGGGATTTAGTTCTCTTGGCGCGGTTGTCGGCGCAACAAAAGCTCGTGAAGCCGCATCACTGCGCACACTGATGCCCCAGCAAATTTTCCTTGTACCTGGATTTGGCGCGCAAGGTGGAACCGTCGAAGATGTACGCCCCTGCTTTCATCAAGATGGTCGCGGCGCAATCGTGACGGCGAGTCGCAGTGTCATCTTCGCCACGAGCGACAATCCTACGGATTGGATTTCGCCCATTCAGCGTGCGGCGGAATCATTTGCAGAGGAAATTCGCGTCGGCATTCTTCGCGACGAAATCTCGCGTACTGAATCAACTTCGACTGAACGACGATGAGTCGAATCCAACTCTCTTTCGCTCTCGCTGCAGTTGCGGTACTCACTGTGACACCAGTGTTGCTTTATCACGGGACACCAACGCAAACATCTGGACGAACGCTGATCATCATCACGCCAAACAGTGAACAGATGCGTCAGGAATTCACCACCGGATTCATGCGTTGGCACAAGAAAAAATATGGCGAACAAGTAGGTGTTGTGTGGAATACACCAGGAGGTGCAACAGAAATTCGCCGAATGTTGGTGGCGCAGTATGAATCTGCGCTCCGTGCAAATCAACCAGTTGGTGGCGATGCTGACATCGTCTTCGGCGGAGGCTCGTATGAATATGAATCCATGAGTCGTTCGATTTCTGTCGGTTCTGGAGAGACACGACGCGAGACAACCATTCTCCAACCTTGCGATTGGATGACACCCGAGAAACTGAGCGAGATTTATGGTCCCAATGAGATCGATGGCCATCCGCTTTATGACAAGCAATTGCATTGGTTTGGTGTCGCCCTGAGCACATTTGGAATCTTGTCGAATACACAGCAATTCACGGCGCATGGAATCGATATTCCAAAGGTGTGGGCGGATCTAGCCGATCCTCGACTCTTTCAGACTATCGCTTTGGTCAATCCATCTCAAAGTGGATCGGTCGCAACTGCTTTCGAAACCATTCTTCAACGATTGGGTTGGAAACGAGGCTGGCAAATCTTGCGGCGTGCAGCTGCGAATACAAATCAGATTGTTGCTGCAGGTTCGACCATTCCAACAACAGTGGGCAATGGCGAATCATGGACTGGAATCGCCATAGATTTTTATGGCAGATATCAGGCTCAATCACTTGCAGATTCAGCGACTCAAACTGGAATCTCTTCGATCGATCGCCTTCAATTTTGCACCCCAAAGGGTCAAAGCGTCGTCGATGCTGATCCTGTCGCAATTCTGCGTGGTGCGCCGAATGCTGATCTTGCACAACACTTTGTCGAATTCTGTCTCTCGATTGATGCGCAGATGCTTTGGCAGTTGCCGAGCGGCGAAGGGGAAATGTGCGGATATTCCCGACCTGAAAATTATTCCCTTCGCAGAATGCCCATTCTCCGCGCGGCGTATGAATGCTGTCAAAAGTGCTTCGTCGATCAGATCAATCCCTTCGATGACCAATCTGTGTTGGTGAGCAATCCAAATTTCCGCGACTTCGTTTCTCCACTCTTCGTTCCAATGGCGATTACCAGTACAGATTCTCTTCGCCAAGCGTGGCATGCGATCTTCACGCATCCTGCTTATCCACACGGCAAAGAAATTGTCAGCGCAGAAGATGTGAGCGATCCGATTCTGAAGAGTTGGATTGAGGCCTTCGATGCACTGCCAACAATTGCAGGCCCTCATGGAGTTTTCTTTGATTTGAACGACCCTCAATGTTTGTCAGCGGTTCGAACTGGTTGGATCAAGGGAGGTTTTGCACAAAGTGGTTTGTGGAAAGAGCGAGAGCAGTCGCCCACAATCATGCGCCGCGAATTCAATGCATTCTTCGCGAATCAATATCGAAAAATCATCGATTCTGCGCAATCCCTATCGGCTTCCCGCGGCATGTAAACACCACTCGTCAAGATTGTCGCGTGGCGTCTATACACTTCCATCGTGGAAAATAACGAATCACCAGAACATTTAGAACTTCGACGCAGTGAAGGACTTGAAGTCCGTTGGCGTGGAGGGAAAGTCTCGTTTTTCCCAATCGCTTTTCTGCGACGAATGTCGCCATCGGCTGATGCTCGCGCAATTCGAGAATCCTTAGCAGTCAACCCTCTGACCGTGCTGACAAGTTCTCCCAGTCAACTTCCTCTAGAAGCATTGACCGCTGAGCTAGTTGGAAATTATGCGGTGCGAATCCGATTTAACGACGGACATGACACTGGATTGTTTTCTTGGAAATATCTCCACGAGATTGATCCGACTATAGAAAAATAATTGTCTATGACCGCTATCAAAAACTCAACGCACAGCGAATTTATAGTTGAGCATTTGTCCATGCCGGAATCGATCGAGTGTGCGATTCAAAATCCGTTCACTCTCTCGCTGACTGTCGCGCAAGCAAACTTAGGTTCGACAATTGCGCATGTCAGTAATGTTGAATATCTTCGTTGGATTGACTGCATCTCAGATTTGCACGGGAATTCTTGCGGACAATCACGCCAGCATCTTCTCGATCAAGAGCGAATGTGGTTTGTCTCCCGCCACGAAATCGACTATCTCGCAGAGGCATTCGCAGGAGATCGGCTTGGTTGCGCGACATGGTTTTCAAGATTCGGGCGCACCACACTTCAGCGCGAAACACTCATCTGGAATCGCGATCGAGATGTCGCAGTCTGTCGAGCCTCGAGCCGCTGGGTGTTCATGGACCTCAAGTCACGCAAACCGACTCGAATCGACGATTCACAAGTCCAGCCATTTCAGATACTTGCGCTTCGATCTGTTCAAAGCTGAACTCTGGACCAGTTCGCATTTGCAAAGGCATGCTTTGCAACCACTCTCCAAGCAATTCGCCTGACC
>Ga0114971_10000629_pt1 | contig 23255 bp, 23 predicted proteins | sample M_140625_MF_Meta_FD_87320 | JGI IMG/M metagenome (GOLD analysis project Ga0114971, IMG submission 87320) | Freshwater microbial communities from Lake Montjoie, Canada to study carbon cycling - M_140625_MF_MetaG | ecosystem: Environmental > Aquatic > Freshwater > Lake | place: Lake Montjoie...
ATTGCGATAATAGCAATCACCACAAGTAACTCGATCAGGGTAAAACCGCTTTTGCTACGTTGCATGGCGACCTCCGTCAATTATTGATTTTAGCGCTACAGACAAAGTCTGGATTGGCATCAACATACCATGAATTTGCCGTTCTAGGTGCTGTTTCCCTAATGACTAGGATTCACTCAGACGCTTTTGCGCAATTCCACCATACATCGCATGAATCGCATTCAGAAGCTGCGGCAACCGATCGGCGAACGGGCTTGCAACGCAAGCTTCGCGAATTGCTGCAGCATCGATGTCTGCAGCGCTGTTTCCTGGAAACCAGTGGTTGGCATGCCCAAACAGGTTGTAGCGGGATTTTGCCCATTCTGTGAGGTCAAGCGGTGCACCAAATGTAAACAAGCGTAGGATCTCAAGTACGTGAACGCCACCAGGAAGTGCTTCCCAGTCCTTCGGGATACCATCCTGCCACTTGGACATCCAATCTGAACCGTGAAACGCAGTGAGACGTGCATTTAGACTTTCAAGGACAGGTGCAATTGCAGCTGGCGCATTGTCGTAATGTGGAAGTGATGCAACGTGTGCATCGAAGTCAGTTGGCCGGGAGGCACCAATACTCAGCGTATGGATTTCCGGGTGGGATAAACAAAATAGGTTGTTGAAGGCCATCGGGGTCAAAGGAGTGCAGAGATCGACTAAGCGCTGCGGAGGATCATAGAGACGTCCACCTTTATCCGATGGGCTGATAATAAAAACACCCATGTCTTGGCGTGTGGCTTCACGAACAGCTTCCCAGTTGAACTGATTAATCCAATACCAGTGCAAGTTAACGTAGTCAAACTCTCCAGTAGCACATGCACGGGTAATGACATCACATGGCGCGTGGGTTGACAATCCGACATTCCGGATACGTCCCTGCTTCTGGTATTCACGTACTACCGATAAACATCCACCTGGCTCAAGGACCTGATCAAGAAGCTCACCTGTGTTAACGCCATGGAATGCAAAGAGGTCAACATGTTCGACTTTCAGGTACGCCATCGACTTTTCGAAGGTTTCCCTAAACTTAGCGGCATCCATGGGAGCAATCTTCGTCTGGAGGATGAGTTTAGACCGGTCCAGCTTTGGAAGGACCCACCCCAGCTGCATTTCGCTGCTGCCGTAGCCCCGGGCTGTTTCGATATGGTTGATGCCCAGTTCGAGGCTACGGTGGATCGTTGCCTCGAGGTTTTCTTGGTTCTCAGCTGGGATTTCAGATGGCTCAACATCCTGCCATTTGTACTGATACCGCATGCCACCGCAAGAGAAAACAGGCATCTCGAGCTCTGTCCGACCGAAACGACGCCGCGGCATGTTATGAACCATTGTCTACAATCCATCACTCTCATCAGAAACGTTTTGCAGTGTATCGTTACATGACTCATAATCAATAACCTGGCAGGCATCTCCCCTACACCGATGTAGGGATTCTAATGCTTCTGCCATGGCCGCGAACTTCTAAAATGGCCACAATACGAGATGTAGCCCGTGAATCGGGAGTGTCAGTAACGACCGTATCAACGGTGCTTAATAATGCTCCAAGGCCCGTTCATGATGCTACGCGTGCCAAGGTCCTTGATGTTGCCCGACGGTTACACTACGTCCCGACAGCAAGTGCCATCCGACTTGTCAAAGGTAAGAGTAAGGTCATTGGGATGGCCTTTCCCAACGTCGAAGCAAGTCTTGTCACCAACTACAATGCTGCCAAAGTCCTCGCCGGCGCCCTCTCTGTTGCAGCTGAAGAAGGCTATGTCGTTCAGCTTAATCCACAGCCGTGGGTGGGTGGTGCGGAAGGTGTTTCAAAAGTGCGGGCAACCGGCGTAGATGGCATCTTACTGCTCTGGCCCAGTCATACGTCCGATCAAACTGATCAGCTTGCAAAAAGTGGAATTCCCGTCGTTGTTATTGCCGCATCTGCGAACAGCACATCAGCGCTTACATCCAGCGTAGATGTCGAAAATGTTCTTGGCGGCCGACTGGCAGCGCAGCATCTGATTGACTTAGGTCATCAAAATGCAGTATACGTAGCCGGTGCCCTCGATCAAGAGTCAGTAAACCTACGCTATCGTGGATTTTGTGATGTCTTTGCGGAAAATAAACTCCCCATGCCAAAAATGATTGGCTTCTCGTTTAATCAAATAGTAAGTGAGCAAGCACTGGATGCTCACCTATGTGCTGACAAGACGGCAACTGCCTACTTTGCCACAAATGACAGTCTTGCACTTAGCGTCATCAGGGTTGCGGCGACACACGGGTTAAGTACTCCGGGTGACATTAGTGTTGTCGGGTTCGATGATGCCCCATTTGCACAACACATGTCCCCCTTGCTTACGACGTTTGTCTTTCCGATGGAGACGATTGCTGAAACGGCCATGCGCCAACTGATCGGATTGGTTGGCGGAGACGCAGTAGAAGAGGTTCGCATCCCACCACGCCTGATACGACGGGAATCAACTGCGCCACTAGCGAACATACCGGAACGGTAATCGTAAGGCTAAATCCGTTCCATAATGCTTTAGCTGTAAACGATACGTTTGCCGTTACAGTTTGATACCAAACGAGAGCAGATTGATGGACGAAGCACCTTCATCTGTGACGTGACGCAGCTCAACATAGGCTTTTTTGCCCACGGGAAGACCGAACGCGACGGTCTCAATCCAACTTTCTTTACGGTTGGCACCAATTATTCGTCCAGCTCCGATAGAAACCCACCCAGGCATTCCATCCGTAAATCGGAGCCGAAGCTCGCCAATCGGAAATGCGACCGATGTTCCATCTTTTTCTGCTTCCGGCAGTGCTAAAACAAATGCAGCCCCATCGACATCCTGCGCCAAGCGAACTGTAAAACCAGCCTGAACAGCAACAGGAACCTGGCTCCGTGCGATACCAGGAGTATGCCTATCGAAAGCATATGGTGTCAGTTTGCTCGTAAATCCAGCTGCAACAAAGGGCTGGGGCCCCTTTTGAGCGAATGCGGTATTTGCAGCCAAAAAGCATGCCAGAATACAAACGAATAATCGAAGTTTCATCTTCAGTCCTCCACATTAGTTATTGGACGACGGTCGATGAAATATCAGGGCAAAACTAGCTACAGATATGGAACGAAACGCACCTACACAGATTCCAAATATGTGAATTCTAGAGATTATGTTCGTGCTTCAGGGATGTTAGAAATGCTTCACAAGCGGAGTCGAGCAAGTCGAACACGTAGGTATACCTGCCATCGTAATACGGATCTGGAACAATGTCTTCGATGGGGTTTTCAACAAAGGACATCATTGGACGTATGACTGGCCACTCTGCGTCATTTTCATCGAACAACAACGTCTCTACCCGCTCAAAGTTTGCATGGTCCATGGTGACAATGTAATCAAATGCACGAAAGTCGGTTGATTCTATCTGTCGGGCTTTCTGACCATCATAGCGTATTCCCGCATTGTCAAGAACCTGCCGGGTACCACGGTGCGGCGGCTCTCCGACATGCCAGGCGCCAAGGCCTGCTGAATCGATGATTATCTTGTCAGCAAGCCCGGCATTTTCAACTTTGTGCCGCATCAAGGCCTCTGCCATCGGGGACCTACAAATGTTTCCCAGGCAGACAAACAAAACACGTACCATGCACAAAGTCTATCACTGCGCATCCGGTGTGCTTGCGACATTGATCGCGACATCACCCGAAACAGTCACAATTGAAACATTGGAAAATGGCGCATCACCCGCTGTACCTTCATAGTTCCCCTGCACCTGATGTGTGAAGGCTTCTGGTAACGTTACATTTCCGGTCCTCGTGACGACCTTAGCATTGATTCCGGTGTTGTCCAGTACCCTAAGTGTGCAATCCCCCGAAACGGAATGTATCGCCAGCGATTCAGGAGTGACCGAGCTATGGAGGGTTACATCAGACCACCCGGTAGCCGAGTCAATCTTGACCTGCCCGGAGACGCCGGCTAAATCACAGCGGATGTCTCCGGACACGGATGCCATCGATAAGGACTGAGCATTTAGCTTTAGGATATACAAATCTCCCGATGAGGAGCTCAAGTCAACGGAGGACGCATCAACTGAGTTGATGTTGATGTCACCCGAGCTGGTAACCAGATTTACACTCGACCCATTTGTCTTTTCCAATTTGACATCGCCGCTGGATGATTTCACAGTGACTGCCCCCACGATTCCGTGAAGACTAACATCACCGGATGTCGTCTCAAGGGTTACTGTGTCGGCAATTACACTACTAAAGCGGATATCCCCCGAATTTGTCGCAGCGACCAATGCAGACGCACGAACCCCTTCGAGTTGAATCTTGCCTGTTGGCGACATCAGCGTCATTCGGATTCGGTTTTTTGGCATGAGGATAACGATATCGACGCCAACTTTACGCGAGCGCTCTGGTCCCGTACATCCAACAATAATCGCATCCTCGACGACTTCGGCTGAAACTGAGAGAGAATTCAACAGGTTTGCCGCAAGCGTGGCATCTGTTTCCCAAATGTTAATGCTGGCAGCAATCCTTATTTGTTCGTTGTCGGTTGGCTGGATCAAGATGTGACCAAATGGATTACGTACGCGGAGTGCCATCCCGGATGTGACAGGCAATGTCGCTTCGTAGGCATCTGTGAGCGTCGGGTCAGTCACTCCCAAGAGACGGTTGACATCCGAACGGAGGACTTCGTCGATACCATCTGTGACGGAACGTGCAACGCGCCGGGTTTGCCGTTTGACTTCCCGTCCATGTCGTTTTGCTTCAGATGCCATCCGGGATGGATCCAACCCGCTAAGCGCATCGAAGACCGATCGCATTCCAGGAAGGGCTTTTACGGCATCCGCAAGGTCATCCAGGGGACTTCCCGACTTACCGGCATCTGCAACCTTTTCATCGGCTGCAGCTAGCTGATCAGCAACAGCAGCAACCTTTTCACGTGCAGCTGCGATTTTAGCTTTGGCCCGCGCGATAACTTCTGCCTCGAGGTCATTGTATGGATCAGGTGGGACCAGTGGCACGGCGTTTGATATGCCTTGTTCTGGGTCTTCAACTGGTGAAATCGGTTCCGCTAGAGGTTGATTGACTAACGGTGGTGTTGCTGCTTCTTGTTCTACATTTGCAGCGGATGCCTCAAGGAGTCTGAGTGCATCCTCCGTTGAGATCGTGCCTTCCTGAAGCATTTTGAGAATGAGTAAGCGTTCCTGTGATGCCATGTTTTCCTCCATTAGGGATGCGTCGAAAGGGCATCCAGTAACGTCATCGCCCTATCGGGTGATATTTCTCCACCTGCTAATCGCTCCAAAACCGCAATCCGTGTATCGCTGGGCTCTGTAGCTGCCTGAGCTTGTCCAAGAAGCCGTTCGACGGCATCCACCAGCTGATCCACACGATTTCGCACGGTTGGATAGCTGACACCAAGGAGTGCCTCGATATCGCGTATCACTCCCCGGCATCGCACGAATGTAAGTAAAAAGTCAAGTTGGTCCCGATCCAAACCTGTCAACCAATGTGGATTGAATGAGCCTTTTATCTCGATTTGGCAACAAGCACATGCCACAGCCGTGACATCCAGCGAACCACTACAAACGGGACATATCAGATATTGGAACACAATTGACATTATCATTAACTATTTCAATATTTAACACACCAGTTTATCCATATTATTAACATTTTCTAAAATGGAACTAAGCACACAGGTATTCGGTAAAATTGACCATGCTTATCATCCCTGTTGTTTATTCTCTTCAGGCAGCAATGCCATCCGGGACTCCCGTGCAGCTGATTACAAAGCGTGCGCCTGACTTTGCGTTGTTGGACCAGGCTGACCGTAAGGTTTCGCTGAAAGACTTCAAAGGAAAGTGGCTTGTGGTTGCGTTTTACCCAGTAGATATGACTAGTGGGTGTACGTTGCAGAACCGCTCGTACACGAAGGCGATGGATACCATAAAGGCGATTGGTGCTAATGTTGTGACGATTAGTGCTCAGGACACGGCATCCAAGCGTCAGTTCTGTGCAAAAGAAAGTCTGACGCATACGTTACTTTCGGACACCGATGGTGCAGTAATAAGTGCGTATCGTGTCCTTAGGGATGGTGGAGATCCGGCAAAGCCGATTGCAAAACGGATTACCTTTTACATTAATCCTGACGGTAGAATTGCTGCCGTAGATACAAAGATAAAACCCGCAACCGCAGCTGAGGATTCATTGGCGATCCTTGAGCTTCTGGGAGCAAAGAAGGACGAAAAATGAAGACATTGTTGACTGCTTCCCTCGTGGCGCTGTTGGCTGTTACCGCACATGCTGCTCCTCCAACATTGGCTGTAGGAACACCTGCATCGGTCAAGACTGAACTGGCAAAGCACAAGGGAAAGGTCGTCGTCCTGAACTTCTGGGCAACGTGGTGTGGTCCTTGCAAGGCGGAGTTTCCGGACATGGTCGCAACCACGAAGAAAAAAGGAGCAGACTTGATTACGATTGCAATCGATGACCGCTCGGATTCTGGAAAGGCTGCAAAGTTTCTGGAATCAAATGGCGTCGCTAAATATGCATTCATCAACAAGGATGGCTCAGAGTTCGACCCGGGCTACTTAAAGTGGTTAGCCCCTACCAGTGATGGTGGATCCGTTGCGATTCCATTGACATTTGTGTTTTCGAAATCAGGCAAGCTGGTCCAGCAGGCTATTGGTGCGCAGAGTGAGGCCGACTTTATCAAGATGATAGACAAGGCTGCAAAAGCTAAGTAGACACAAACGAAGTCTGTTGTAAAAAACACCCCCGCTGACGCTGTCAGCGGGGGTGCCGTTTTTCAATCAAGGTTACAGATCTAGCCTGTATAGCGCTTCATGACGATGACCGCATTGTGGCCACCGAACCCTGAATTATTGCTGACAGCAACATCGACTTGTTGGTTACGGGCAACATTCGGAATATAGTCCAGGTCACAATCCGGATCTGGGTTATCGTAGTTAATCGTTGGCGGCAGTACACCACTGTGTATCGCGAGTGCAGCAGCAATCGCTTCGATTCCACCAGCGCCTCCGAGGAGGTGCCCTGTCATCGACTTCGTACTGGAAACAGCGAGTTTGTAAGCGTGTTCACCAAAGACCGTCCTCAGTGCAGCGGTTTCATTTTTGTCATTCAGTGGGGTTGATGTTCCATGTGCATTGATGTAACCAACCATTTCAGGCTGAACATCAGCATCTTTTAGCGCAGCAATCATTGCACGCGCAACACCCTCTCCACCTGCAGCCGGTTGTGTCATGTGATACGCATCACCCGACATCCCGTACCCACCAAGCTCACAATAAATATGCGCTCCACGCGCTTCCGCGTGTTCAAGACTTTCGAGAACAACAACACCAGCACCCTCACCAATGACGAAACCATCACGGCCTGCCTCGAATGGACGGGATGCCTTCGTTGGATTGTCGTTGTATTTGGATGTCATCGCTTTCATGTTGCCAAATCCGGCAACTCCAATTTGCGTGACAGCAGCTTCTGTTCCACCGCAGATCATTACATCTGCGGCGCCGCGGCGAATGATCTCAAGGGAATCACCCAATGCATGCGCACCAGTCGCACACGCGGTGACAACGGTGGAGTTAGGCCCTTTGGCACCAGTGATAATCGATATATGACCGGATGCCATATCTGCAATCATCATCGGAATGAGGAATGGTGAAATCTTGGAAGGTCCGTTTTGGATCAGCACCTTGACTTGATCTTCGAGGGTTTGCAATCCACCGATTCCGCTTCCAACGAGGACACCGACCCGTTCTGCGTTTGCCGGTGTAATTTTGAGGCCAGCATCTTCAATCGCATCAAGAGCTGCAGCAACACCAAAATGGACAAATCGGTCCATTCTGCGACTCTCTTTGCGATCAATCCAATTGGTAACATCGAACCCTTTGACTTCAGCCGCAATTTGGACATCGAAGCCAGTAGGGTCAAAATGCGTAATTCTCCCGACTCCGGAAACCCCGGAAACAAGTGAATTCCAATAGTTTGTCTTCCCAACACCAACGGGTGAGATGACGCCGATACCTGTTACGACAATACGCTTTTTTTGCATTTTTCATTTCTCCCCGGGCAACGCCTAATGTCCGCCACCAGGGGAGCCAGACGATAAGTTAGGACTTGGAGTCGATATACGAAACGGCGTCCTGAACCTTGACAATTTTCTCGGCATCCTCATCAGGGATATCAACACCAAACTCGGTCTCAATACCCATTACGAGCTCAACCATATCGAGCGAATCTGCGCCCAAATCATCGATGAAAGCAGCTTCAAGCGTAACTTCGTCCTCGCTGACTTCCAACTTCTCGACAACAACCTTCTTTACACGATCGAATGTAGACATAGCTAAATCCCTTCCCTAATCCGAATCAGACTGTTACCCCACCATCAACGGTGAGGACCTGACCCGTAATATACGATGCAGCATTTGACGCAAGAAACGCCACTGCCGCACCGACATCTTCTGATTGACCAAACCGCCCCAGAGGAATCGTTTTGAGCAGCTGCTCACGAGCATCTCCCTCAAAGGCATCGGTCATTTGCGTATCGATAAACCCAGGAGCAACAACATTGACAGTGATGCCACGTGATGCGAGTTCCTTTGCGAGTGAGCGAGAGAAACCGATCAAGCCCGCTTTACTTGCGGAATAGTTGGTTTGCCCAGCGCTTCCGCGGAGACCATTCACCGATGCAATATTTACTATACGTCCACTCTTCTGACGTAGCATTATCTTACTTGCTGCGCGTGAGCAGAGAAATGCACCTTTTAGGTTCGCATCAATGACGCTGTCCCACTGATCAACCGACATTCGGAGCAACAATGTGTCCCGGGTGATACCTGCATTGTTTACAAGAATATCAACACGACCAAACGATTCCATGGCTGTTTTGAACAGGGCTTCAACGCTTGCTTCGTCAACGATATCCGCAACAACGGCCATCGACTTGACCCCAAGTGCAATACATTCAGCCGCTACGGCTTCGGCATCGGCGATGTTTGTACGCGCAGTGATAACAACATCGGCACCAGCGGATGCAAGTGCGACGGCAATGCCGCGGCCTATTCCACGACCACCGCGGCCAGCACCAGTGACCACTGCTACACGTCCCGTAAGCGCACCATTACTCATATTGTCCCCCCAACGAGAGCATCTAGTGTGGTTTGGTCCCCTACGCTCATCACGCTTGCACCAGACAATGTCCGCTTGACAAGTCCAGCCAGGACGGCGCCACAACCAAACTCTGTATACGCTTCAGCACCGGCCCGATCGAGTCGCTGTAACGTCTCAGTCCACCGCACAGGCCCTGAGACCTGTTCGACCAATGCAGACTTAATGGCATCCGGTTCAGAAATCCAATCCGCAGTTACATTTGCGATAACCCGGACTTCTGGAGAAGAGAAAAATACACCCTGCAACATCATAGCCATTTCGGTTGCTGCGCTTTGCATTAGTGGAGAATGAAATCCTCCACTTACTGCGAGGCGGATAACCTTTTTCGCACCCAAATCTTTAAGCGGCTGCGTAATGGCATCAATTGCATCAGCAACACCAGAAATGACAACCTGACCAGGGCAATTGTCATTTGCAGGAACGACTGTAAGTCCGGATTCCAAGCAGCATTTTGCTATTACAGCTGCGTCCAATCCAAGGACCGCGGCCATACCACCAGGATTCGCTGCCGCCGCCGCCGCCATGGCGCGCCCTCGTGCCTTCACAAGCATGATTCCAGTTTCGACATCGAAGACCCCGGCCACACACAGAGCCGCATATTCTCCAACGGAGTGCCCGGCGACCATATCAGCAGAATAGCCACGATCCGCTGCGGCATGGAATGCCGCTAAAGAAACGGCAAACAATGCTGGCTGCGCAATCGCAGTGTCCTTTAGATCATCCGCTGAACCGTGAAAACATACATCAAGCAATCCACCGCCATAGGCTACTTCACACCGGTCGAGAATGGCCTTGGCATGCTCACTGGTCTCATACAGGGACAGACCCATCCCTGGCGCTTGAGAGCCCTGACCTGGGAAAATAGCAGCTTTCATCATGGGTTTACCTGCCCCCAGCGCATCACATTTGCTCCCCAAGTCAACCCAGCCCCAAAACCAACCGTAACAACCAAGTCGCCCTCTTTTAGGCGCCCAGTCCGAACAGCTTCCGTGAGCGCAATGGGAATACTTGCAGCGGATGTGTTACCGTAGCGATCTACATTGATAAAGACCTTCTCAATAGGAATGCCCATGCGGTCTGCGGCAGACTTGATAATCCGGATATTTGCCTGATGGGGCACGAGTAAGTCGATTTCAGACGGTGAAATGCCTGCAGCATCGAGAGCAGCCATAGCGGCTTCCCCCATTATCTCTACAGCAAAGGAGTAAACCGCTTTACCATCCATGTGGAGGAACTGGCGGTCGGTCCCGACAGTATCAGCCGTCAAAGGCTCACGCGATCCACCGGCTGGAATCTGCAGCAGACAAGCACCTGCACCATTTGATGCAATCTTTGTCGAAAGAATTCCTTGCCCCGGCGGACATCGCTCAAGAACAGCGGCGCCTGCACCATCTCCAAACAGCACGCACGATGCGCGATCAGACCAGTCGACAACACGACTCATGGCTTCCGCACCCACTACCAGAATCCGGCGGCACCGGCCTGTCGCTATAAATTGGTGGGCGATGTCAAGTCCGTAGACAAATCCTGAGCAAGCCGCAGAAATATCAAAGGCTGGTATGTGGTTTGCCCCGAGGGCCGTCTGGACGAATGTCGCCGTAGCCGGCAGCATGTTCGTGTCGCCGGTACAAGTGGCGAGAATAATCATCTCGATATCGTCAACCGTCAGACCCGCACTACGAAGTGCATCTTGACACGCTTTGACGGCGAGATCGCCCGTTGATTGCCCATCTGCGACAATGCGTCGCTCGTGGATTCCTGTACGCGTGACAATCCAATCATCCGTGGTATCTACAACCGCTTCTAGATCTTTATTGGTAACGACACGCACCGGGACATCCATCCCCAAGCCTGCAATGCGCGCTCCAAAGGTCACGATGATGCGCCACCTGACATGATGCGCCCGGCATCCACCAGTTTTTCAACCACACCGCTGCGGCCGGCACGTACCGCCGCTCGGATGGCGTTCATCATGGTGTAGGCGTTACTTCGACCATGCGCGATAATGGAAATGCCCTTAATGCCAATCAGTGGCGCTCCGCCGATTTCCGCATAGTCCACGCGTTTTGCAACCCGGCGCACTGCCTCATGCAAAATGGGCTGGTCAGGGTTTTCTGCGATGACATCCTTGAGGACCGAAATAGCAACGGACGCCATTCCTTCAACACCCTTGACCAAAACGTTGCCATCAAAGCCGTCACAAACGACGACATCGATAACACCATCAAGGACATGATTGCCTTCGGTGCATCCAATAAAGTTGATAGGCGCGGCTTCAAGAGCAGCACGCACGGCTTTGGTAAGCTGATTGCCCTTGGTGTCTTCTTCACCATTTGAAAGAAGAGCTACGCTCGGATTGGTCCGCCCAAACACACGTTCAGCATAGACAGAGCCAAGAATACCAAATTGCACGAGGTGGCTGAGCTGGCAGTCGACATTTGCACCGGCATCCATCAGCAACGTTGGACGACCTGTAGCCGTTGGCATCGGGGCGGCAATCGCAGGGCGCGCGACGCCATCGATGCGTCCAATGTACTGGATTGCAGCAACAAGGCAAGCACCCGTGTTACCAGCAGAAACAGTTGCGGAGGCCCGACCTTCAGCCACTAGCTTCGCAGCTACGACCAGAGATGCATTAGGCTTTGCCCGAACAGACTGCATGGGATGATCACACATCCCGATTTCTTCGGAAGTGTGGATGATCTCAATTGAAGGGAGCTTATCGGCGCCTTCGGCAGTCAAAATTTCGAGGATAACGGCCTCATCCCCCACGAGCAGCAGCGTGACATTTTCGTTGTCTTCGCTACCATCGCGGAGGAATTGGATCGCACCACGCACGACTACACTTGGACCGTAATCGCCCCCCATCGCATCGACGGAGAGAGTTATCGCTTCAAGAGACACTGTGATGGCCTAACCGGTTAGCCGTTGACTTCAGCCTTGGGCGTCAGCCACTGGCGACCGTTGTAATAACCACAGCTTGCACAGATGTGGTGAGCACGCGCGGCAACGCTACAGCGCTTGCAGGTCGTGAGGGTGGGAGACGTAAGTTTGTAGTGCGTTCGGCGCTTCGCTTGGCGGGCCGACGAATGGCGGCGCTTTGGCAGTGGCATGGCTATGCAATTCCTTTACAATGTGTAAGGTCCGTCGTTAATCGGCGTACCTTCCAAGTTGGAGAGTCTATCGTGAACGTAACGAGGATGCTACTCTGGGGACGAATTTGCTTCGAGGAGAGCGGCTAATCCTGCGAAGGGACGCTGCGTTTCCGCGGGAAGAACCTCGGATTCGAGGTCGGTCGAATACGTTGCATACCCAGTACAGGAATCTCCACAAAATGGCTGGAGTGGTTCTGCAAGTAGAAGAGACTGTCGTAGCAGCTCTGCAACGTCGAGGACGGTCCCGTCGATTACAGGTGCGGTCACGTTCTGGTCAACCGCCTTGACTTCCTCGTGGCGCGTCGCAGTATTGTCTGTGATGAGGTCATATTCCTCTTCAAGAACGATTACAATCGGCTCCTCGTACCGTTTTAGGCATCTGGCGCAAGGCAACCAAACATTGGCTGAAGCCTTGCCACGCAGTACGAGAATGGCTCCGGTATTTGTGAGGGTAAACTTCCCTTCCACAATGCCAGACACCGGAACATCACCAGTTACCGGATCAAAACACCCAATCGCAGGAATCGCGATTTGATGAATATAATGCATCCCAATCGTCCGAAGGATTTCAGCAATGTCCATCTGAAACGATTCTGGAACAGGCACTCCATTGGATGAGACATTCGGTTGTGCGGGCAGTGGACGCCGTTCCGGTGCTGCATGCGGCTTCTTTTCGGGGCGCGGTGGTTTCTCATTCCCAAGGTAATTCAAACGTGATGGCTTCATAGTGCTCCTATTACGATTCCCCGGACGAGCAGGTTCCGCAATTGTTGTTAGTACGGTCGGATAATTATCGGTTGGTGCGTCCCGCGTTCCGGTGGTCAAGCTGCGCACGTCCCTTTTGAATCGACGATTTGATGCTGGCAATTCGGTGTCCAAAGTCATCATGGATCATCCCGACAGACGCTTCCAGGCTGTTCAGGACATCTGCGGCGTAGCTATCTGCTCCGGCACACATCTGCTGACTCTCAGCCCGGGCAGCATCACCAATTCGTGCGGCTTCCTCTTCGGCAAGACGGATGATTTCACGCGCCTGCTCTTGGGACATCCGAACCACTTCAGACTTTGAAACCAAGCCTTCCGCATCCAAGCGGGTGCGCTCCAATAGTCTTTGCGACTCCGCGCGAGCGGCATCAACCACATTTCCGGCTTCTGCCAAAGCTGCGGCTTTTGTCTGCTCAGCCTCATTTCGTGCCGAACCAACCCTGGAATCTGCCTCATGATGCGCGGCGCCGATGATTTCATCCCGCTTTTCACGGATCACAACGGCTTCCTTCATCTCACTCGGTAACGATCCGCGAATTTTGTTCACAATCATCATGAACTCATCCACATCTATGCGGATAAATCCAAGCACGCTCTGTGCATCCTCAACCATATGCTCGAGGCGTTCAAGCTCACGCAACGTAACTATAGGATCCATTTGCACTGCTTCCTCAGGACACATTTACGATAAGTGCCAACGCACGTACTCTATCGCTCTTGGAATGTATTGACATCAAAGCTCCGGCGAAGGGCATCCATCACCACCGCTGGTACCAATGGACTACAGTCACCCCCTACCCGAACCATTTCTTTCACAATCGACGATGAAAGAAATTGGTATTCAGCACTGGTCATCAGGAACATCGTCTCAACAGATGGGTCCAAATGCCGGTTCGCAAGCGCCATTTGAAACTCATACTCAAAGTCTGATATCGCACGAAGTCCTTTTACCAACACCGATGCCCCATGTTGTTTGGCGAAGGCTACGAGCATGCCGTCGAAGCTCTGAACCTCCACATTTTGCAGCTCACTCACTGCGGTCTCGATCAGGAAGACACGTTCCTCCGTTGTAAAGAGTGGCGCCTTCCCAACGTTACGTCCAACACCGACAATGACTTTGTCAAAAATGCCGGCTGCACGTCGGATGACATCCAAATGTCCGTTTGTAACTGGATCAAAAGACCCAGGATAGACCGCGATGCGTTGCTTACTCATGCTACTGCTCCCACATCCACACTATTGACATACGCCTCAATGCGCTGACAGACACTATGATTATCCATGTGTTTTGGATACATCAGGACCTCTCTTGCATCCTCAGCCGCGCACCCGCTCAAATCAACATCCTTTACCAGATCTGTCACCCGAAGTTGTGGAACTCCGCTCTGGCGCAAACCGATTACATCGCCGGGGCCTCTCAGGCGAAGATCCTCCTGCGCGATGACAAAGCCATCGGTCGTCGATGCCATCACGGAAAGCCGTTGAAGTCCTATGTCCGTCGGATTTCCCGATGTGACCAAAACGCAAAAGCTCTGCTGATCACCGCGACCTACTCGACCTCGGAGCTGGTGCAGCTGCGCCAAACCAAACTGGTCAGCGGCTTCAATGACAATCGCATTTGCACGGGGAACATCGACGCCAACTTCGATCACGGTCGTCGCGAGCAGAACATCGATGTCGCCTTTACGGAACGCATCCATGACCTGGTTCCGCTCATCTTCGCGCAGCTGCCCGTGAACCATTCCAAGGCGACATTGGCTCAGCCATCCACGTGAAAGATCAGCGAACAAACCAATAACTGACTCCATAGATTCCTCGCCATCGGGCGCGATTGCCGGGCAGACCACGTATGCCTGGCCGCCATCCGTGATGACCTTGCGAACACCATCATATATTTTGGAGCGCTGTTCTTGGCCCCGAACGTGGGTGCGTATCGGCTTTCGTCCTCCCGGAAGCGTGGTAATCGTAGATACATCGATATCACCGACCGTAACTTGGGTAAGGGTCCGTGGAATGGGTGTCGCGCTCATCAGGAGCATATGTGAAATGCCATCGCTGGGCTTTGTCATCAGTGCATTCCGCTGCCCCACTCCAAAGCGGTGTTGTTCATCGATTATGCTTAGAGCGAGGCGTGGAAGCTTGACATTCGGCTCTAGGACGGCATGCGTCGCGACGACGACCATTGACTCCCCGGCGGCAAGCATGTCGAGGAGCGGGCGGCGATGTTTCTCTGGAACGCTTCCGCTGAGGAATTCGACACGAAAGCCAAGTGGCTCAAGGAGATTTCGGAGGACCACTAACTGTTGTCTTGCGAGGAGTTCAGTTGGTGCGAGGAAGACACCCTGTAAGCCACAAGAGAGGACTGCGAGGAGACCCAGAGCAGCAACTACCGTCTTCCCACAGCCTACATCCCCTTGAATTAGGCGCAGCATCCCGGATGGCTGACGTAGCGACTTTAGCACCTCGTCGATGACATCCACCTGGCCAATGGTCAGTTGATATGGCAGCTGGTTCACAAAGGCATCAAATGTTGGCTGGTCTATGTTTACGACAGGAGCGGCTTTATCAGCGAGGAGCATTCTCCGAGACTGGAGGACGCCGTGCAGGATGAGCAGTTCTTCGTAGGCGAAGCGGCGGCGAGCGGTCTCGTGATGCCGCTCAGACGATGGAATGTGCATGTCCTTTATCGCCGTCATAAGGTGTGGCAGCTGGTGTTTTGCCCGAAGTGTTCCGGGCAACAGGTCTGTCAGCGTTGGAGCATAACTGGTAAGTGCTGCTTCAACCCATTCACGTAAATTTGCTTGTGAGAGTCCTTCGGTCAGGGAATAGACAGGGACAAGTCCAAGGTCTGGGGTTTCTGTCCCGCCACTATCAGAAAATACGTTTATGTCCGGATTTTGAAGCGTAATTTTCCCATAAGCTATCTTTACTTTCCCGAAGAGAGTAATTCGCATTCCTTGGATTCGTGAGAGTTTTGCTTTTGGAACAAACCAGACAGCTTCCCCCTCCGCACCCGAGTCATCTCGGAATATAAGCTTTGAAAGAACCAAGCCTTTCCGTATCTGGCGTTCTGAAAACGATTCCGCAATACCTGCTACATAGGCGGCTTCGCCATCGGTGCAGGCTGCCAGCAGAGTTGTCTGCGTTCGGTCCTCAAACCGCTTCGGAAACATGTGGAGCAAGTCATCGATTGTATGGACATCAAGCTTTGCCAACAGGCGAACCGACTTTGGTCCGATGCCTTTTAGGACACTAACAGAATCTTGCAAACCCACACGCGCATCGTACATCTAAAAAATATTTCATTGAACGTGATAATTGGTAGAAATGCGCAACCACAAATATCTTGCCGCTCTTCTGGCATGTGCCATCCCGGTCATTTCTGTCGCCGCTGTCATCAATGCACCGCAGGCCGACCAGAAGTTGACCCTCGAACAGCTCTATCCTGAGAAGTCATTGCTCGGACGAAGTGCAAGTGGGATGCGTTGGAGTAATGATGGATCACAGCTGGTCTATCAGTGGTCACCATATCAGGCAGGCTTGAAGACATCGGTGGGTGCCGACATCTACCTCTACACCCGCTCCAGCGGTAAGACGACCCGGCTGACATCCCCAGAAATGTTCCGAACGGTCGATCGAGACATCCCAAAAGTCCTAGAGCAGCTCGCGGAGGAGCAGAAAGTGCTTGAGTCGCGCAAGGGTCTAACGGACAAGGAGCGCAAAGCCCTCGAGGATGCCGACAAGGAAAAGGATAAAGAGCGCAAAGAGCCACGAAAGTCTTATCCTGGTGTGGGCGAGGCGGTCCTTTCAGAATCTGGTAACGAGTTACTGCTAACGTACAAGGGTGACATTTACCGACTGGCCCTTTCTCCGGATGCAAAACCGCTACGACTTACGCGCACGGCTGATGCTGAGGCAGATGTTCGTTGGACACCAGGCGACAAAGGATTTACATTCCGGCGTGGAGAGCATATCTATCGGCGTACATTTGGTGATGTCATCGAAGCGCAGATTTCTCCAGTCCTGCCAGATGGACTGAAAGTCGAGCAATATTGGCTCTCCAAGGATGGTTCGCGTATTGGTGTGCTTTCGAGCAAGCGAACCGGCCCTCCATCAAAAAATGTCACCTATATTGTGTACCGTGACCGGTTTGCCGAGGCGAAGACGACTCCGCGCGACACCGGTGATGACCCTGACCGCAACGAATCTTATGTGTTTATCGCGGATACCGACCCGGACACCGATGTCACAAAGGGTGATGGCAAGCCGTGGCAGGTGTACAAGAAGAACGCAGGGGAAGCTGGAGACATTGCGATCAGCAACGAACCCTTCACCACCGATGGCAATAAGTTTGTATTCGCTGCGTGGAAGCGCGAAAAGAAAGAGCTGACAATTAATGTCGCCACACCGGTGGACAAAAAGGTCAAGGCTGTTTTCACAGACACGCACAATGGAGAGCATCGCTCACCGAGTCTGTCTGACCCATTTTTTTCACCGGATGGTAAGCAGATTTGTGTGATGCTTGAAAAGAGTGGATTCCGCCATGCGTGGCTAATCGATCCTGAGCGTGAGGGCGCGACGCAACTCACGAAGGGAAACTTTGAGGTCTACCCGGTTCAATACACAAAGGATGGCGCGACGCTTATCGTCCGGTCATCGAAGGAAGATGCGGCCCGGATGGACCTCTACAGGGTCCCTCTCGCATCTGGGGACCTCCAGCGATGGACAAGTGAGGATGGCCGACATCGCAATATTGTCATCTCCGCGGATGGCTCCCAGTTTGCAGCCATTCACGGTAGCTGGACACAGCTTGCTGAGCTGGTCGTGTCTTCGGCCAATACGCGTGAAAAGCGCCTTACGAATAGCCATTCAAAAGATGCCCCAAATGTCTACCACCGTGTAGAGACATCAAGGTTCACCTATATGAACCGTCAGGGACTGCCGGTGCACGGAACTCTGATGCTTCCAAAGGGCACAAAACCTGGGTCGCAGATGCCATTGCTCGTTTATGTCTACGGCGGTCCATTGGGTGAAGATCACCAGGTAACCGATGGCCAGACAGATCGCTTTGGTATCTACGTTACCGAAACACTTGGTTATGCGTATGCAACCATAGACCCAAGGGGTACCAGCGGCCACGGAGCGGTGTTTGGTAAGGCAAATTACGAACAGCCAGGAGTGCCGCAGGTAGAAGACTTGGTTGATGGTGTGAAATATCTTCAAGGGAAATATGCCATCGATGCCAAAAAAGTGGGTATCCATGGCTGGAGTTTTGGTGGCTTCCAGACGCAGATGTGTCTGTACACAGCTCCGGAGACGTTCAATCTTGGCATTGCTGGTGCCGGGCCCACCGAATGGCAGAACTATAACAACTGGTATGTGGGCGGCGTTATTGGGGCAAACAAGAAAGCAGATGAGCTCGACCAGTATAGTTTGACCAAATTGGCTAAAAACCTGAAGTCGCCTTTGCTGTTATTACACGGCCTTGAGGATACAAATGTACTTGCGCAGGACACCATCAAGGTCTATCGCGAGCTTCTTAAAGCAGACAAGGGTCCTTTGGTTGAGCTGGTGTTGGACCCCACAGGCGGCCATGGCCTTGGCGGGGATATAAGCCAGCGTCAACGGATGCAGATCTATGCAGGTTTCCTTGAGCGGCATTGGGGCCGCATCCAGCGATAAGACTGCGGTTTCGGAGTATAGGAAAGGCAGGAAGAATGTATGCCAAGAGTAGAAAGTTCTGCGATTATCCCGGCATCCCGGGACAAAGTGCTAGCCGTTGCGCAAAACAATGAGGCTTTTCCAGAATTTATGGATGATGTTTCATCGGTGTCCGTTTTGGAACGCTCTGATGATGGTCTCCGTGTGGTGAGTGACTGGGTTGGAATTGTTCCAAAATTTGGTGCCAAGGTGAAATGGACAGAAGAGGACATTTGGGACTTGGATGCCGGAACGTGCACCTTTAGGCAGCTAAAGGGTGACTACGATCAGTTTGAGGGTGTATGGACATTTACGGCGGTGGATGAGAATACGACGCGCTTTGACTGCCAAATCGATTACAAACTTGAAATTCCATTAGTTGGTCCACTGATTAAAGCGATTATTTTGAAGACGATGCAGAATAATGTCGATGCGACTGCAAAGGCACTTGCCGAGCGCTGTGCGTAGCTAATGTGTATTCAGGTGCAAGAAATGAGTCGGTAATTGTAGGATTGATGCATCAGGTATAACGGTGTATTGCTGCTTAGGCGCTTGACCTTGTTGGCACTACCATCGTATACTTGCCCCAAGCATCGTCCGGGCGCACAGTGTGACGCCCCAACAACGCGTGAAGGTATCCAATATGGCGATCTCCCATCGATGGGCACAGTTGGTTTGTGGCGGCACAGTGGCTGCTACCGCGCTCGGCTGCGTGTCGGCAGCGGTTGCGTCGGACTGGCCTGAGCTCCGTGGTAATGCACAGCGTACAAGTGTCTCGTCTGAGACGGTAGCCCCTCCCCTTGCGCTCTTGTGGCGTTTTACGGGCGGCTATCAGAATGCAAACACCAGTGCTGCTGTTGTTTCTGGCAAGACCGCATACTTTGTCACTAAAGGCAATGGAACACAAGGCGGCTTTCTGTATGCTTTGGACTTGGACACAGGCGCGAAGCGCTGGTCCTTCCCTCAAAGCGAAAACGGCCTTCCGCAGAGCCACGTTTTCTCTGCAACGCCGACAGTAGCAAATGGCAAGGTCTATGTCGGTGCATCGGATGGCGCAATGTACGTTATCGATGCAACCACCGGCCAAGAAGTTATTAAGTTCAATACTGGTCGCCCAGTGAACTCAAGCGCGATTCTCGCAGATAACATTCTTTATTTCGGATCCAACAGCGGAACCTTCTACGCTCTGAACCCTGAAACGGGTGAGATTGCTCCAGGTTGGCGTAAGAACTACGATGCTGGCGATGCGGTCAACTCCGCTCCACTGATTGCCGACACCATGGTAATCATCCAGTCCGCAGACAACACACTCCACGGCATTAAGCGTGCAACGGGTATTCCAAAGTGGAAGTATCGTCTTCCGTATGGCGCAAACCCGAATACCCTCACCTTTGGAGATGGAAGTCTGTACATCCCATCGGGTCGCCGGTTGTTCGCGCTTCTCCCGGCAAGCGGAGCTCTTCGCTGGGCAACTGAGCTCCCTGAAGACATTATGGGTGCTCCGATTTCGGTCAACGGAACTGTTTATGTTGCATGTCGCGATGACCAAGGCTCTGGAGCTCGCCTTTATGCAGTCAAGGCTGCAAATGGTCGTGGTGAATGGGCTGGACCTGCACGTATCCCAAATACGATTTCATCGGCGCCTGTCGTCGCAGGAAACTATATTTTCGCCGCGGGTAGCCGCGGAACATTGACAGCGATCGACCGTGAATCGGGTTCTGTCAAGTGGAACTACCGGATGGAAGCAAGCAGCAACCGTCCAGCGGTTACGGCAAGCAACTTTCAAGGGCAGGAAAATGCGACTACGCAATCTGCGGCGCCTAAGGATGTGACCGTCGTCGCACCATTGACGCTCTCGGATGGCACATTACTTGTTGTGTCCAATGATGGAACGTTGTCGGCATTCCGTGCTGATGCTCCTGATACAACAGGACCTGTTTCCACCGACCAGTTTCCTCGTACGGGAACCAGTATCAGTGGAAGGCCACCATTCACCGCAGCAGTCAAGTTTGCAGACTTTGGCAGCGGAGTGAATGTTGACTCGCTAAAGGCATCCTTAGATGGCAAGGCGATTGAAGTTGGCTACGACGCGCTCAAGGGTTGGGCCTACTTCCAGACCCAGTCAACGGGCAAAATGGTAGATCCTCCGTTGGCAAATGGTCGTCACGCGATTACATTCACTGTCGCTGACTATGCTGGCAATGAGACAGCTTCTACGTGGTCGTTTGTTGTTGATAACAACCTTGCACCTACTGCGAAGTCTGCACCGGTTGCACCTAATAAGACCGATGTCAAGCCTGGGGCTGACAAGACAAAGGATGGCAAGGGCGGAAGCCGCCCTTCTGCCAACCCTGGTTCCACCGGAGCTGGTGCTGGCAAGCCAATGGGCGGAGCATCCGGATTTCCAGGCCGTCGCCGCGGGAACTAATCGTTCACTGTAGCGTATTCAAATCAAGTCAAAAAGGCGGACTCCCAAATGGGAGCCCGTCTTTTTTGCATTTGGAGCCAAAGAATGAACCTAACAGTCGACGACAACGCCATCACATTTGCCAATTTTATTCGTATTAGCCGGGCGGAGCTCCCTCCTCCACTTGTATCGTCCTTCGTACCAATGCTTGATACCGTCACAAGCCACGATGATTTTCCTCAAGACTCAATGACCCATGCGCAACGAACACGGCTGGCCGAAGCATGGTCGATGCCAGTGACTGACAGCGAGTTGGAAAGCTGCAGGCGTCGAGGCATTTTTGTCACATGGACGACAATCGATGAGCGCCCACATCTGGTTCGTAATGCCCCCTTGATGCCAGCCTTTTTATTTGGCCGTGGTGACATTCGAGCTACGTCCAGGCGGTGTATTTCCATCGTCGGTACACGCAATGCAAGCGAATATGCTGAGCGACAGACGTTCGTGTTTGCTAAGTACCTGGTTGAACGCGGAATCGTGATTGTCAGTGGTGGTGCAGCCGGTATCGATACATTCTCGCACAGGGCCGCAGTGGAAGCAGGGGTTCCCACGATTGCCATCATGGGCACTGGATTGCTTCGAGACTATCCAGCCGATAATGCAAACCTGTTTGATGACATCGTGGCCTGTGGAGGACTGCTCCTATCCGAATATTGCCCTAGCAGTCAAAGTAAAGCATGGAAGTTTCCTGAACGGAATAGGCTGATCGCTGCGATGTCAACGCTGACGCTTGTTGTCGAAGCTGGGATAAAGTCTGGAGCACTGATCACAGCATCGTTTGCAGGCACATTCGGGCGCGACACATGCATCATTCCAGGGCCACTCGATGATGGAAACAATGAAGGCGGGCATGAGTTGATTCGTGATGGAGGAACATTAGTTACACACCCACGGCAACTCTTACCCGAAAATCCAGGATTGTTCGACACGGGATACATCTCTGAACCACGCATTGTGCAAGCCCGGATGGCGCTCTCCGATGCTGAGCAGCGCCTGATGCAGTTGATTCCCATCGATGGAATTCACCCGAGCGCACTATGTAATACGGCTCCGTTTCCCTTGTCAGAGACAAATGCCTTGGTTACAATCCTTGAGTTGAAAGGCGCGATTATTCGCACACATCAAGGTACATTGAAGCCGGTCTAGCGGGCCGGGGTACAATGCATCGGAGGTATATAATGGCCACACAAAAGAAAAAACCGGCACTCTCGGGAGAAGCAGCGCGCCTCCTTGAGCAGTACCGTAATGCATCCAATGGAATAAAGCCTGTAGGGGCTGCTGTTCAAGGTTCTGGCGGCGGAGCCGCAGGAAAAGGCAGTTCTCCCGCGGGTGGTGCCTCGCAAATGCGGCGTAGCGGAACGCGCGGAAAGTAACGTTCATATCCCCTGATGACATTTTGCATCAGGGGATTGTTTTTTAGAGAATCGAACACTACGCGAAACGCTGGGTCACCTCGAAAGATTACAGCGATTGTGGGTAAACGTACTGCTCACAACCCGTCCAGCTTCTCAAATCTCGAACACCGTATATGCGTAGCCCTGTCTCTCGTAGTAGCAACGCAGCCGAATGTACATCCCCGACCGCTCGTAGCCCCGGTGCATAGCGCTCGGTTGCCCAGTAGGCATCACTTGCCGTGTCAGCCAGCTGAAAATCAGCCTTGACCTGACCCGTTAACTGCGCTCCAAGAACCGCAGCCGCAAGAATTACGAGAGAGGCATCATCACCGATGCCGACAAAGCTAACGCGCTGATATGTCAATTGTGCTTTCGCCCAGGCATCGACAATGGCCGCGACCTTCTGGCCAATAATGGGTCGATTGTACGTTGAGTGATATGCCTTCCACGGGTCTACGCCAACATCGATTGCGGAAACATCCAAGCCAATGACAGCTGTTCCAGCCTTCGCAGACGCACGTGCCAATTGTAGTGCTGCGCTGCCGACCGCAATAATGACATCCCCA
>Ga0114971_10000630_pt1 | contig 23252 bp, 12 predicted proteins | sample M_140625_MF_Meta_FD_87320 | JGI IMG/M metagenome (GOLD analysis project Ga0114971, IMG submission 87320) | Freshwater microbial communities from Lake Montjoie, Canada to study carbon cycling - M_140625_MF_MetaG | ecosystem: Environmental > Aquatic > Freshwater > Lake | place: Lake Montjoie...
CTGTGGCTCTATTTTTAAACCTAATTCTAGGATTTTCTCACAAGTTTCCTTGGAGAAATTTTGATTGAAATAACACCATTCACCTCTCATAACGACCTCACTTTATATTATAAAACTATTTATTAGACACCTATATTGTCTCTTAGTATATTATAGGTGATAGAACTTGATGTTGCTGGGGTAACCAACAAACTTAATATTCCACTAGTAATTGAAGCATCAAAGGTTGCTAGTGAAGCACCAATATAAATTTCAGCATACTGTGTTAATTCAATTGATGATCCGTTGTGAATTAATAGTAACTCGATTGAATGATAGTAAGCACCAGAGGACATGGAAATAATATATTTTGCCGTACGATATGTTGATGTTGACCATGTATCAATTGCAGTTTGTGATGTAGTAGTTGTAGTTGATTGAACAACACTTCTGTTACCTGTGGCAGTATTAGCAAAACTGATACTCTTGAAAGTAGGAGATGCAGTTGATTGTAGGTCTTGTGGTGAGTTAATTGTTAAGGTACTACTTGCACCAGATATTGTTATGCCATTTGTACTTGTAAATGTAATTGAACCACCTGATGGTGTGGCAGAACCTGTTGTACCAGAGAATGAATTTGCTCTGGTGTTTGCCGATGTAAATGCACCTTGTGCCAAATTAGTGGCAGTTGTTATGTTTGTGTTTTGTGTAGAATCAACACCTTGAGTAATTACTGTATTTGATGCGGCCGAATTAGCTTTATCAAATGCAGCCGTAGTATAAGTAATAACATCGATACCACCAAGAGTTGCACTATTTGCTACTAAGAATTGAGAAGTAACTTTGTCTGTTTGTATATTTGCTTTTTGAAACGATGCGTGTGTAATATCTACGTTATTATTTGCATCAATCTCAGGTGTGTAACCTTTAAAGAAGTAATATTCTTTTGTTGCGTAGTCTCGAATAAGACCTGAGTGAGCATTTGTACCATCATTATAGTGTGCTGCGAATCCAATATCACGGGTATCAGAATAATAATTACCAACACCTAATAATATTAATGGATCGTTTACTTCAAATGTTGTTGAGTTAGAACTAAATGTTGTACCTTGTACAATTAAGTTACCTGAAATTGTTACTGCACCAGAAATTGTTCCACCAGCTTTAGCAAAATATGTGGCGTCACCATACGACTTTAAACCTGTATTGGCTTGGTCTACATAGGCTTTCATCGCTGTGTTTGAAGCAACTACATATGAGGCCATACCAGTGTTAGCTTGGTCTACATAGGCCTTCATGGCAGTATTTGATGTAGAAATGCTAGCTGTTACATATGAAGCCATGCCTGTGTTGGCTTGGTCAACGTATGCTTTCATATCAGTATTAGCTGTCGTTACTAATCCACTTAAATAAACATTCGATGAATACGCATAAGTGTTTACACTATTAGCAAAGTTATAGGCAGAAGTTAATATTGTTGTATTATTGTTTCCTTGGTCAAAAGCAGCTTGTGCTAGAACATTGGCCGAATTTGCTTTGGTAAATGCAGATTGTGAGAAAACAGCATTAGAACTAATCCATGTGTTCTGTGTTGAATCTACACCTTGAGTAATTACTGTATTCGCTTGAGCAGAATTAGCGGTACTATAAGCAGAAAAGGCATAAGTATTAACAGTATTACCAAAGTCATAAGAAGATTGTGCAATAGTGTTTGCTACATTGGCTTTATTAAATGCTAAATTAGCTTGGTCAAATCCTGCTTGTGCTAGATTATTGGCAGCATTTGCTTTACCATAAGCACTTGTAAGTTGGATATTGGTTGCTACATATGTACCACCAACAGTTACGCCATCATGAACTGTAAGGGTTTTTCTATCTGTATCGACAGTAACTTCACCAATGGCACCAGTAAACACAGAGGTTTGTGCCGTATTTCCTCGTCTAAATTGTAATTGTGTTGTTGGCATTTTTTACCTTATATCCTAATTATATACTATTTATGCTGCGTAACCATAGTCATAAGTTGTTGTTGGAGTTTCAGAATCGTAACCAGCATCAAACATAAAACTAGCTGTGTCTCCAATAAATCCTAAATCACCTATTGGTACAGACAAATAATCTAATTTTAATACTAAATTTTTTGTGAATGTCACATATGTTTCTGCAACAGATGGAGTTAAATAAACATAAACATTACCAGTATTATAAGTTACATTAAAATTACCTAATGGAGATATATTATAAACGTCTCCATATGTAGTGTAGTTGGCTGAGTAATCATTATTAATAATGTTTAAATTTACTGCATGATAACTTAATCCAGTTTCCATCTGAACTTGATAGAAAGCACTTCTATGATTGGCTGATGGAAAAACATCAATGACCTGCATACTTGTATTACTTAATAATATAGTATTTGCACTAAAATTACCGTAAGTATTGATTGATAATTTTTTAACACTCAAAGTTCCTGTTGAAGGATTGAAAGTAATATTGTTGCTTGATGTATTAATAGAAGATACATTACCTGAAGTGGCTTCAACAAAAGCAATATAACCAGTTACATTTGATGCGTTATCATTCGTGATTGTGATTGTACCACCACCAACTGCAAGTGTATTTGCATAGTCATAAGCGTTCTGCGCCAGAGAATTGGCTGCATTGGCCTTATTGAAAGCATTTTGTGTAAAATTAATAACATTGACATTAGCAACTGTTAAGTTACCAGAAATGGTCAAATCGCCAGTAATTGTATCACCAGACTTCTTGACGAATGAGGTGATTAGTGTTTCATTTAATCCAAACTGAATAGTTTTGGTGATTGTGTTAGCTAATACTGTAATAGCATTGGCTGAAGTAATCGTTAGTGTATCAGTTGCACTTGTTGCTAGAAGTAAAGAACCATTTGCCGAGATATTAGCAAATGATTCTGTGTTTGTAATGTATGATGTACCACCGTAAGCATTTTTATAAAATAATCTGCCGTCCGCATAGTTAATAGCCACCTCACCATTTGCTAATGCTGATGGTGTGTTACCTGTCGAACCTGAATTTTTTAATACTAGGGTTGTATTTGCCATTTAATTAAAAACTACCGCCGTCCTTTATTGTAGTATCAATATTGAATAATGTAGGTGTTCCTTCTGTAACCTCAATAGTAGGGGTTAATTTACTATCATCAATCTTCTTACGTTTGGCAGGAGTTAATTGCAAATAATCAATTTTTTCATTTAATTCTTTAATTTTTAATTCATAATCATTTCTTGTTTGTTGATGTAACTCTCGTTCTTTAATCAATTCACTTCTAAATGTATCAACATGATTTGCCTGATGTTTAATGTTCTCATACTCAGCTTTCATACCACTCAATTCATTAACTGTATTCTGTAAGCTTTCAATAGTGTTTCTGTATTGTTCGTTTGTACCATTTAAATTATCAGTATAACTTTTAACTTCAGAATTTAATTTATCAATTTTACTCTGTTGTTCTGCAATAACACTTTCACTTATTTTACCATTTGCTTGTAAAGAAATATTCCTTATCACAGCATCAGTCATCGTACTAGTTAATATTTCAACATAATGATTAACGTAATTTTCATTACTCATTTCAAACTCCTATTATAAAAAAATCATAAAAAATTATTAGAATTTACCGCCATCCAATGTAGTAGTCCAAACTGGTGTACCAGCATTTGTTACTGTAAGAATTTGATTTGACCATGTTTGGTCTGCCCCACCAACAGCAGATGTAACACCCAAAGCTCCTACACCATTACCATATGTAATACCGTTTTGTGTAATAGTTGCCAGTCCTGTACCGCCTTGTGGAACAGTTAAACCTGAAATGGCACTAACTGTAGAATTTGTGAATCTTCCGTATGCATCAACAGTAATACTTGTGATTGTATTATTAGTAGTGAGTGTTCCTGATTGTACATATGTTGTATTAGCAAGAGATAATAAACCTGTAGAACCAGCAACAAGCAAAGTACCTGTTGAATATGTTGTTGAACCTGTACCACCACGGTTATAACCTAATGTTCCAGAAGTAATCTGTGTTGTATCAATCGAGATTGCTGTATTAGTTACGGCTGATACACGACCATAATTATCAGTAGTAAATACTGGAATATGAGAAGCATTAGCATATGTACCTGCTGTACCTGTATTGGCAATCGAAGCTAACTTAGTTCCATCAAAGAATGTTAAAGAGCCTGTAGTGAATGTTGTATTATTTGTACCACCAGAGGTAATTGGTAAAGCATTAGTTAATATTAATGAGCCTAAAGTTGCTGTATTGGCGTTTAAAATATTAATATTTGCTGTATTTGCTTGCAAATTAGCATACAAAGTTGCTGTATTGGCAGCAGTAAATAAGTTGTTTGATATGTTATTTGCGGAGAGCGAAGAAGCCGAAACGTCCTTAAACAAATAATAATTTTTATCACCAGCATCACGAACAAGACCGGTCATTACGTTGGCGCCGTTATTGTATAAACCAACAAAACCAATATCAATTACATCACCTACAATATTATTTGAGGCAAGTTGAATTAATGAATCGTTTGTTTGTACAATCGATGTATTAACATAAGTTGCTGTGCCTGTAACAATTAAGTTACCAGAAATCTGTAAATCTGTTGCAATCGTTTGACCACCAACAGCAGTTGTATTTGAACGAACAACTGTAGTATCTGTATCAAATGTTACTATTTGTGTACCAGTAGCACCAGTTACAGTAGTTTTAATACCTGTATTGCCACCTTGGAATGTTAATGTGCTACCTGTATTTTGTAATCCAGAACCCGTGTTACCAGCAACTGTAAATTGAGTAGAAATTGCTTTTGTGCTGACGTTTGTTACACGACCATTGGCAGCAACAGTAATGACTGGTATGGAAACATCTGAACCATATTGACCAGAAGTTAAATTGGCTAGTGTAGATAATACAATTTCTACGTTGGCATTACCTGTACCATCAAAGTATACTGAATTGGCATTAACATCACCTGCATTGACACGAATATATCTTCCTGTTTGTAATGCTGTGGCTGTATTGGCGTTACCGAATAATTGACCAAAGAAAGCACCATCAGACCTACGTCTTACTAAGGTATTTGCTGTATTGGAAGGGGTTGCTGCGTCAATTGTTTGAGTATATAACAGTCCGCCAACGTTTATTACGCTAGAACCGTCTGTTGTACCTAAGAAAAGAGTATTTGATAGGTAAGAATAAGCGAATTCACCAGCCGATAGATTTGCCGGTTGCGTATTTGCGTCTGACCGTTTGATTTGAATGATTGTATTGGACATTTTTCCTATTATCCTATTATTATTGTTGTTCTACTATTTATCAAAAGTACCCACCATCAATTTTTGCTAAGTCAAGTGGTAAAGTTCCTGCGTTTGTTACATAAAAATTGTCTGTATTCGCACTATAAGCAATAACATATCCTTCACCTAGATTATTTAAATTTAAATCGGATGCTGAATGTAGTCTATTACCTAGGTTAATGGTAGATACAGCTGGAGGAGTTGGTGTTCCAACTCGTACACTAATTGTGGCTGGAGGATTGACTGTTACAACAGGCATTATCTTGTTACCGATGGAGATACTTCAGCAATTCCTTCTAATATTCTCAATACATTATTACTTTGGTCTGTAATCTTAGTGTCATACACATAACGTCCTGCTGGTATATTCGCAGTAGTTGGAGCTGATAAAATTAATGTAATTGAACCTGTGTTTGAATTAATATCTGTTTGAAAAGTTGCTGTTGCATTGGCTGAGTAGTGAGATTTACGAATTTGACTGTTAGCTGTGTACCCCCTGAGATTATAGGTATCTCCATACACATCATCCAATGTGATACTTGTTGAAAAAGTCGCACCTTGTTCTATATAGATATTGGTATATGCTGCTGGCATTGTGTCCTCTTAAATAAAGCCATTAGTAACCTATATTTAGTAAGGAGTAAAATCGCTTTTTTAAACTTTAGGAAGCGTCCGGAGAAATTCTAGGCCGGAACGCAAATTTTCGAAATTTTTATTTTTTCTTTAATTCGTCTACTTCTGCTTTAAGTTCTTTGATAGCCTCGATTAATAATGGTACCAATTTTTCATACTGAACAGTCAAATAATTCTCACCAGACTTACTATTACCACTTTCGTCTTTATCGAATGGAGCTAAACAAACTGCTTCCGGTAGTATAGATTGAATTTCTTGAGCTATCACACCAACTTGTGGTTTATAATCGTTATATCCATATTCTTCTGCCAATTCACTTTGTGTGTATTCTACACCAGATATACTATTTACTTTTTCTAAAGCATTTTGTATTTTACCTGTGATATTTTTTAATCTTTTATCTGAGTAGTAGGCAGTAATACTACCTGTAGCATTAATTACACCGTTAATAGTTAGACCAGTAAATGTTGGAGCATTACCTGTACCCACACTTTGGTTAATAGTATAAGCTGTGATATTACCTGCAGTTGTTGCACTACCAGCACTACCAGCACTTGTAGCAAAACTTACTGATTTACTAGCATCGGCTGTATTATCAACGTTACTCAAACCAACCATTGCCTTTGAGACACCCGATACAGTTCCAGTAAATGTAGGATTAGTAAACATTGTGGCTTTAGATTCATTGGTTACACTACCAAGACCAACGTCTGTAGCAGTATATGTTGGTCTAACAGATGCTTTAGCCCATGAATACACATCACTTGCTGGAGCTGATCCAGCAGTTGTAGCAAAATTTACTGATTGTGATGCAATGTTACCATTATGAATAACTGTACGCCATGTTGTATAACTTCCTCCAGATTGTAGAGCTGATGTGCCACGGAAATACAAATTATCTGAAGTATAACCACCGGCAATTTGTAACGCAACATCAGAACCATTGGCTATGTGTAGTAAACTTAAAAATGTTGGACCTGGACCATTAGTTCCAGCACCACTAATTGCATACATTCCTGTTGGACGATTCGCCAAACTATAATCACCACCATCACTACGGTCATCCCGCATCGTAAACTGTCTATAGAATGTGGCATTAGTTACTGAACCAGCACTACCAGCAGTACCGGCATAACCAGCAGTACCAGCACCTGTAGCATAAAGTACTGATTTGTTAGCATCTGCTGTATTATCAACACTACCTAAGCCAACCATTCCTTTTGAAATCCCACTAACTGTTCCAGTAAATGTTGGTGATATTGATAAAACAACACTTCCAGTTCCTGTTGAAGTAGTTGTACCAGTACCACCAGAAGATACTCCTAGAGTACCCCCTAATACAACAGAACCAGTACTACCACTTGTGGATAGACCAGTAAGAGTTGTTGAAAATCCGGTTACACCTGAGTTAGTTAATGTGTATGTTGAACCTGATACTGAAGTGGTTAGACCTGTACTTCCGTTTAGTGTTAATGTTCCACCGCCAGATACGGAACCGGATCCAGAACCACCAGCTAAAGTAATTGTTGTTGATATACCTGTAGTTGAAGCAGAAGTAACTCGACCGTAAGCGTCTATTGTAAGAACTGGAATTGCTGTTGAAGTACCATATGATTGTGGGGTAACACCAGAAATCTGACTACCAATAGTAATTGTTTGATTTAAAGCAGTTGCTCTTATTATAGTAGGTGTATCTGTTACAACAGATAAAGTTTGTGAGGCAAGAGCTACTGAACCACTACCTGTAGTACCAGCAATACCCAATGTAGTAGATATAGAAGCTGTAGATAATGCAGTTACACGACCATATGCGTCAGTAGTAATTATTGGAATAGCAGTTGAAGAACCTGTGGCAGAGAAGGCAGTTACGTTTGCCAGAGAAGTAAAACTGGAACCATTGTATTGTAATACTTGTCCAGTTGTATATGAATTGTTGTTTGCACCACCAGAAGCTATATCGATAGGACTAGCAGTTGTTAATGTGCCAGAACTAATTGATACTGCACCAGTTATTGTTCCACCGGATTTGGCAAAATAAGTGGCATCACCATAAGATTTTAAACCTGTATTAGCGGTACTTATTGATGTAGTTGTATAACTCTGTAAGAATGTATTAGCATTTGCGACAGCATATGATGTTGCATATGTCATCGAGTTGGCTGATGATGAACTACCATTTGCATATTCATCAGTTACAATACGATAGTATGTTCCACTATTGACGTTTGCAATTGCCCATAGTTTGTCTGTTTCACTCCATCGAATAGAGGCATTAGATCCAGTTCTATATACATCAAATCGAGCAAAATTTGTAGCAGTAATTGGTGCACTACCATATAATGTAAAACTCGGAGCGTTATAGATTGTTGGTTGAGAAAGGATAAAATTACCTTGTACGGTTAATCCACCACTACCAACAGTTAAAGCATTAATATTTGCTGATGCCGGAGCTTGATCCATGTACAAATTGCCTGGCACATATAAATTACCACCGACACCTAAATCACCACTAGTATTTGCTGCACCAACAAGTCGAGTTGTACCAGAAACATATAGTTTAGAAGTTACAACATTGGCTGACGATACATTATTAGTAACGGCTAGGTTACCTGTTGTATCTAATGTCATATACTGACTTGTTGTGCCGGTAGTTAAACCACCATACCAAATATATGAACCATAGGTTGATGAGTTTGTTCCAGTAGCAAAAAATCTTGTTGCACCACTTGAATTATCAATAGTTACAGAATTTACAGCATAAGGAACAACACTCCAAGCACCTCCTGCTATTTGTGAACCTCCACCAGTAATAGTTGCACCATTAACAGATAAGTTTGTTCCATTATATGTAAATGATGAACTATCCGTTAAAAGTCCACTAGCGCCCGCAAAGGTTACTCGACCACTTGTTAATGTGGAAGATTTAATAGAACCAACAACATTCAAACTTGTTCCGTCATATGTAAGTGAGGAACTATCCGTTAACAATCCACTAGCGCCCGCAAAGGTTACCCGGCCGCTTGTTAATGTAGAAGATTTAATAGAACCAACAACATCTAATGCTTGTGTAGGACCATTAGTTCCTATACCTAAATTTCCACTTACGGTAACAATACCTGTAGCCACTATGTTAGATGTAGTTATGTTACTGGTTACAAACACATTAGAAGAAAATATATTACCTGAAGCAGTTACATTGGTCGATACAATGTTGGCTGCTCTAACGTTACTTGTTACATATACACTTCCAGTAGCCACAATATTGGATGTGGTTATGTTACTAGTTACAAACACATTAGAACTTATGATATTACTGGTGGCTGTAACATTAGTTGATACAATGTTTGCTGCAGTAATGTTACTAGTTACAAATACACTACCTGTGGCTACTATATTGGACGTAGATATATTGTTAGTCACAAACACATTAGAACTTATGATATTACTGGTGGCTGTAACATTAGTAGATACAATGTTGGCCGCAGTGATATTACTTGTTACATATACACTTCCAGTAGCAACTATATTAGATGTGGATATATTATTAGTTACAAACACATTTGATGAAAATATATTGCTAGTGGCTGTAACATTGGTTGATACTATATTGGCCGCAGTGATATTACTTGTTACAAATACACTTCCGGTAGCAACTACATTCGAAGTAGTTACATTACTTGTTACAAAAGAATTGGATGAGAATATATTGCCTGAAGCAGTTACATTAGTTGATACAATGTTGGCCGCAGTAACATTCGTGGTAACATAAACACTACCTGTAGCAACTATATTAGATGTTGTAATGTTGCTTGTTACAAACACATTAGAAGAAAATATATTGCTAGTGGCTGTAACATTAGTTGATACTATATTGGCAGCAGTAATATTCGTGGTCACATATACACTACCAGTAGCCACTATGTTAGATGTAGTTATATTATCAGTTACATACACACTACTAGAAACTAAATTTGATGTAGTTACATTTTTAGATACATATACACTATTTGTAGATACAATATTGGCTGTAGTTATGTTACTTGTTACATATACATTCGATGAGAATATGTTACCGGTGGCAGTAATATTAGTAGAAATGACGTTAGGTGCAGTCACATTACCAGAAGCAACTAAAGATAATGTTGTATTTTCTAAGTATGCTGTTCCTAAATTTTGAACAACTAAGTTTCTTTGAATAGTTGCAGAAGAACCAACACCCGTTACTTGGAAAGAACCAGCAATAACAGCATTGTTTGATACCTGTAGCCCTAAACCTACTCCTTTTAGAGTTAAAGTGCCGGTTTCTTTGGTCCAATTTTGATAACCTAAATCATTAACTTCTCGGACTATAGTATTGGTCGTAACTGCCCAATCACCAAAGGTGTTGGCATAAGTTAAACTTGAAATTACATTAGCCATAAGGACCTTTATCTAACATTTTTAATAGCAATTGTTTTATCTCTTGGATATCATTTTTTACATCATTGATATCTTCTTTCATATTATTTATTTCTGATTTTTGAGTTGCCATTAAATTTCTTTTCTTTATGTAATCATCTAAACCATTTTTATCTTGGTTGATGAGAGCCATCGATTTGGTATCACGAACAAGTGTTGTGCCTGTAATTGGAACTATCATTTTTTTATTATGCCGGAGTTATGTTTTCTGGTAAAGCAATAGCACGCATGTCTGTGATAAATGGAACATAGGTACTATCAGTTGAAGTTAAAATAATCTTTAATGCAAACTGACTAAATGATGTGTATATTTGACCAGTTGTGCTTGTATACGTTATATATCCTTGGTCGGTACCGTCAGTTCCAGGAGCAAAAGTATATTCATAGACATCACTTCTTGTCTGAGAAAATAATGTATCTGAAGCATTTGTTTTTGTCATCAACTGCCATTTTCCTGACTCAAATGATTGAGTATCGTTTCTATTTAATATTTTATAATATACATGAATATTAGTATTTACGGGACGATAAGCAGTTAAAAATACATTTAAGTCACCAGAATCAAATCCAGAATTCAATACAACTTTCTTGGTTACATATTTAGCAGATGCGGGACCACCAGAACTCGATGTTTCTCCGTAAACAACAACAGAAGCACCAGTACCTGGAGTAACACCAGCATCAGATACAGTAACAGTTGGTGTTTTAATATAACCAGATCCTGGAGTAGTAATGTATATGTTTTTAATAACTCCACCAGATACATTTGCTGTTGCATATGCTTGAGATCCGTTAGCACCCGTTGGAGCAGAAATAGTAACAGTAGTTAATCCACTAGCATTACTGCTATAACCAGAACCACCATTTTGTATTTGAATTAAACTATTAGACAATGGACAGTTATTAATATTCCAAGTAATCGCATATGTGGTTAGTCCGGCATCCGAAATAACTGGAGATACAGCATCATCACCAGAACTTAACTGTGTATATACTGAGAATGATGTAAATGAATTTGCATCTAATTTACGTTGGCCACGTCCATCATTCAAATATAAATTATCTGTCGATGAAGTTCCATATTTACCTGGAGTAATATTAACAGTTCCCGCAGCACTATCAGAAGAATTTATTGTGGAATTGTAAGTATAATTAATATTCGTTGTTGTTGGAGTAAAATCTGTTGTTGTAATATTAAAGGCATCAACTAATTCTGCGGTATTTGAAACAGAATCTGCTGTGATAGAAATACTATTCGCATCTTGAAAATAACTAATACATTGTTCAATTAAAGTTCTCTGTGGTAATTTTTTTGGTATTACATATTGAATTGTTGGTGACGTTGATGTATTAAAAACACACCTATTAATTACCATCATTAAACTTTGATTTTGGTCAGCTTGCCATGTTTGTGAATTTCCTGATGTAAATAATCCACCAACATAAGGTGAACCTCCAATTTTAGTAATTACCGTAGGAGTATCATCTGTTGGTTGATTTTTAACAGATGAAGGAAGTGCTATATCACCATTACTAGCAGTCCATAGTGTATATTCATTACTCGCTCCCGCTTTTACTATAAATGCATACAACACATTTGGTTGTATATAAACAGGTGCGTCAAATTTAAAAGTAGTATATGATAGAGGATCCAAATACTGTGGAGCTTCCGTATACGATGTTCCTGCATTGACTTTATCTGGAGTGACAGTTACCAAAGAATTATCAAGTGTATCACCACTCGGATAACCATTTATAGTACCAACAATCGATAAAGTAACTGGAGTGTTCTCAGTAGTTTTAGTTCTAAAGAAAAGTTTAATATCATTTAAGAAAATACCATTTGGATAATTTGCACCATCAATAATAAATGACTGTGCTATGGGGTCCCATGAGTTTGTTATTGTCGAAACATTAACTAATTGCTGTTGAGAAGTTTGTGTAAATGTTCCTTTTGCACCAGAAGGTGAAGCACCAAAATCTACAGTTTGTTGTTTTGTTTGCAACCCTTGAGCATAATAAGTACTTTCTGAAAATGTTGTTGCAGTAGTTTGGTCAGTAGTACCAGTTCTATTATCTACACGGAATATTCTTTCACCTGTATGGAATGTATTTGGTGGAAGATTGAATATACCGTAGAACGAACCATCTTCATTAGTGGTGAAAGGTCCAATAGAATATATATCACCTACCGCAAATGTTAATGGTCCTGATAATGTGGCAGTTTTAGTAGAACCAACATAACTTAAAATTGATATAGCTTGGCCAATACCAGTACCAGTAACAACATAAAAAATCTGCCCGTCATAGTAACTATTTTCTGATGAAGCTAGTGGTGATAATTGAACAGTTGTTGTTAAATTTCCACCTCGTATTCTTCCACCTTTGTGGTCTGTTGATGCAATAGTTCCACTTGCTGTTGTTGTACTATAATCACCATTGGTATTAAAGAAAGCGTTTTGAAAAGTTCCAGATGGTTGATAAGCTGTTGTGAATTGGTCGGCAGCTACATATAATCTAACTGATGTAGTTGGACTTTTATATCTATATATTCCAACAATTCGACCTGTTGGTGTAAAAACTGCACTAGCAAAATAACCAACGATGTCATTCTCATTAAATGTTCCAGTAACACCCGTCAATTCAATAACGTTTGTTTTACGAACATAATTTTGAACATTTATATTATCAAAATAAGTTTTAATTGGTGCGTTGAATAACATATTTTTAGCACGAACCACAACCTGTTGTGGACGAATAAATGGGAGAATACTAACATCAGTAATATAACCATTGTTTAATGCATAAGTGTTATCAATTTTAGTATATGGACCTAAAATGTCATTTTTAACTTGATTCTGTATACTTGATGTTATTGCTTCTTGTTTACCAACACCAAAACCAAATCCCCAATTTTGACTCCAATTGTGATTTACTGTATTTCTAATTTCTGAGACAGTTGTTGTACCCGAAACTGTCTGCCAATCTCCTGCACTCAAAACGTTTATTTCACCAGCTGTTGCTCTGAATATTTGTAGGTTAGGATCAGTAATCAATAAAGCAGGTGAATAACTTGTATCAACCCAATTATCTACGTTAGGAGAAAGTTCTAATGTACCAGATTGTGTTGCATATGCAAATGGGTTTGCATTAACTGTTCTCGATGCAAATCTTTGTGTCGCCACATTTGCAGTAGAAGTAATAGGTAATGTAAAATAATTAATATAACTACTTTGACTAATATTATACCCCAATGCACTCGATGTGGCTGTTGAAGGCAAACCCAAATTTTTCGTTAAAGCCAAAGCTTTAAGTGGATAATTTTTAATATTTTGAGTAGCGGTTAATTGTCTTGTTCTTTTATTGATTGTAGCTTTATAATCATCACTCAAAGTGTCGGCAACAGCATATGAACTAAAATCATCAACCATAATACCATTTTTAAATCTATTCAAACCATAAGCATCAGATATTTGTAGTGAACTAGCTTTTTGTTCCAACATACTTAAAGAAGTATAATATTCAATACCATTAATTCTACTTTCTAATCCAGCAATATCTTTCATTGTATAACGTTTATGTTTTACTTTCTCAATAGATAAATCTGAAACGGTTCCTTCGGGAGTTTCTGTTGGAATATAACCTGTATATGGTTCGTGTGTTAAATTGGCGAGAACTAATGAAGCATCTGGTTCTGATGGGAATATTGGATTAATTGATGGGGTGCCTTCAACAATTTGAAAACTTCTATCTTTTGTTAAAACAAGTTTATCTTTTCTACCCAAATAATATTGATAATCTGTTATAAAAGATGTTCCATCTACTGGTAAATATACACCATTGTTTGTATCTCCACTTGCGTACTTGAATGTGAAAGATGTTTGAGCATTTAATCGTGATGGCCTAAAATCTAAACAATCTCTGAGATTATATGTTACCCCTTGTGTTGTTGTATATTTTGGTATTTCTTGATATGATTCATTTGTATATGAATTAATATTAAAATATGCATCGCCACCAGAATGTTGATAATAATCAACAAATATCAAAATATTACCAACCGGTTGCGGAGCTCCTGGTCTTAAAGTGATGCTAGCGTGGTCATAGAAGTTGTCTCGTTGACCATTATTAAATATATAATTTGATGTGATATTTGCATATGAAGATAACCCACCATCAACTGGAGCTACACCTGTCGACCTTGTATCTAAAATTTTAACAATACCTTTAACATCAGACAAGTATAGACTTTGTTTTGTTCCCGGTGTTACTAAACCTGCATTTTGAATATAAACTTGACCTTTTGAGGTAGTTGCAGTATCATCTACAAAAGTGTATGTTGCAACCTGTGTAGTACTAACACTAACGTTGGTGGTGTTTGCCTCGATTAATACTTTTCTTCTTAATATTTTAGTTGTATCTGTAGCAGTTCTTACAAATACTTTAGCTATAACTGTGGCATCAAATACATCACCAACATCAGATGCAGTAATAGTTGCTTCTTTACCTGTACCATTTAATGTAATAGTTCTACCAGCTGTTGTCCAAGGAATATTTTGACCATTCGCAAGAGATGAACTTTTTTTATTAGTACAAATTATTGTAAAATTTTCTTTTTTATCAGAAAGTGATAATGTAGTACTTGGTTGTCCATTAAAAACAATATTAGCAGCAGCAAAACCACCTGCAGTATATGAAATTGTTGTTTGTCCGCCACCAGTAACAGCTCCAAATGATACATTTCGCCATACTTGATATGTAAAGAAAGAACTGTCTGATAATGATGAAACGTAAGGATTTCCAATTGGGAATATTAATTCTGGCACCAATGGATTCTGTATAACTGTGTCACCCGTTGAAGCATTATTCGCACGACTTAAATTGTTAATCGAAGCTGTTGCATATATTTGAACTGGATAAGAAGTTTTGACAGATGTATTTGCAATAGATTCTATATCTTTATTAGAAAAATTTAAATTAAATACTGTGGTGGCATCTGGAGTTGCTGTCCAATTTTGATTAACATTTGCAATTTTTGTTGTGCCATTATAAGAAATAATTGTTCTGGAATCTCCTGCTGATGTTCCTTTGGTGAGCGTGATTGATACTCCAGCATATGCGTCATTTGCTCGAGCAAAATAGGTTGGTAATGTAATAGAGTTTGTAGTACCACCGGTGGCATTAGCACTTGGTACAGCTGTTTGTAAATCGGAAACAAATGCTCTATACACATAAGTGTTTGCATCAGCATCATTTGTGTTGTAATCAAAATCTAAACCACGAATATAACCAGAAGCAACAACAGTAGAGTTGTAGACTAACGCATTTGCTGTTAAAATATTTGCTGAAGATACACAATGTAAATCTATTGGAGCATATTTTGTTAAATCAAAAAACTCACCATTGGCACCACCACGAACTGTATCAACATAAAAATAATTACCAAAATTCATATATACTGGTGTGTTATCTTGAGCTTCTGTTGTTCTGGCTCTTGGACTTGTTATGTCCGTAGTAACTTGAGATTCTACACGATAACCATGAACATAAGCAATACCTTTACTGATACTCATAGTGTATACATCAGAATCAATCGTATTTGCTTTAGGAGTTAATTTGAAATCATTAACAACATAATCTCCATTACTTTCATAATCACGTTTAGCAAAATAATCATCAATTACATTATACACAGTACCATTTATTAATTTGTTTACTGCACCCGCTTCAATACGAACCAATTCAACAAATCCATCATCATCACCCAATGTTAAAGGTCGTGTTTCTAGTGTAAGTGTGATTAAATATCTATCAGCACCTGGGGCTTGATAGTTTGATGCACCAATTGCTGGATCTAATAATGATGTATCACCCACATAGTCTTGAATTGTCTCATCTATAGTTAAACCAATACGTTTTGATGGTACATTACTATACTTATCAACAATAACTGTTTGTGGATTAACTTGAACAAAAGTACCATTTGATATAGTGAGTCCATCAGAAGGTCTCTTATAATTACTTGAAATATAAAATACACCTTGTGCAATAGAAACAACGGAACTAAAACCTGTTGCATTTAAAGTAATTGCCTGAGCAGTTATATTTTGTGCTAAAGCAACATATATTGAATCATTATCTTGAAATTGAACACCAGATTTATAAGAAACAATCAAAGTTGGTGGCTCTTCACCCGTTGCCGCAGCAACAGCAATAACTTTGGCTACTACTTTTCCCGTGTTATTAATAACTAATTTATTATTAAATTGGGTAACATCAACTGAAACACCACTAGAAGTTGCTTGTAGTTTGATATAGTGACAATTAAAATTTGTTGTGGTTTGTCCACCAGTTACTGGTGTATTTTGTTTAAAAATATTATCAGCAAATTTAGTAACTTGGTCTTGTAATATGCTTTGAGCTTGAGTTAGTTCTCTCGCTTGAATAGCAAACCCAGGTTTAAAAAGTATCCGATGGTAGTTTTTTGCTGGATCAAAATCATCATAATACGGATCTACGTTAAAATTCAGAGGCATTTTATTCCCTTTAGTAACCTAAGACAAATCTAAATTGTTCTATTCCATCAGCACTTCTTTGAATACCTGACCTATTTTCAACATATGTAATATAACCTGAAAATATTTGAAAGTCTGGATTATTAACAAATAATAATGTTCTTGTTGTTCCTGATGTATTCCCAAATAATTGTGAATCAATTTTTGGTGTTCCGACTATATTTATCAGCCTAACAACATTGGTTGCGGCATTAAAATCTAAAACTGTGGCAGAATAAGTGGCGGTAGCTAAACTTGATCCTTGATAAACCGTTTCATCATTTGCATAAACTCCAAAACCTGAAGCAACTGATATATTAGTTGCTATTTGATATATTGCTCCGCTTGCAGGTGAAGGAAACGAACTTAATGATACTGGATTTATCAATAAACCAACTTGACGATAATCAATAGATGTTGGCACTAAATCACCTTCAGAACCATTAAATTCTACCGTGTACATCGTTTTTGTACATCCTAATTCGTCCATTGCATCATATCCGTGACCTCCAATTGGAGACACAGGAGTTGTAAGTATTGCTCCAGAACCATTGGCTGATACTATTGTTGAAGTTGCGTGTGTATAATTGGAACCTTGATTGGTTACTATAATATTAGTAATTACTCCACCAGTTGATTCTGCTGTTGCGGCCGCACCAGTTCCATCACCAGTAATAACTACATTAACTGGAGCAGTTCCCGGAGAATATAAAGAACCACCATTGACAACACCAATAATATCTATATTACCGGCCTTGGCTGTTGTGGCTGACGCCACAATTGTATTGGCGCCAACAGGAACAGGCATGAAATTAGTATCCATGAATTTTTGTTTAGAACCAATAGGAAGTGTGTATATGTATTTCCACTTATACCCATCCGATCCACTATAAATGTTGAAGTTGCCGTATGATCCTGGTTGAAAAAAAGGTTCGTCTATAGACGCAATACCATTTTTATTCCAAAGGCATTTGAAAACTTGGTCGTATTTGTTTTTTACATAAAATTTCTTTATTAAAAACCCAGAACCATTGACAGCAAACATATTAATATTATCTTGATAATAATCATAAACTGTACCAGAAACCCAATTGATTCTTTCAATTACAGGACTAATATCATTCGATGTAATTTTTTTGGCCACAAACATACTTTTGAATATGTTTTTAATATTTTGTTGGTCTTGTGTAGGAACAGGAACAGAATCATTATCCCAAGGAGTGACATGGGCTAAAAAAGCATATACTGTGCTTACAACAGCTGTCGTACCTGGAAATATAGCAACAGGAGCATAGAAGTCTTGCTTTACCTGTGTGACTTTTGAATTATAGGTTAGTAAATTTTGATTGGCCATATTTTATTTATGTTTATTCCACGACATTATCGATTCTAACATTATTGGTAATTACAGTTCTTTGAACGGACATGAAACCATTGCTTGTATTGAACTCAAGATTTGTTGTTAAAGTTATACGACCATTAACATAATCAATACCAGATATAGTTTTTTCTTGTGTACCGTTTGCAAAAAGAACTTTATCTCCAATATATGCTATATCTCTTATTGGATATGCCGGATAAGTATAAGTTCCATTATTAATAATATTGTAAGAGTTTGTTAAGTTTCTTATATTTATGAAGTTTTCCCCAGTATTTCCAGAAACATTAGCCACATTCGCAAATGTCAACCATACATTATCTTTTAATATAATAGTATTTGATGTTGGAGTTTTACTGACGGATAAAACTTCTGAATGAACTTTAAATCCAGCAGAAGTTGTTAATGTAATAGAGTTACCTGTAAATATGAAAGTTTGTATATTTGTTGTATTACCAAGTTGATATAATTTGATAATATTATTACTTCGATTCGTAAATGTACTTGTAATTTCTGCGTATGAATTAGTATTTGATGTATGATAAACTAATGGAGCGCCTTGTTCCATATAATCTGAAAAAGAAAAATTATATTTGGAATTAGATTTCAGAGCATATCTGCCAATAACTTTCATTCCAGTTGGGTGTATTAAATTCAATAATGTTGTTCTATACTTGTCTATTTCTTTCTCTAAAGTAATTTGATAAGTGTAATTATTGTAATTTTCACTTTGTAAGACATCAAACGAGCTTGGTTGTCCTGTGGAATCTAAGTATTGTCCTTGGCTGATTACCAATCCGTTTAAGAAAGATGCATTTGCTTTTGCTGTTCCATCTCCGTAAGTAATCACACCACTTTCATTAAATCTTGTAGCCGCATCAAATGTGGGATACTGATTAGACATATTCATCAAAATATCTTTTTTATCAACTTTAATTTGTGTACCATAAGTTGGAAGAGAACTATAATTATAAGTTCTTAATCTCCAAAGCGAATTTGTTGGATCAGCAAAAGGCACTAATAATTCTATATTAGAAACGGTAGATTTATATGTAAAAACTGTATTACTTGCGCCTTGATAAACTATATCTCCTAATTGAGGCAAATTAGTTACCACAACACCTGATACTACAATATCTTGTACTTTTAACGAAACATTAGGAGCTGAAACATAATCTTCACCAAATTCAAGTAAATTGATAGATGTGATAGAACCCACACGGTCAGTCTTAACATCAAATTCTGTACCAGCACCTAATATTCCAGTTACAGCCAATACAGCATTAGTCGCTGATGGATTTGTTGAAGTAACTGAAAGTGCCGGCAAATCACTTTTTCTATAACCCATACCTCCTAATGGAAGTTTATTTGGATTATTTGGTTGCAAAACATATGAAACAGTTAATATTGCACCGGTAGTTACATTTACAGTTATTACATTTGCAAATGCTCCAAATCCAGAACCTCCAACAATATTAATTTTATCATTAGCTACATAACCAGTACCACGATTGATAATTCTTATTGGGGCCAAAATTCCTAAACTTTCTAAATTACCCCGTGATACACCAAATTCTGTATCATAATAGGATTTAGCTTGAACTGTAGGTGTAACTGTAATACCGCCACCGGACGATCCTAGAATTACAGAAGAAACAGGATTTGTTGTGAATGTAATGAAGGTTAATGCATTTGCTAAAGTTGTGATTGCATTTGAAGTTGCTATATTAGCAAAATTATAGTTTGTGTTTCCAATTGTTATTAATCTTCTAATTGCAATAGAATCTGAGGGAATAGTCACGACAGCTGAATTTGCTGCGCTTGGATCTAAACTACCAACTACTGCGGTGGCGCCACCACCATTTGTTATTTCAATTTCAGAATTTGGATTCGCACGAAAACCAAATCCACCATTTATTAAGTTAATCCGTTCTATAGAACCTGAAGTGGTAGTTCCCACAACAGCAGTTGCCCCCAAACCTGTGGGTGAATTTAATCCACCTTCAATAACTACCGGATCACCAGAACGATATAGAAGGCCCCTAAAATCTGGATTTATTTTTACTTGACTAATCTGACCAACTATTTTGGACCTTAGTATCGTTGCGCCTGCTGTGGTGGACGCAACTATAACACCATCTTTGAAGTATACATCTCGATTATTTGAATCTACAACCCTAGAAATTTCACCAGATTGAAACAATCGTTCAATATTGGAGATAAAAACTTCAGCTTTGGTACCAGTTATTATTGCCGTTTCAATAGTTGCAATTGATTTAGTTGTTTCACCTATAATTCTTAATTGACTAGTCTCCAAATAATTTAGATTACCACTAGCCAATTTTAAACTTTTAGCAACATACCATTTACCTGAGGATGCTTTTAATACCGCATCTTTTGTATAGAAAAAATCAACATCGGTATTATATAAAACTCTAAACAAAAATTGAAATGAAGCTGGCGTACCTTTAGACCGATATAGTTCTTTAGCAACTTTAATGACTTTTTGTTTATCTGCTAAAATTTCTTTTGGAAAATAAGAAAGAAAATCATTATAAAAATAATTTAAAAATTTAGTAGTTGTTTCATCAACATCTTTATAATTTAATAAATTTTTAGTGCGTTCAGTAACGTTATTTGTTTCTTCTAACCATTCATAATATGCTTGTAAAAACAATACAAAATTTGAATAGTCAGGATTATCCCGAATAAATTCAGGTAATTGTGATGGTATTAATAAAGATGTTTTTTGACCAGACTCTATCATGTTTTGGATATAACATTAACTGTTATCGATTGTGTGTCGAAAGGATCAATTGTAATAATTTTATTGTATGATGAAGATATGATTGATGAACTTGGTGTTACTATAATTGAGAATTGGCCTAATGGATCAGCAACATCATAAGGCGCAAAAGAATTTAATGTAATTGTACCAGTTTGATAGTCTACAGTACCTATATTAGAGTTTATTACAGTTTTAACTTGGCTTGTATTATTATAATAAGTTCTCAATGTACCATATCGACCGGATAAATTAGCAACTGCAGCACCATTTTTACCAGAAGTATCACCGTCAGCAGCAGTAATTACTACTAATGCACTAGTGTAACCATTACCTCCACTATCAATAACAATACTTGTTATACGACCAGTTCCAGAAAGCACAGCATAACCGGTAGCACCAGTACCATCACCTAAGATTGTTACAATTGGTGTTGCTGTATAACTAAACCCAGGATTAATAACAGAAATAGATTCTACTGAATTTGTAGATGAAGGCACTTCTTCAATATAGACACCTTCAATAATTGTAGAAAGATTTTCTGTATCTCTGAATGACATACTCGGATAACTACTGATACCAGTCGTGTATCTATTTGTCTGTAATGGCACATCAAAATATAAATTGTATGTGGTTGGATTAGTTAAATTAGGTAAGAATTTTTTCTGTAACTGCAACTTATATTCACTTGAAATTATCGATGAGTTATAATTTTGAACAGCAGTTAATAAATCATATGAATTGAATGTTGAATTGAATGTATTTAAATTATTATCACCAAATGTTTGTATAGCAGACTTTACTCCTTCACTAATCTGTGAAGCTGTTTGTGTTGTTTTAGTTTGGTCGTATATTAAATTAACAACCAATTTAAGATATGTGTAATCAGGATCCACTATTGTAGGAGTAACTGTTACTACTGAGATTGGGTTGATAACTTCAGAAATAATTCTTTGTTTTTGTGTTGCAGTTAGACTATAAGATCCTTCTGGTTTTATCGAAACAAATACTTGTCCATAGATTGGTGGATCATTTTCTTCTCCACCCCAAACATTAACTGCATCAAATGAATAACCTAAACTGTTTTGTTGAATAGCAGTAATATAATCACTCTTACTTACCGCACGGCCTTGTGATGAGAACGCTTTAGGTGCTTGAAATTTAATAGAATCAATACCTTCCTTGGCACCACCAGTTGATGCTGGAACCACAGGGAATATTTGTAGTGTTGTGTAACCTGATATAGAATCCATTAATACAAAGTTGTTTGCGCCGGCAGCCATTGTGCCATCAGTCGCAACATAAGTAATATTAACTATATTACCATCCGATAATAATTTTCCTATAACACCATCACCAAAGTATATTTCATAGTTTCCATTTAAAGACTCTTGTAGGAAATATACAGTAGAGGCTGAGTCTAATGTTAGATAATTTGAAGCTGAATTGTATATAGTAGATGAAGTATTAGTTGATGAAACTTGAACTGAAACTTCAATAGTTGTTGTGTCAACCGTTGCATCCGGTATTTGAAATTTGTATGAAGGATTGGTAGTACCATTGACTGTATATCTATAAGAAGCAGGAATGCCTTGTTTAATTGTAACATTATTAAAAGTTGCCGTGCTATTTGTTGCATTATTTGATTTGGCATCTACTGTCACAAAGTTATAGTTTACACCATCGATTGCTTCAGAAGTAAAATTAGTGAATTTAGGTAGTGTAAAGGCTGTATTTGCAGTACCACTAAAAATCAAAGATATTACGGCCGAAGGAGCGATAGCAGACTTTGGTGTATAATTTAACAATTTGGCATGAGAAACAACAGAACTTCTTTGTAAAGCAGAATCTAGAAACATCTCATTGGCAACCATGTTCAAATAATAAGCATTATATTGTGTATTGTATGCCAAAACATCCAGTAAAACGGACATTGATGAACCTTCAAAGTTATAATCTTTAAGTGTGTCTTGAGATTGTAAATAAGTGATAAAATTAGATTTGATTGAACTAAAATCTAATTGTGTGATGTTTATATTTGTATTTGAAGCCATTACCTTGACCTTTGAAGAAGTAAAGTGACTGTGGTTGCTCTTGTATTGTTACCCACAAAAAAAGTCATACTTA
>Ga0114971_10000631_pt1 | contig 23230 bp, 15 predicted proteins | sample M_140625_MF_Meta_FD_87320 | JGI IMG/M metagenome (GOLD analysis project Ga0114971, IMG submission 87320) | Freshwater microbial communities from Lake Montjoie, Canada to study carbon cycling - M_140625_MF_MetaG | ecosystem: Environmental > Aquatic > Freshwater > Lake | place: Lake Montjoie...
CCTCCCAAGTGAAAATCTGGATCATACGCATCTGAAAGCCTATTTTTAAGCAAGCGATGAAGGGCCAACAAATAAATTGCAGCCTGCAACTCATATCGATTGGTGACAACATCTTTTTGCAAACACTCCAACTCATAATCTTGAAGATTGACACCTAGGGAGTTGGTCTTGTAATCAAGAACATAATACTTGCCCCCACTCTCGAAAAGCAAATCAGTGTAGCCCATCAAAAACCCATGCCAAGATGGTGATGCAACAGGCTGACGAGTCAGATGCGGCAATAAAAATTTCGACGTCACCGACTCTATTCTTTGACGCTCAAAAGAATCACAACTCATCCAAAATTCAGTTTCAGCCAAGCGCCCTTTGAGATCCGTCAAAGATGCACCACATTCATGCAAGGGCTCATATAAAATTTTAGACACCCAGTTAAAAACCAAACGCGACATCACTGACTTAACAGTCCAAAAATCATCCTCTAGCAAAGAGTGCGTTTGCTTCAATGGCTTAAAACCGTCAATGAGAGCCTCTTGATTTTTAATTTTATATGGCATCGAATTCTCAATGCGCTGGAACAAGCGCAATTGAAATGCCTGATCGTTGAATGACCCCAATCCTTCAACCATTGCCCATCGCAAAAGCTCATGCACGTAATTGCCCACATCCATCCCACCAGCAATACCCAGCCATGGATTGGCCGAATGAAGCCGATTGGCGATGGATATCTTCCTTGCAAACTCTCCAAGTGCGTTCGAGTCGCCTTTTACAACCGCAGTTTCATCTTCACCCAACACAATGGGTTCATCATCCGCGGGTGAAAATAACTCGGAGCTCTTGTACTCTTGCCCGTCAAAACCCTGTCTCAAAAGGGCGGAAAAACTAGAAGATCGGTACTCAAGATCCAAATTTCCTTTAAAAGTCAAAAGCTCTCGCATGCGCTGCTCATTGGCACTCAATGCCAAATCATGTCTATGCAACTCCAAAGGACTTGGCAAAATTTGAGAGCTCTTATCTTGCACCACATAAGATCGAATGAGTTGCAACCATGACTCTTCATCGCTTAGCGCCACACCATCGGTCATCAAATTCCCAAGCGCACTTTGATGCGTCACACAAGCTCCCTTGCCGTTGTGATTCAATCTTGCAAACCCCAACCAAATGGCATGCTTAGCCCTTGTCAATGCCACATAAAGAAGTCGGATATTTTCCTTAGAGGCATCCTCACTTGGATAGATATCCTCCCCTTGTGACGCATAGGTCTCATCGCTTGTTATTTTGGGCACGTTGGAATTAAATGTCGTGGCAAAGGGCAACATGACTAAATTGAACTCAAGTCCCTTGCTTTTATGAATGGTTACAATTTTCACCAATTCAGCATCGCTCTCCAACCTGAGGATGTGATCGTCCGTCTCTGATCCGGTGTCTGACAGCGCTTTGATGAACCATTCCAACAAGCCTTGTTGAGCATGCACTTTCAAACTTTGAGTTTGTAAGAGCTCAGACAAATGAAGAACATTCGTCAACTTTCTTTGCCCATCTGATTGAGAAAGCCACTTCGCAGGAAGATCAAAGCGCGTCAAGGTTTTGCGAATCATCGCCATAATCCCTTGGCGCTTCCACACACCTTCCAACTCCTTTATCCAACTTGAGTACTGATCAAACTTGTTCTCATCTGCGTTGAGGGTGTGCAACTCCTCATGGGTCAAGCTTAACAATGGCAATGCCAGAGCTGTTTTTACTTTTGACGCATCCAAGGGTGTCAATACAGCTCGCATCCAATAGGCCAAATCTCGAGCATGCTCAGTTTTAAAGACTGAATCCTTGTCAGACAAGTAAACACTTGATACACCTCTCTTACCAAGAGCATGTCTCACAGTTTGTGCCTCAACACCCGTCCTGACTAAAATGGCAATGTCTGCAGGAACAAGCCTGCGACTGACTTTGCCACAGGCGCCTAGAGGTCTAAAAACGAGACTTGGATCGTTCAACCAAGAGACAACTTGCTCAGCGCAGTGCTCAGAGAACTGCTCACGCACATCCTTGGCACTTTGAACCTCTTTGCTGTACATGGTGGTGATGGGTGCAATTGGCGCATTGGCGCATAGCAACTCCTCTTTCAATCCTTCAGCTTGCACCTCAAAGAATGGCAGTGGATTGTGGTTTTTTGTTCGGTATGAAAATGCACCCCTTGGTCTAGAGGTTTCAGATTTTAAAAAAACCGCATTGACTGCATTCACCAATGCCAAACTAGACCTAAAATTGCGTCTTAAAACATAATGCCTTGACTGTGTTGCCGCCTTGGCTTTCAAATAACTATTGATATCTGCGCCCCTAAAGGAGTAAATGGACTGCTTGGGATCGCCAATTAAAAAGATGCCCGTCTCGCCGTTGTTTTCTTCAATCTTGTAGATCTGATCAAAAATTGCATATTGAATAGGAGACGTGTCTTGAAATTCGTCCACCATCATGATGGGATACTGCTGCCTCAATTGAGTTTTTAAAAATTGACCATGCTCCGTTTTTAACGACTGATCTAGTCTGCTCAAAAGATCAGAGAATCCAAATTGAGCACTTTTCGCCTTTAAGACCTGTATCTCTAGGGAAATACAAGAAATCATCAACGGCAAAGCTTTGTCCACAAGTCTTGGGAGATCGATCGTTTCACATCCCAAGCTAAAAAATTGTTCTATAAAGGCTGGTAACTCAATTTCAGGGTAGTTTTCATGCCTTGCTCGAATAAAGGCTTCCCGAGAAAACCGACTCCAACGCTCACGAACATTTGAGGGAAAGATGTCGTTTTGTGGCTCATTGCACCATTCTTCCAATGCAGCAAGCCACTTCCTCAAATGGTGCTGACCAAGCACTAGTCCATTCCATTGCGCTCTATTTTGCGTCCATTCAAGCTCAATCCAATCTGACACTGCTCTAGATAACTCCCCCAAGTTTTTCTTTTTCTTACTCAGCGTGACATCAAGCGTATGGACCAATTCTGAAAATTGAACAACAAAATCTTTTGTTTCCATCTGAGCAACAGGTATTTGGGTGCTTTTTTGGTTTTTAAAATGACTTTCTACTTCGCTTGTCAAATCCTCAATCTCGCGAGGAAAGATTCGTTTGATTTTTTTTGCCAAATCTAGATTCATGGCGTAGACCGTGCGACGCCAAAAGTCTTGAACCGCTTGGCGCCTTAGATTTTGTTCATTGACGACCAACTCTTCGTCAAAAGGCTGACCCGTATGAATGGCATGCTCTTTCAACACTTTTTGACACCAAGCATCGATGGTGAACACGGACGCCTCATCCATACACAGTGCAGCTTGGTCAAGCTGCCAAGCCGCGTGCATTCTTGATTCAGCTGTCAAGTAAGACTCTAACAACGCTTTGACAAATTCATCTTCAACCGCTAGAGTTGAATCTTGTCGAAAGATTTCTGCAACCTCGCTCAATCTCGCCTGAATCCGAGAAGACAACTCCTGGGTTGCAGCTTTCGTAAACGTCATGACCAGTATTTCTGACGGCAGCAAGGGCCTATGAAATCCAGTTGTCACATCAAGACCTTGCGCTAAAGCGTTCTCAACTTGTGTACCATGCCCCAAAACGAGCCTCACAAACAAAGCAGCAATGGTGTAAGTCTTGCCTGTACCAGCGGAGGCTTCAATCAGCCTACTACCGGTCAAGGGAAAATGAACGACATCCAATTCGCTCACATCAGCTTCTCGTGAGATCATTTCGTTCAGTCCTTCACCGCTTGAGCTTCAAGCTCGTAAGCTTGTGGCTTGGATTGCAGTCCAAACCAACTCCAAAACGGCTCAAAGACCAAGCTCCATAGCTTAAAGATATCTTCGTCATGGGTCAGTGCTTCAAAATTTGGAAAAATTCGCTGCAAACTCATGTCATTGACCTCTCCCATCAGGTGGTCACTTCCCTCGTATATCAGCTTGGCTTTTTTCTTATCCAAATCTTTTGCATATGTCATTGCAGTTTTTAATGGCAGCGAAACAAATTGAAGTTGACTCATGGCATAGCTATTCGCTAAAACCTTCATCACATGATCCGCTTCTTCTTTTGCTGGGGGAACAACTGTGAACTGAACATCGGCAAATAAAAAAACCAATTGAACATCTAAATCTAAATGCGCAAACACATTGCTCAAGATCCAAGGCTTGAGCAAGTGGTAATGCCTCATTGATTTACCACTCAAAAGCCGATTGGCGACAAGCTCAACACAGACCTTGACTTGGTGCCCATTTGATGAGGCACACGCTCTGACGTTCAAAATAGATTCATTGAGCACAATGTCACCAAACTTAAAATTCAAGATCAAGTCGGGCTGCAGCAGTGGGTGGCTACTCTTGAAGTTGAGCGCTCGCTCGAGTTGAGGCACAATTTCTGCTCTCAAGCTCTCTTGAAGCAACTCGCCCATTGGCCCCAATGGCAAGACCCCCGCCAATTGCAAATTGATCAAGTAGGTGTTCACCAAGGCTTGAATATCTGCGCCCTCATGGTTTGTTCGCTTAAAGAGCTCAAGCAATTGATCTTTGGTTTTGTAGATCTCCAGTGGATCAAGTCCGAATGACTCTTCGTCAAGTTTCTCTTCTTCAATTGAATAAAATTCAATGGACAGACCATATTTAAAAAAATATTTGACTGGATTTTTAAAACATTGAACGATTTCTTGTATGGAACAAACCTCCCTTTTTTCCACCACCATGATGGGGCGAGAGAGATTTTTCGCTTGCTCAATCAAATCCCACTTTAGTCCTTCATTTCGATAAATTGAAAACCATTCATTCGCATAGGTTTGTAGATTCGAGTCCTCCTTGAAATATTGAACACTAAAGGGCTGCATGGGATGCGTGGTTGTGAGCCTATTCAATAGATCACCAGACCATTTTTCTTCAATGTATTGCCTCATTTGAGTGACCAAGACCGATGGGTTTTTGGTTGTATTGTCTCGCTCATTGAATGCACTCCAACTGATATAAAGTCTCTCACGAGCACAAAGTAGGGCCTGTAGCATTAACCCACGGTCATCACTCGACTTGGATCTGTCCCCAACTCTGGCCTGTCCTTTTTTCCCCATCAAATCAAATGGATTGTGACTGCTCAACCTAGGAAAGTCACCTTCGTTCATGCCCAACAGGCAGACCACCTTGAAAGGCAAAGAATGCATGGTTTTGATCGAACCAAATGTAATGCCGTAAGACAAAATTCTTTGTTTTTTTTCTTTTGACAGCAATGAATCTAACCATACCGCTCCAGCCACTTTCAGTGATATGGGTTCCTTAAAATTCGCAAATTCCGTGATCTCCTGGAAATGGTTCAATGAGTCGTGTAAAGCCTCTAAGACCCTCAGATCATCCAGCGTATTGGTCTTGATCATTTCAGACATCAATGTGCTCAGCGAGTGAACCCATTGCTTTGGATTTTTCATGGCTTGGCAGTCTTCCCACCAAGCACAGATCACTTCCACAAATGATACAAAACGCCCAACCAACTCCGCGTCCATCCCAGAAATTGCGTCATAAGGGAGGATCGCTGGAAGAACTGCAGTGGACTGCATGCGGGATTGCTCTGCATTGGTATATCCCAAGAGCATTCGTTTGATACCAAACAGGATCGTATTGATCTCTTTAGATTCGGCAAACCCCAATTTGTCTCTTTGCTGTGCATGCAATCCCCACCGCATTCCTGAGCCCAACAGCCAGTGCTCCAGCTGCTCAAAGTCATTTTCTAAAAAGTCAAAGCGACTGGCCACACAAGACGTTTTGAGTATGCTCAATAAATCGCTCACTTGACACCTTGAATTGCCTAGATTCATCAACCATTTTAAATTTTCGATCAAAGGGTGGTTGTCCAAAATGGACTGTTCCGCCACCGAATAGGGAATATGCCTTGTGTCCCCCATTGGATATTGACCAAATACGGCTTGAATCACAGGCGTGGCTTCTTGAAGATCTGGCATCATCACCAAAACGTCATAGGGCTCAAACCCCAAAGCATTGTTTTTCATATCAAACAATGCCAGCAGTTGATCGTGAAGGACCTCTAGCTCCCTGGTCAGTCCATGCGTTTTTTGAAATACCAAGCTTGAATTTGCCAATGACAATACATCTGTTTTCTCTTGTCTGGCCTCAAGCGTGATCTCCATCAATGACGCTTTGGCTTGAGGTGATTGAGAATCAATGGGTTCCAAGTCTCTGATTTGATTTTGTATCAAGTGCAAAATGGATTGTCCAAGCGAGCCATTGGCGTGAGAAGATTGCTCATCGTCCAGAGCAAACACATCAAGCTTTAATTGATTGAAGTTTTCTTTCGTTTTTTGGACATCATCAAACTCATCCAACTGCCTTACAAAGTCTCTACTTTGCCGACCCCAAGCACTTAGAATTGGATTTGCATACAAATGCATTTCGCGAAAATCAACCAGCGCCAAATCTTTCTTGCCCCGATTTTCAAATCGTCTCCTGCTCCATTTGAAATACTCTCGACCCTCAATGATGTCAGCCCAGTGAAATCGACATGGAGAGATCACACCAATAAAAATCTGCGTGTACTGAGATAGTGCCGCCAAAAAGGCCAAGCTCTGCATGGGCAAACTACTCACCCCCAGCAAAGTGATGCGTTTGGGTAAAACGCTTGGATCAAACTCTGCGCTTTTCAAAAGCCCCATGACACGTGAATGAAGGTGAGGCCTAATGCCTAACTGCTCTTGCTCAGTCAATTCATTGACAATGCGCCTCCAGCACTCACTTTGCCAAACTTCTTGAGCTTGTAGCGCGCTAGTGAGACCCCTGGGATCGATCAACTCATCGTCCCCCTCTTCCCACTTTTTGAGCCAATCGGCCCGGTAGACTTGGTATTGATCAAAAAGTTCAGAAAGTTGAATTGCAAGCTTAAACAAAGCATCATCGCCAAAGCGACTGAGGTATTCTTGAATCAATGCGTATGGTTCACGATTGACCTCGGTTGGCAGCATCCTCATCAATCGCCAAACCAAGACTTCCTTATCCGTCGCCGAATACGTCGATACCGCCGGATCGTTCAAAATCGCTCTGTACAAGTCCCAGAAAACCTTGCCTGGCAAGTTGACTGACGCAGCCGCATAAACACCCTCAGTCCTTGCCAACCTTATCTTGACCCACTCCGCCATTGCATGCGTGGGAGTCAAGATCACCTCCTCCTCTAAAGGACTTAAGGGGTGGCTTTTCACCCAACCCAAAAAAGTATCGGTGATGGCTTCAAGCTGATTGCCATGTAGCGCAATAAATCCTGGTTGAATACTTGAACTCATGGGCTTAAGGAGAAATATGTTGGAGAAATCCTAATTTAGTCTTCGATCAAGATAAAACCCAATGGTCCCAAAATTCAAGCTCAAAGCATGAGCTTGAGGCACAACAGACAAGTCATTTTTTCAATGCCCCTCATTAAAATACGGGCCTTGTTTTGACCAGGCTTGTCTTGGGTTCAAATGAAGTCTGCCCAGGCGACTTGGGCTACCTCAGTACAAAGTACAACACGATAAGTGCAAGGGCTGCAAGACTTACGTTTCTTGTGCTCAACCACCCTGCGGGCGAGGCATTTGCTTGATCCACACCTTGGGGCTCTAAAAGTCCAGACGCAGCGTCTTGTGAGGTAGAGAAAATTTTGGCTGTTTCAAGCTCGAATTTCTTAAAGAAATCCTCTGACAACGACTTGGCAGCCCCATCGATCAATCTCTGACCGAGCTGAGCAATTTTGCCGCCCACTTGGGCATTCACAATGTACTGCAACTCACAGCCTTGATCATTGGGAATCAACTTGACCTGTGCCGTGCCTTTTCCAAATCCGGCCACACCCCCTTGACCTTCAAAGTTCAAGGTGTAGCTTGCAGGGGGGTTCATATCTAAGAGAGAAATTTTGCCAGTGAATTTTGCTGACACAGGACCCACTTTGACCGCCATCCCAATCAAAAACTGATGATCCTCACCCAAGTCGATTCTGTCACACCCTGGAATACAAACTTTTAATACCTCTGGGTTGTTCAAAGCGTCCCAGGCTTGTTGTTGATTCACTGCCAATTGGCGAGTTCCTTGCATGTCCATTGGTCATTTTCCTGTTAAAAACCATTGAAAAGGTGGGCTTTTTATTCGCCACCACAATCACCTATCTTACTCTTTATCTCAGGACCAGCTCTTTGATGGCTTTGGCCAAATCCTCCAAATGCGCAAGATCATGGATCGCCATTTTTGCATCGCTATAGCGATCCAAGACACTGGCACCCTTGGCCAAAGGCTCATAGCCCTCAAACCTGAGCAAAGGATTGAGCCAACAAATTTTCCGAGCCTTGCCTCTCATCCACTTCAATCCAGCCTCCAACTGCTCAGCGTCTCCCGTATCCAAGCCATCACTCACCAATAAAACGAGGCTTCTCTTCGCAATCAAGCGATGCGCGTACTGGGTCTTGAGTTCTTGCAAAGACACGCCAAGTTTTGTCCCTCCGGCATAGTCTTTGATGGCTTTGTTGCACTCTTGAAGCATCAGGTCTGGATCTTTGAATTTGAAAGCTTGACTTAAGTCACTCAATCCCGTCCCAAAAGCCATCACATGGCGCTCAGTTGCGTTTGCAGTTGCCTTGTGTAAGAAAGCCAGCAACAGTCTTGCATAACGCTCCATTGAGCCAGAGATATCTACCAAAATAAAAATAGGCAGCGTTTTCATTTGTCGCCCAAGCTTGGGCAAAACCAGAAACTCACCCCCCATTTGCGCAGCCGCACTCAATGTTTTCGACCAATGCAGATGCGCGCCTCTTGGTCGACTTGCCTTTCTGCGTGATGGAACCTTTGGAATTGTCAGCCGAATGTCTCGAGCCAAGCGTTGAACCAAGGTGAACTCTGAGGCGTCAAGCTGATTAAAATCCGCATGCCTAAGCCTTGCAAGATCACTCGCTGTCATGGCGGCATCGAACTCCAATTCCTTGTCAGCTTGGGGAGGCTTTAGTGGTAAAACCGCAGCCTTGGGATTGAGCGCTTCACTCACCCTGGCTTTTTTGGGCTTGGGCGCCTCTTGCCCTTGAGCGCTAGGTAGCATTTGGGCCAACAATTGATGGGCTATTTTCGGGTCTTTAAAATAGACGTCAAACAGTTGCCTAAAAACCTCTAAGTCTTCTTGCCTTGAAATCAAAACGCTTTCAAGGGTATGAGACAAATCATCTCGATGGGCAAGACCCACAAGCCGCGCAGCGGCCACACTCAAAGAAATGCGTGAGCTGTCAATCGGAACTCCCGCACGTCTGAGTGCCCTGGCAAAGCCCATGATGTTTTCTGGCCACTTGCCAGACCTTGCATCACCTAATTGCATATGTTTTTGCCAGCAAAGAATTAGGACAAAGAGACTTCATCCTCTGGCGCCAAAAGCTCTTTCATCAAGGGCTCAAGCGCTGCAAGATCTTCGCGTTGTTTAAATAAAATTCCAGCCGTGTCCGAGACCACCTCAGGGTCGATGATCAAGGTATCCAAAGAAACCAAAGCGCGAGCCCACTCTACACTCTCAGCAATGCCAGGCGCCCGGGTAAACGCATTGTCAAATGGCGCTGAGCGCAGGCGTGAAACAAAGCGCGCCACTTGCTTTGTCAACTCCTCACTTGCGTTGGGCACTTGGCGGCGCAAAATCGCTAACTCTCGGTCTCTTTGGGGGTAATCCATCCAATGGTACAAACATCGACGCTTGACTGCATCGTTGAGCTCTCGCGTTCTGTTGCTGGTCAATATCGTCACCGGGGTGACACAAGCCTTGATGGTCCCTAGCTCAGGAATGCTCACCTGAAACTCGCCCAAGTATTCCAACAAAAAAGCCTCAAAGGGCTCATCTGCACGATCCACCTCATCGATCAACAACACCGCCCCAGGCTCTGGTGCGCGCAAAGCCTTAAGTAAAGGGCGCTCGATCAAGTATTTTTCTTGGTAAACCTCTTGCTCAACGCTGGAAATCTGGCCATGGGCGGTGGCTGCACGCATGTGCAACATCTGAGCCGCGTAATTCCACTCATACAAAGCCTCGCGAAGCTCCAATCCGTCATAGCACTGCAAACGAACCAAAGCTCGCCCAAGAGCCAAACTCAAAGCCTTGGCCAATTCGGTTTTGCCAACACCAGGATCGCCTTCTAGCAAGAGTGGTCTTTGCAGCTTCAAGGCCAAAAAAACAGCCGTCGCTAGGCGACGGTCTGCCTCATATCCCTCGGCTCGAAGTGCCTCAATCAAGGCGTCAACTGAAATCATCCAAGTAAGATCTTCACAGCACGTTGAGTTTGTACGCTGATCAAATGCGCTCTGTACTTGGCGCTCGCGTGAATATCGGCATTCAAGTCACTTTCATCAATTTTGACGCTGGCAGCTGACTCTACGCTGAAACTTTTATTCAACGCCTCTTCAAGTCCATGATGACGAAAAACCCCTTGAGAACTTGCCCCCGTGACGGCCACGCGAACACCAGAATGGGTTTGAGCCAAGAAAACCCCCACCATTGCGAAACGGGAAGCTTGCTGTTTGAATTTAAGGTAGACCGCTTTTTTAGCAATTGGAAATGAAATCGACTTGATCAATTCACCTGACTCCAACGCCGTGGAGAACATGCCTAGAAAGAAGTCTTCGGCTTGGATGGATCTGTGATCGGTATGAACCGTTGCTCCCAAAGCCAAAACCGCACTGGGGTAGCAAGCGGCAGGGTCGTTGTTGGCCACAGATCCGCCTAGAGTGCCCATCGCACGCACTTGTTTGTCTCCAATTTGAGAGGCCAACTCGGCCAAGGCGGGAAGATGCTTTTTAACCAGCTCATTTTCAGCCACTTGGGCATGCTTGACCATGGCACCAATGACGATCGACTGGCCATCCAATTGAATACCTGTTAAATCGGCGATTTTTGACAAATCAACCAACGTCTCAGGACTGCTTAAGCGCTGCTTCATGGATGCGAGCAAGGTTTGCCCTCCCGCCAAGGGTTGGGCGCCAGCTTTGACCAATTTTGAAGCATCGGCCAAACTGGATGGACGTTCATAAGTAAATGCGTACATGGTGAATTCTCTCTTTATGGATAGGTGTAATGTTATCTTAAAACTTCAAACCTTTGCGGCTTGAATGGCTGCCCAAACTCGGTGAGGGGTTGCGGGCATGTCCAAATCTTTTACGCCAAGGGGTGCCAATGCATCTAAAACGGCATTGATCACGGCGGGTGGAGAACCAATGGCGCCAGCCTCACCACAGCCTTTGGTGCCCAATGGGTTGTGTGTGCAAGGGGTACAAACATGTCCAATCTCAAAATGCGGGAAATCATCTGCACGAGGCATGGTGTAGTCCATAAAGGAGCCGCTCAGCAACTGACCGCTTTTTGAATCGTAAACGCAGTTTTCAAAAAGCGCTTGGCCAATGCCTTGAACCAAACCACCGTGAATTTGCCCCTCCACGATCATGGGGTTGATGATCGTTCCAACATCATCAACGGCTGTGAAGCGATCTACTCGCACCTGACCGGTTTGAGGATCAACTTCGACTTCACAAATGTAGGTGCCGGCAGGGAATGTAAAGTTGGTCGGATCATAAAAAGCCGTCTCGTTCAAGCCAGGCTCAAGCTTGTCAAGGGGGTAGTTGTGTGGCACATAGGCTGTCAAAGCCACCTGGCCAAAAGTCACCATCTTGTCGGTCCCTTTGACCCTAAACTCACCCTTGGAAAACTCAATATCGGTATCACTGGCCTCAAGCAAGTGCGCTGCAATTTTCTTCGCCTTGGTCTCGATTTTGTCCAAGGCCTTCATGATCGCAGCCCCACCGACTGAGATAGACCTTGAGCCGTATGTCCCCATACCAAAGGGCACGCGACCGGTGTCGCCATGCACAACGTCGATTTGATCCACGGCCATCCCTAAACGCGCCGCGACCACTTGTGCAAAGGTGGTTTCATGCCCTTGCCCGTGGCTGTGTGAGCCCGTAAAAACCGTCACACTGCCTGTGGGATGCACTCGAATCTCGCCGCACTCAAAAAGACCAGCACGCGCGCCAAGCGCACCCGCAATGTTGCTCGGCGCAATGCCACAGGCCTCAATGTAGCTAGAGTAACCCATGCCCCTTAATTTGCCTTTGGCTTTGGAGGCGGCTTTTCGGACTTCAAAGCCCGACACATCGGCCTTTTTCTCTGACTCGTTCATGCACGCATGAAAGTCTCCAATGTCGTATTGCAACGCCACGGGTGTTTGATACGGAAACTGCGTGATGAAGTTGCGTTTTCTAATCTCATCTTGCGTGCGACCCGTCTCCCAAGCTGCACGGCTCACCAATCTCTCAACCAAATAGCATGCCTCGGGACGCCCGGCTCCCCTGTAAGCATCCACTGGCGCCGTGTTGGTAAACCACGCGTCGACCTCCACATACACCTGTGGTGTCTTGTATTGTCCAGCCAGCAAAGTGGCATACAAGATCGTAGGTACCGCCGTTGAAAACGTCGATAAATAGGCCCCCAAATTGGCATCGGTCTTGACCCTCATAGCCAAAAAATTGCCCTCAGCATCCAAGGCCAATTCACCATGACTGACATGGTCTCTTCCATGAGCATCGCTTAAAAAAGCCTCATTGCGGTCTGCTATCCATTTGATGTTTCGATTGATTTTTTTCGAAGCCCATGTCAAACACACATCCTCTGCGTACAAATAAATTTTGGAGCCAAAACCACCCCCCACATCAGGCGCAATCACTCTGACTTTGTGCTCCGGCAAGCCCATCACAAATGCGGTCAACAAAAGGCGCTCCACATGTGGATTTTGATTGGAGACATACAAGGTGTATTCGTCACTGGCTCGGCTGTAGGAGCCAATCACAGCGCGAGGCTCCATTGCATTGGGCACCAAGCGATTGTTGACCAAGTCAAGGCTTGTGATGTGTGCGGCTTTTGCAAAAGCGCTATCGACTTGCGCCTTGTCTCCAATGGCCCAATGGTAGCAATGGTTATCTGGCGCTTGTTCGTGCAGGGTCGGGTGCTTTTGACTGACATCTCGAACCGAGGCCACATCCACAATGGCTCCCAACACCTCATAATCCACCTCTACTTTTTCTGCCGCATCTCTAGCTTGCTCGAGAGTTTCGGCAATCACCATGGCCACATGGTCGCCCACATAACGAACCCGATCTAGGGCCAAAATCGGATGAGGAGGCTCCTTCATGGGTTGCCCATCGGTGCTGGTGATTAACCACCCACATGGCAATCCATTGATCTTGTCTGCAGCAACATCTTGTCCCGTAAAAACTTGCAAGACACCAGGACTTGCCAAGGCCTTAGACACATCCACATGCTTGACCTTTGCATGCGCGTGGGGAGAGCGCACAAAAGCAGCATGGCTTAGGTTGGGCAACACAATATCATCGGTATATTGACCCGCGCCCGTTAAAAAACGATAGTCCTCTTTGCGAAGAACAGACTCACCAATGTGAGGTAATTTTGAGAAATCAGATGCACCCATTTTTTGTCTCCATCTATTTATTTATTTCAACGATTTTCAACCATTTGCGCTTTTAAGCCTTCAATTCGAATTGAGCCCTTGGGCCTGGGAGCTGATCCCACAACGCTCTAATCGCCTCATGACTGAAGGCCTAGAAAATTTGCTCCGTCCAGACTTACTTGGCCATGTGCTGCGCGCCCATTTGCACTGCTTTCACAATGTTTTGGTAGCCCGTGCAACGGCATAAATTGCCCTCCAACTGCTCACGAATTTCTGACTCCGTTGCCTTGGGGTGTCGTGTGCACAAATCCACAGCGCTCATGACCATGCCCGGCGTACAAAAGCCGCACTGCAAACCGTGACACTCTTTAAAAGCCGCCTGCATGGGATGAAGCGTGCCATCCGCACTGGCCAACCCTTCGATGGTGGTGACATGAGAGCCTTCAACTTGGGCGGCCAAGACGTTGCAAGACTTGATACTTTTCCCATCGACAATGACCGTACATGCCCCGCACTGTGCCGTGTCGCAACCCACGTGCGTCCCCGTCAAACGCAAGGACTCCCGCAAAGCTTGAACCAACAAGGTGTTGGCTGCCACGTCCATCTCTACGGCCTTGTTGTTCACAGTGAACTTTAAATGCATAATTTTCTCCATTGGTGTTGAATCAACGCACCCCCTCATCATTGAAAATATTTCAAGGAGTGCGTATAGGTTTTACCCTAGCTTACAAAAAATTCAGTGGTTAAAATTGATCTTTCATTGGGGGCGGCCATTCCTTGCACTCCCCCCCCGCTTGGTTGGCCTGGGAGGCCTATTTTGCACGAAATTCTCGATTGCGCATCCTGCAACACTAAATATCGGCCAAGGAGGTGGTGTTCTTTTTTTGAAACCTTCAAACCCATTGCTCCAGCCTAGACGCCTTCGCGCCAAAACTGCATTGGCCACACACCAGCAGCAAAGAGCCTCGCCCTAACGCCCCTTAAAAGCTATCTTTACAGAAAATAACCCGCTCAAATCAGCTACTTTCATCAAAAAGACTTGATTCTTGGGAGGTCAATTATTTTTTCTCTCTGAGAAGGTTAACATAGAGGGTTATTTAAAAATAACCCTCTATGCCCACCCTGATAGATGCCTTTGAAGGCCCAGATTTTGGAGCCCGGATCCATGAAAGCAGGAGTTGACCCATGAATGCACTCTTAAATTTATCTAAATTCATTGATTCTGCCAGTGAAAAGCTCAGCAACATCGGCACCTTTTGTGTGTTTGCTGCAGCATTTATTTCTGCCGCCAATGCCTTTGTACGCTATGGGTTTGACATCAGCTCAAACGCTTGGCTTGAAATTCAGTGGTACTTGTTTGCAGCCACCGTGATGTTGGGTGCGCCCTATGTCCTTAAGCTCAATGAGCACGTAAGAGTTGACTTGATTTACGGGAAACTGAACCCCAAAGCGGCGGCCAGTTTGGATTTGATCGGTTTATTTCTTTTTCTATTTCCTGTGATGGGCTTCATGGCTTGGCTGAGCTGGCCCTTGTTTTTAAAAATGTTTTTGACTGGCGAGCTCTCTGCCAACACAGGAGGATTGATTCGTTGGCCCGCCATGCTGCTTTTACCCCTTGGTTTTGCTTGGATGTGCCTACAAGGAGCTAGCGAGGTCATTAAACGCGTTGCATTTTTAGCTGGTCACACAGAGCTTGATTTGCATTACCAAAAACCCATGCAATAAAGAGGCGCACAAGATGGAGATGCAAAACTTCGCACCGATCATGTTCGCCTTGCTGGTGGGTATCATGATCATTGGCTTTCCAGTTGCTTTTTCTCTATCGGCTTTAGGCCTTGGATGTGGGCTCTTTGCCATTCACATGGGCTGGTTTCCAGCCTCCTTCATGGCGAACTTGCCGCTGAATGTGTTTGGCATTCTAAGCAACGATCTTTTATTGGCCATTCCATTCTTTACGTTCATGGGGGCCGTGCTTGAGAAATGCGGATTGGCAGAGGATATGCTGGACTCCATGGGCCAATTGTTTGGTACTGTCAAAGGGGGGCTTGGCTACTCGGTCATTATTGTGGGCTTTATCTTGGGTGCCATCACGGGCACTGTGGCCGGGCAAGTGATTGCCATGGCTTTAATTTCTTTGCCTGTCATGATTCGCTACGGCTACAACATGCGCTATGCAACCGGCGTGCTTGCTGCTTCTGGGACGATCACACAATTGGTACCGCCCTCCTTGGTCTTGATCGTGATGGCTGACCAATTGGGCCGCTCAGTGGGAGACATGTACAAAGGTGCGTGGGGCCCCTCTATTCTTCAAGTCTGTATCTTTGCGCTGTATACCTTTGCACTTGGCGTCTTTAAGCCCTCTCACGTTCCTGGCATTCCCAAAGAAGCTCGAACGCTCAGCGGGTGGCCACTTTGGTCCAAGTGTTTAAAAGGGATTGTTCCATCTGCCATTTTGATCTTCACTGTCTTGGGCTCCATGGGTGGATTGCCAGGCATCAAAGTGGCCATTGCCACGCCAACCGAGGCTGGTGCAATGGGTTGCATGGGCGCATTGATTTTGGCCGGCATTCACAAAAGACTTAATGTGCAACTGATATGGCAAGCCATGAACAGCACCATGCGTTTGACAGCGATGGTGGTGTTTATTTTGATTGGCTCAAGAGTGTTTTCGATGGTCTTTCAAGGTGTCGATGGATCCAAGTGGGTTGAGAGCATGCTTACCGATTTACCAGGCGGGCAGGTTGGCTTTCTCTTGGTGGTCAATGCAGTCATCTTCTTTTTGGCTTTCTTTTTAGACTTCTTTGAAATTGCCTTCATCATCTTGCCTCTCTTGGGGCCTGTGGCCAATAAATTGGGCATTGACTTGGTCTGGTTTGGCGTGCTGCTATGTGTCAACATGCAAACGAGCTTCATGCACCCACCATTTGGATTTGCTTTGTTTTACCTCAGAGGCATCTCAGATACTTTATTCAAAGAGGGGCGCATTGCCAAACCCATCTTGTCCAAAGACATCTACATGGGCGCCATCCCTTGGGTGATCATGCAACTGGTGTTGGTGGTGATTGTGATCTTGGTGCCTGAAAGTGTGACGGTCTTTTTGGACAAGGAAGAAAAAATCGATTTGGACAAAGTGGTCATTGAAATGCCTATGGACTCGGACGAGTCTCAGTCCAAGGACGAACAAAACCCATTTGCCTCACCCAACCCAGACGGCTCAGATACAAACTCCAAGCCTAGCGAGCCTGATGAGCAAAAGCGCATGGAAGAGCTCTTCAACATCAAAAAGTGATGCCCACAGCGCTCAAAGAATGCGTATTTGTTGGTCAAAAAAAAGACCCTGCAGCACAAAAACATGTGCCTCAGGGCCCTTGGTCCTCAGTTGTTGTGAACGACACTGAACGTGCCTTGCACAAGAGCTGAGTTGGAATTACATTTTTTGCGCTTGCATGAAGCGATCAAACTCAGCCTCGGTGAATCGGAACCATAAATTTTGCTCCGATCTGAACTTCAACCACTCTGTATAAACTTTCTTCCAGTTTTCATTTTTGGACGCAATTTCTTCATACAAACCCATCGCCTGCTTGTATGCAAAGTTCATCACATCCTTGGGAAACGCTTTTAACTTGGTCCCAGAGCCCACGAGTTGCTTTAAAGCAGCGGGGTTGTGCGAATCGTAGCGAGCCTGAATATTAACGTGCGCAACCGTGGTTGCCGCCTCCAAAATGGCCTTGTGTTCTGCACTCAACGCGTCATAGGCCTTGTTGTTTACAAACAAGTCCAACTGTGGACCACCTTCCCACCAGCCAGGATAATAATAAAACGGTGCGACTTTGTTAAAGCCCAACTTCAAATCATCGTAGGGCCCAATCCACTCGGCCGCATCAATGGTGCCTTTTTCTAGAGCGGGATAAATATCCCCGGCTGGCAGACTTTGAGGAACAACGCCCAGTTTTTCCATCACTTTTCCACCAAGTCCACCACCCATGCGCATCTTCAAGCCTTTTAGATCAGCAAGGCCTTTGACTTCTTTTCTAAACCATCCGGCCATTTGGGCACCCGTGTTGCCCATGGTGAAGTTGACCATGTTGTACTTTGCATAGAACTCTCGCATGAGTTTGCCCCCTGCAGCGTCAAACATCCAGGCCGTTTGCTGTCTTGAATTCAAACCAAAAGGTATGCCACAACCCAAGGCAAAAGTTTCATCTTTGCCTGTGAAGTAATAAGCCGCAGTGTGACAACACTCGACCGAACCTTGCTGAACGCCATCCACCACGCCAAAGGCCGGCATCAATTCGCCAGGACCGTGAACGGAGATTTCAAACTTGCCGCCCGACATGTTCTTAACCTCCCGAGCAAATAGCTCTGAGCCTCCAAACAAAGTGTCTAGGGACTTGGGGAAACTTGACGCCAAGCGCCAACGAACAGTGGCTTGGGCATGTACGGCAGGCGCTGCGCTGGCAGCCAAAATTCCAGCAATACCCGCATTTTTAATGATTGCACGACGGTCCATGATTCACCTCATATGAAAAAAATAACACACTCTTTGAAAGACATTCAAGACAAGAAATTTTATGCCACCAAATCCATGCTTAAGCACGGGTTTACCCGTTTAAATATAGGGCAGGTTGGCGCAAACCCAGGCCGTCAATTCACCAACTTGAGACCGCCTTGCGAATCACTTTGCTTTGAATTGTCCACTTGAGAATGTAGCAAGGTCTTGTATCTCGCCAAAACGCTAGCCTCGATACCCGCTGCGTCCAAGCCCTCCATGGCCATGAGTTTGGCGGGGTCTCCATGGCTTGTGAATTGATCCTTAAGTCCCAGCATCAAAACAGGCTTGAGTAAACCAGCCGCTTGCAAGGCTTCAAGCACTGCACTGCCGGCTCCCCCCATCAATGCGCTGTCCTCCAAGGTCACCAAGGCCTCGTGCTCTTTGGCTGCCGTGATCAACAAGTCCAAGTCCAAAGGCTTGGCCCAGCGCATATTGAGCACTGTCAAGTTGAGTTTTTCAGCCACTTGCAAAGCGGGGTACAACAAAGGACCAAAAGCCACGATCGCAATTTTTTGACCCGCTCTTCTCACCTCTCCTTTGCCAAAAGGCAAAGACGTCAATTGACGATCAACCGCCTTGCCGATGCCCGCACCTCTTGGATACCTCACTGCCACACAATGATCTTGTTCAAATGCTGAGCACAAAAGTGCCCGCGTCTCTGCCTCATCGGCGGGCGTTGCAATGCTTACATTGGGCACGCATCTTAAAAAAGCAATGTCAAATACACCCGCATGCGTTGCGCCATCTGCGCCGACAATGCCCGCCCTGTCCAAAGCCAAAACCATGGGTAATTTTTGGATAGAAACGTCGTGAATGAGTTGATCGTAAGCACGCTGCAAAAAAGTCGAATAAATGGCAACCACTGGCTTTAAACCTTCGCATGCCAAACCCGCCGCGAAAGTCAAGGCATGTTGCTCAGCAATGCCCACATCAAAGTACCTTGTGGGAAAACGACGCTCAAATTCGACCAATCCAGACCCCTCTCGCATTGCAGGCGTGATGGCAATCAAGCGAGAATCTTGCTGCGCCATGTCGCAAATCCAGTCTCCAAAGATCTGCGTGAAGGTCTTTTGAGGTGGCGTGCTTGGAGGCACGATGCCGATGGTCGGATCGAATTTACCAGGGCCGTGGTAGGTCACGGGATCTTTCTCCGCCAGGCCGTAGCCCTGCCCTTTTTTGGTCACCACGTGTAAAAATTGTGGTCCACTGAGTTGCCGAATGTTCTCAAGTGTTGGCACCAATGAGTCCAAATCATGTCCGTCAATGGGTCCAATGTAATTGAATCCAAATTCTTCAAAAAGGGTCGCAGGCACGACCATGCCTTTGGCATGCTCCTCAAAGCGTCTGGCCAACTCAAACAAAGGTGGGGCGCTTTTAAGCACTTGCTTGCCCACCTCTTTGGCAGCAGCATAAAAACGCCCACTCATGAGTTGCGCCAAGTATCGATTCAACGCACCAACCGGTGGACTGATGGACATGTCGTTGTCATTTAAGATGACCAACAAATCTCCCTTGGCGACCCCCGCATTGTTCATCGCCTCAAATGCCATGCCAGCCGTCATTGCCCCATCTCCAATGATGGCCACCGATCGACGGTCCTCACCTTTTAGATAAGCGGCACTGGACATGCCCAAAGCCGCGGAGATACTCGTCGAGGAATGGGCCGTGCCAAATGCATCGAACTCGCTCTCCTCTCGCCTGGGAAAACCACTCAAGCCCCCCAACTGCCTGAGGGTTGACATGCGATCGCGTCGACCCGTCAAAATTTTGTGTGGGTACGTTTGATGACCCACATCCCAGACCAAGCGGTCATAAGGTGTATTGAACACATGATGCAGCGCAATGGATAACTCAACCGTTCCCAAGTTTGAACTGAGGTGCCCACCTGTCTTGGAGACACTCTCCAAAAGAAAAGCTCTGAGCTCACGAGCCAAGCCCTTGAGTTGCGCGCGCGTCAAACGCCTCACGTCTGCAGGTCCGTCAATGCTACTCAATAGATCAGTCATATCAGCTCTTTCTCTTAATCACTAAATCGGCCAAAGCACCCAAGGCCGCAACATCTCTTAAGCCCGAGGTCATGAGCGCATCATTGGCTTGTTGATACAAAGTTTGTGCATAGGTTTGAGCGCCCTTCAAACCCATCAAAGACACATAGGTTGGCTTGTCATGGGCCGCATCTTTGCCCACTGTTTTACCCAAAGTTTGCGTATCCGACACCACATCCAAAATGTCATCCACCACTTGAAATGCAAGGCCCAAAGCCCGAGCATAACCCGACAGCGAAGACTCCAGCTTTTCACTCAATGCACCCGCTTGTGAGCAAGCCGCACCCATCATGACACACGCATGTAAAAGCGCACCGGTTTTCTTGGCGTGCATTTCTTGCAACTGCGCTTGGCTCAAGACCACACCTACACTTTGCAGATCAATGGCCTGCCCACCTGCCATGCCCGCATAGCCTGCAGCCTGGCTCAAATATCGACACAAAACGGCTTGCACCCGAGCGGGGACAAGGCTCTCACTGGGCGTCAAGAGCTCAAAGGCCAGGGCCTGCAACGAATCCCCACACAACAAAGCCATGGCTTGTCCAAACTGAACATGAACCGTCGGTTGCCCCCTTCTAAGGATGTCATCATCCATGCAGGGCATGTCATCGTGAACGAGAGAATACGCATGAATGAGCTCGAGCGCGCAAGCCGCTCTTAAAGCCGCTTGATCAAAGGGGCCGCCTTGCCCACCCTCCTCACCTTGCAAGCGCATGCTTTGTCTTGTTGCCAAACACAAGAGCGGGCGCAAACGTTTTCCCCCACCAAGGACCGCATAACGCATGCTCGCCCCAAGACTGCCACCCGCCTCTCTTGGCACCCAATCATTCAAGGCCTTGTCAATCAAATTCATTTGCTGCTCAGACCATTGTTTGAGGTCAAACGTCTTCATCTCGCTCATGTCAAGTGTTGTCCGTCCAAGTTTTTAAATGCCCCTCATCCAAGACTTTAATTTGGTCTTCAATCGAAGTTAACTTTTCTCGGCAAAACTTTAATAGCGCGGCCCCACGTTGATACGCTTGCAGCAAATGATCAAGCGGCAACTGAGAAGACTCCATTTGTTGCACCAACTCTTCTAACTCTTGCAAAGCAAGTTCGTAGGTCACGGGCAATGCGTCGTTCGTGTTCAACGCGTCTTTGCTTTTGGACATCTTAATTCTCTAGCTCAAGGCGAATCCTCAGAGCACTGGCTTCTATCAAAAATTGAGCATGCATTGGGTATTAATTAAAAAGTTTACACACACAAATTGTTTGCGAACATCTATATTAAAGCATCTGCCCATCAATGGAATCGGGTAATGACGCTTAGAGCCTTGAATTTCAAAGTTTATTTTTGCCCTCAAACACTCACCTAGGGCCCAATAGTCCCAATGCGTGCAAAAAAACCACAATTAATAGCCCTTATTAAACAACCCATTGTTCAAAAATTGTGCCCATCCCAGTCAAAAACGGACTTTCAAAATCGCTTTGACAGCTTTCAATCCCAAAGATGCATTAAAAATATATAATAATGGTCCCTTCCGGCAATTCCGGTTTTTTCTATTCTCCCTGTGGGGAGTCTTTAGGTCAGGTCCCTATGTCTGATTTAAGTCTTCAACTGCAGCCGGCATCAAGCCAACTTCCAGTCGATAGCTATTTTGATCTCTCGCTTTATCAGCGCGAGATGGATGTCCTCTTTGCCAATGGGCCTAAATACGTTGGCCACGCGCTCTGTGTGCCCAACGTAGGCGATTACTTCGCCCTTGAGCATGAGGGGGAAGGGCGGGCTTTGGTGAAAACACCTCAAGGTATCGAGTTGATCTCCAATGTATGCCGCCACCGTCAAGCCGTGATCTTGAAGGGTCGAGGCAATCTGTACGCCAACAAACAAGCCTCAGGCGGCAACATTGTGTGCCCGCTGCACCGCTGGACTTACTCTCAATCTGGCCAACTCCTTGGTGCGCCCCATTTTGCAAAAGATCCTTGCCTGGATCTACAAAACTACCCCCTTCAAAGTTGGAATGGTTTGCTGTTTGAGCGCAATGCAATAGACATCAATCAAGATTTAGCCAACATGGGACCCAAAGAGGCTTTGGGCTTTGATGGCTATAAATTGGCAAAAGTTGAACTGCACGAATGCAACTACAACTGGAAAACCTTTGTTGAAGTCTATCTCGAGGACTACCACGTCGGCCCCTTTCACCCCGGTCTTGGACAATTTGTCGAGTGTGAGGACTTGCGATGGGAATTCAAACCTGAGTATTCCGTACAAACGGTGGGTGTGGCCAATCAACTGCGACAGTCGGGAAGTGCCATTTACGAAAAATGGCAAAAAGCGCTCCTCAATTACCGTGGTGGAGACGCCCCTACTCGGGGAGCCATTTGGTTGACCTACTACCCTCACATCATGGTGGAGTGGTACCCACATGTCTTGACGGTTTCAACTCTTTGGCCCATGGGACCTAGAAAAACACTCAATAAAATTGAGTTTTTCTATCCCGAGGAGATTGTGGATTTTGAGCCAGAATTTGTTCAAGCTCAACAAGATGCATATATGGAAACCTGCGCTGAAGACGACGAGATCGCTGAGAGAATGGACGCGGGTCGCCACGCTTTGTTTCAAAGAGGGCAAAATGAAGTGGGTCCATACCAAAGCCCCATGGAGGATGGCATGCAGCATTTTCATGAGTGGTATCGCCATAAACTCAAGCTGACCGGCAAATAGGTCCAGGCGTTTGAGCATCCTTGAAGTGCTCCACTTTTTTATATAAAAAAATGATCTCAACACCATGACTTTTTTCAATGACCTGATCAGCGCCCAAGAATTACAGACTTTAATCTCCAAGGCCCACGCCACTTCAGACAATCAGCCCCCATCCCTACTGATCTTTGACGTCAGCTACGACTTGAACGATGAGAACTGGGGCCGCTCGCAATACGAACAGTTGCGCATCGCACATGCATATTTTGCGGACTTGGGATTGGATTTAAGCGAATCAAACCCCCAACTTGCCATCAATGGAGGCAGACATCCTCTGCCCAGTCGCGAGAATTTTGCAAAGTGGCTTGGACGCTTTCAAATTCAAGCCCAAACGCAAGTGGTTGTGTACGACCGAAACCAAAATAACTTCTGCGGTCGTCTTTGGTGGATGCTCAAATGGTGTGGTCATGCGCATGTGGCCGTTCTCGACGGCG
>Ga0114971_10000632_pt1 | contig 23221 bp, 22 predicted proteins | sample M_140625_MF_Meta_FD_87320 | JGI IMG/M metagenome (GOLD analysis project Ga0114971, IMG submission 87320) | Freshwater microbial communities from Lake Montjoie, Canada to study carbon cycling - M_140625_MF_MetaG | ecosystem: Environmental > Aquatic > Freshwater > Lake | place: Lake Montjoie...
AAGGCTGCGGTGCCAATGGCCGAGCGGTCCTTGGCCGCCGCCGATCGCCAGCGAGCTCCGCAAGCCCCCCTCCACGTAGCCCTTGGCGGCATGGATCGCCTCCAGCAGCGGCAACCCACGGGCCCACTGGGCCACGATCGCCGCCGACAACGTGCACCCACTGCCATGGGTGTGGGGGGTGGCCACGGCTGCTGAGCGCAGCCATTGGGCGCGACCCTCCCACCAAAACAGGTCGACCCCCCGCAGCGCCGCCAAACCGCCCCCCTTCAGCAGCACGGCCTTGGGCCCCTGGGCCGCCAAGGCCTCGGCGGCGGCCTCCATCTCGGCGGCGCTGGTGATGGGCAAGCCACTGAGCAGGCTGGCCTCGCGAATGTTCGGGGTCAGCAGATCGGCCAGCGGCAGCAACCGCTGCTTAAAGGCGGTGATCGCGTCGGGTTCCAGCAACACCGCTCCGGCCCGGGACACCATCACCGGATCGATCAGCCGGAACGCCTCCAACGGCGCGATCTGCTCGGCCGTGGTCGTGATCAGCTCCTGGTTGAGCAGCATGCCGGTTTTGAGGGCGCGCACCGGCAGGTCACGGCAGACGGCCTGGATCTGGGCCGCCAGGGCGGCAGCGGACAGCCCATCCACCCGGTCCACCCCCAAGGTGTTCTGGGCGGTGACGCAGGTGAGGGCGCTGCAGCCATGCACCTGCAGGGCCGCAAAGGTCTTGAGGTCCGCCTGGATGCCGGCACCACCGCCCGAATCACTGCCACCGATGGTGAGCACCACCGGTGGGGTCAGACTGGCCGCTGGCAGCTCCTCCAACAGCACCGGAGCGGAAGCACGGTGCCACTGGCCCAGCCACTCCCCCTCCCGGAGGGTGCCATCCCGGCTGGTGGCCGACCCCCGGGCCGGTTGAAAGTGATCACAGGCCAGGCCCGCCTGGGCCAGCCGGGCGGCCAGGGAGGCCGGATCGCTGCCCCAGGGGGGGCCACCGGGCTGGCCATGGCACCAGAACAGGCCAAGCAGCCAACCCTGCGGCGCCAGCAACCGGGCCATGGTGTCCAGCCAGTCCTGGCGGCGGGACGGATCGATGGCACAGAAACTGGTGTGCTCCAGCACCCCAGCGAGGGAGCCTGGCCCTAGCCCCCCGGCCGCCAGGGCCTCCGCATCGAACAGGTCGGCCTGCAGCCAGCGCAGGCCAGGCTGATGCGTTCCATAGAGCTCCCGGGCCTGCCGCAGCGCTTCGCCACTGCTGTCCACCCCCACCACGGAGAAGCCCAACTCAGCCAGCAACCGCGCTTCATGGCCTCGCCCGCAGCCCGGCACCATCACCAGCCCCGGGGGTTGGGGGCGAGAAGGGGCCTGGCGCAGCCAGTGCTCCAAGGGCGGAGCTGGACGGCCCAATTCCCAGCCATCGCCGCCGCTGCGATAGCGCTGATCCCAGACGGCGGCCTCAGAGCGGTCAGTCATGGCGGGTTCAGGGGGACTGGAAAAAGCCCTTGGCATTCAGCCACAGCCCCAGCACCAGCAGCGGCAGGGTGAAGGCCCCAAGAAGCTGCAACTTGAGGGTGAGCGTCCGACGCGAGGGCGACGTGGGGGGAGCGGGGGAAGGACGCTTCGCAGCCATGGCGATCGGGACGGAAGGTTCGAGGCCAGGATCTCAGCCCCAGCCATGCCAGAGCAGCATCCCAGCACGCAGTCACATTCGGTCAGATCTGGGGCCTCTGCCAGTCATCGACCGGTCATGGGGGTTGGCTTGATTAGGCCTATCCCCAACACGGGGAGCCCCTCACCCCTCCTCAACCATGGCCTTATCCACCCGTCCCGCCTACGGCCTCAGCCTCGGCACAGGCCTGCTCACCCTGATCCTCAGCCCCCTGGCGGCTTTGGCCGGTCCCGCCGAGTGGGATGGCCCAAGCCAGGTCTATGACGACTGGCATCCCAGCCAGCGCTACGGCGCCAGGGTGGTGACCCCTCCCCCCGCCGTGGGCTGGCGCGGCAGCAGCAGCTACGCCCCTCCCGCCTACGCCTCCCCGGCCTACACCTCCCCCTCCTACCGCCGGCCCTATCCCAGGAGCGACCGCTACGCCACCGGGCTGCCCCAGGGGCAGCCTGGGCGGTTGGAGGCCGATCAACTGGCGGCGGAGCTGACCCAGCGTTGCAACGTCGGTCGCCTGCTGGGGGGGCTGGTCGGTGGCGGCGTGGGCTACGCCGCCTCTCGCCAAGATGGCCGCACCTGGGCTGTTCCCCTGGGGGCCCTGCTGGGCCAGCAAATGGGCTGCAATGTCAGCAAGGGGGGCCAACCCGTTCCCTGGTGAGGGGCGCTGGGGGTCAGAAGAACACCTTGACCCCCAACTCCAGGCCGTTCTGGTAGCTGGTGAACCCGGTGCTGCGGTCGGCGCCGTTGTCGTAGGCGATGCCGAGGTAGCGCCAGGAGAGATTCAGATCCGTGTTGTTGCCAACGGCATAGCCCAGGCCCACCTGGGCATTGCCCGTAAGGTCCTGGGCGCCGGCCAGGCCAAAACCGCCGATGTCCGCCCGGGCAAACGCCCGCAGCCGGGGCGAGAGAAACAGGGTGGCCTGGGTGCCGAGCAGCAGCTGGGCCCAGGTGCGGGTGAGGGCCTTTTCCCGCTCCAGCTTCAACCCCAGGGGACCCCGGCCCTCAACCTGGGCATTCAGATGCAACTGGGCGTTCACGAGGCGCAGGCCGCCATAGGGAATCACCGTGAAGGCCCCGGGGCGGGCGACGGCGGCTTCCGGATCGCCAAAGCGGTAGCGCAGAGCCAGGTCGTAGAGCCCCTGGATGTAGCCGAGCCGACCGGTGCCGGTGAACAGACCGCGGCGCGAGGTGACCACCTTCTCATCACCGAGCTGGACGTAACTGAGATCCGTGAGTACACCCACCCGACCTTTCTCCGCCGCGGCGCGGAAACTCACCGTGGATTGCAACAGCGGGATCAGCTGACCAAGATCGAGATCCGTGTCAGCGGCAAAACCCCGAATCGTGGTGGTGCCGGTGGTGCGCAGCGGCCCAAAGCCATAGAACTCGACGTTGCCGCGCCAATCGTTCGCCGTCGCCTCCGGCAAGCCGCTGGACGCCCCAGGCGGCTCGGGCAACCCAGGGGAAGGGGAAGCCAACGGCGGCTCGGGGGCCGCCATGGCGCCAAGGACGGGGGTCAGGACCAGGGGCAGGGCCGCCAGCACCCTCAGGAGCAGGACAACAGAAGGGGCGTGGGGCATGCGGCGACAACCACAGAAACAGGATCTGCTGCGAAACGTAGGCGGCAAACCACCGTCAGGTCATGGCCGCAAGGGAATAGGAAGAATTCAGGGAACACGCGTCGATATGTGACCACCAGAAAATCCTCTGCCTCCCCTGCCGATTGAGCTGGGAAGACGAGGATCGCGGTGGTTTGCTCCAGTGCGGCAGGAACCCGTTAGGTGGTGGCGCCGAAGGCCACCTGACAGGCAGCATTGAGCAGCTGGGCCTGCTCCGCCGTGGTGGGTTGCTGGCCATCGATCAGGCCGGCATTGCAATCAGCGCTGAGCTGATAAGTGGAGCCGTCAACGCTGACATCGAAGGTCACCGACTGGGCACCACTGGGCTGAACCGTGCCGTAAAGAAGCTGGTAGTTGCTACTGGGCACCACGATGTAGGTTTGCTGCGCACTGATGGCGTTATCGACGGCACTGTTGATCACCGCCGCCGTCGCCAGGGTGCCAATCCCCCAAAGGGCAGCCTGCCCTCCCCACCAACCCCAGCTGGGGGTCGCCCAACCGCCGTACCAGCCGTAATTCCAGGGGCGCGCATAACCCCAACCGGGGCGAGCCCAGCCGGCATTGACGTTGATATTATTAACGTTCACCTGTCGCCAATTGCGGTTAACATCGCGGTTGACATTGCGATTAACGCTGCGATTGATATCGCGGTTGACGTTGCGATTCAGATCTCGGTTGTTCAGATTTCGGTTGCTCAGATCACGATTGCCGGGATTTCGATTGGTCAGGTCACGATTGCCCAGATTGCGATCGCCACTGGGGCGATTGAGCGCTGTTCGATCTCCCAGGCTGCCGCCACCGCCGACGGGTCTGCGATCCCCCAAGGAGGGAGCCGGCCGACTGCCCTGTCCCCCCTGGCTCCAACCCCCGCGAGGGGAACTGGAGCCCCGATTGAAGCCGGCCGCGCCATCGGAGCCCCTGAAGCCACTCTGGGCCCGCGCTCCGCCACCGCCACCACCACCGCGCCCTCCGCCGCTGAACGACCGGCCACCGCCACCGCCACCGGTACGCCCGCCACCACCACCGCCACCGCCACCGCGGGCCACCAGCTCAGCAGAACGGGAACTTCTGGATTCCACGAGCGAGGCCATTGCGAACGAGGGAAGCACCGGAAGCGCCAGAACACCGGCCATCAAGACACCAATTCCTGTGGCTGTCTTCATTTGTTCAGCACCTCGCAGCCGGCGTCGTAGCAGCTGGCATCAACCCGACCATCGGGTCCAAAATGGACCCGCACAAGATCGCGCCCAGCCAATCTTGTATTCGCTTGATCCTCCCGAATACTGTTGAGATAATTGGGATTGACGACACACAATTCGCGGTCGTTAAAGCAAATCGTATTCGTCGAAAAGCGAGCCGCTGCGTTGGTCACCTTCACCCAAGACTTGCTGGCCTGATTCCAACGGGTAATCGTGACCGGATCATCGGTGATCCGAAGCGTTTCCACAGCGGCCCCAATCCGGTGTCGGTAGAGCGTGACCTTGTCTGCGGCCGCATTCTCGGCCTCAACGGTGCAGGGGACCGGCGCCGCAGCGGCCAGGCTGCAGGTGGTGGCCAACGTGTAGAGCACCTCCGTGCGTCCTGGAGTGGGGGCCAGCAGGGTCGTCAGGGTGATCGCCCCAACCAACGCACCGGCCATCCGGGCTGGGGAAGGCTGACGGGGCCGGCTCACGGTCCGGCAAGATTCGAACTTGCGCTGAAGCATGAAAGGAGCAGGAGCGAGGTGGGCCCGCCGAAACGGGTTCTTCACAATCATGGAGATACCAATGGCCCAGTGTGCGTATTCACCCGCTTAAGTGATACAAAACGCGACCGAAGGGAGGCCCATGACCTCCCCCCTCCAGCGGCAGTCCGCGGTGGCAGGGAACGGCTCAACCGCGACCGAGACTGGATTTCATGGTGTTGATCACATCCTCGACGGAGAAACTGGCAGCCTTTTGGCGCGGCGGAAATTCCTGGAAGGTGGCCAGGAATTGGGCCACATAGGTTTGGGCTGGAACCAACAAAAATACGTGATCGAACATCCAGTCCCAGTAGGTGTTTGAGGTGATATCGGCCCGCTCGTAGGGATCGGTGAGCAGGTTGAAGATCTTGGGAACACGCAGTTTGACAAACGGCTCTGCCCAGATCTGACATGTCCCCGGCTCACGCTGCTCCATGAACACGAACTTCCAGTTGTCATAGCGCAGACCCGTGAGATCACCGTCGTCGGAAAAGTAGAAAAATTCGATCCGGGGACTCTTATCCGCTTTGCCCGTCCAATAATCAAGCATATTATAACCATCAAGATGAATCTTGAAGGTTTTCGAGCCCACCTGGTAGCCCTGCAGCAATTTCTCCTTGATGTCCGGCTCTCCTGCGGCGGCCAGGAGGGTGGGCAACCAGTCCAGGTGGCTGACTATGCCGGTAAAGAGGGTACCGGGGGCAATCTGACCGGGCCAGCGCACCAGGGCCGGCACCCGGTAGGCGCCTTCCCAGTTGGAGTTCTTTTCGTTGCGGAACGGGGTCATTCCAGCATCGGGCCAGCTGTTCATATGGGGGCCGTTATCCGTGCCGTACATCACGATCGTGTTATCGGCGATGCCCAGCTCATCCACCAGGGCCAGCATCTCGCCGATGCACTCATCGTGATAGATCATCACATCGTGATATTCCGACTGCCAACGGCCGCTGCGGCCCACATCCTTGGACCTGGCATAGGTGCGGAAGTGCATGTGGGTGGTGTTGAACCAGACGAAGAAGGGTTCACCTGAGGCCACGGCATCGCGGATGAAGCGCTTGGCCTCCACCATGAACTCATCATCGGCGGTTTCCATGCGTTTGCGGGTCAACGGACCGGTGTTCTCGATTCGCTGCCCTCCCTGTCCATCGGCCCAGCAATGCAGCACTCCGCGGGGCCCAAAACGCTCCTTGAAGTGGGGAAAGTCTTCCGCGGTTGGGTAGTCGCGCAACTCCGGCTCTTCTTCAGCATTGAGATGATAAAGATTGCCAAAAAACTCGTCAAAGCCGTGCATCGTCGGCAAATGTTCATCCCGATCGCCGAAGTGATTCTTGCCAAACTGGCCGGTGCGATAGCCCTGGGGCTTGAGCAGTTCGGCGATGGTGGGATCCTCCGCCTTGAATCCCAGTTCCGCCCCCGGCAACCCCACCTTGCTCAGGCCGGTACGAAACACGCTTTGGCCGGTGATAAACGCGGCTCGCCCGGCGGTGCAGCTCTGCTCAGCGTAGTAATGAATAAACCGACCACCTTCCCGGGCAATGCGATCAATGTTGGGAGTTTGATAACCCATCAAGCCATCGCTATAGCAACTGAGGTTGCTTTGGCCAATATCGTCTCCCCAAAGAATGAGGATGTTGGGCTTGGGATTGGCCATGGGGAGAGGGTTTGTAGAACCGCAGGATGGGCGAGGGGAGACCAACCCGTCAACTCACGACGGGCAAGTTTCCATCATGGAAGGATCGGGCAGGCCAGTCAGCTCAAAAAGGGCCAACTCTGCCGCTCCCATTCAAGCCGTTACCGTCCGCAGCCGCCGCAGGACCGGGATGGAGGCGAGCACGGTGACCAACAGGTAGGCCAGAATGGTCAGCTTGACGCAGGGCAGCCCGGCTGCATGGGTTTGGGCGAGCAGGAGGGCCAAACCCGGGTTGCGCATCGAGGTGACCAGGGACACGGTGATCCGCTGTTCCCGCCCCTCGCCGGCCAGGCCATAGCCGATCGCCAGGGTGATCAGCACCATGACCACCATCGCCACCAGGGCCCAGAGATTGGCGGCCACGAAGGGCACCAGCAAGGGCCCCGTCTTGACCAGAACGACCACCACTAACAGCACCAACAGGACATTGGCGAAGCGATCAAGGGGCCCCATGATCCGATCCGCAAACGCGGGCCAGCGCCGTCGCAGCAGCAGACCTAATACCAGCGGCAGCACCTGGGACATCCCCACCTGGCCCGCCACATCGACGGCCTCGACCCGCCAGCCCTCCACGCCAAAGACCTGGCGGAACACCCCCGCCAGCAACGGCACCGACAGGATCGCCACCAGGGCCGCCGCCACCTGCAACAGGGCCGCCAGCTCCCGGCTGCCCCCCTGCTTGCCGGCCTTGCGCAGGGTCATCGGCGCACTGGGGCAGAGCACCATCAGGGCGATGCCGATGCGCACCACGGGCGCCAGAGCTGTCGTGATCGGCAACATCAGCAGCACCAACCCCGCCAGGGGCACCAGGCCGCAGGAGCCGACCAGGGCCCGGACCACCATCCAGGGGCGATGACGCAACTGGTTCAAGGCCCCGCCCTGGAGGCCCAGCCCCAGGGCCAACATGATCGTGAACAGGGTGAATTTGATCAACATTCGAGGGTGGATCTCAACGACAATCGGGGAAAGGAAACGAGTCCCAGGGGACCTCAGCCCGTGACCATCGCCAGGCCGAGCAGGGCGAGGGCAGCGACACCGATGACCGTGATGGCGATGGCCGTGAACCAGGCCAACGACCGCTGGTCCGGTGCGTACACAAAACGCTCCTGACGCAACCGTTGCAGATCACGGCGGTACTGCACCGTGGCCGCCAGCATCGCCACGATGCCCGTGAGCACGAAGGCCATGGCCACCAGCCGCACCCCCCAGCCCGCGTGGGCGGTGGGTGACTCCAGGGTGCGGTGGAGGACCTCAATGATCTTGTCCAAACCGAAGCCGAAGCTGATCAGGGACAGACAGGTGCGGATCCAGGCCATCAGGGTGCGATCCAAGGCATTGCGGTTGCGCTGCCTGGCCAGTTCGTCGGTGAGGTTCATGGCGACGAAGAAAGGAGAATCGGCACAAAGTCAATAAGACTGGATCCCTGACAACCAATTCAACGGCCTGCCCAAGGCCGGCGCAGCATGTTGCAACACTGCCTGCTGGTCACGGGGGACGACTGGTTCTAACGTTTGAATGAAATCTGACGGGCGCGGAGGGACAACGGCATGGGCGTGATCAATCGATGTGCCATCGCCGTGGCCCCCCTGGAGCCGATGCGGCATTGGAGCCGGCCGTTCTGGACCCGGGAGGACATGGAAGGGCTGGCGGACGATCACAGCCTCTATTTGATTCCCGCCTATGACACGGAAGCCGAGGCGGAGACCCTGCTGATGGAGCACTGGCCGGCGATCTTCACGGCCGAACTGGACCTCTGGTGTCGCGATGGACAGCACTGGCCCCAGCCCCGCAGTTATGGCCTCTTTCGCGAATGGTTCTCCGTGCGCTTCTTTCCACTCGTGGAGGATTTAGGAAAGAATGATCTGCGGACCTACAACGTGAACGAGGGGTTCCGGGCTGGGGTACGCACTGCCCTGTCCTAATCCTCAGGATGCTGTTTCACATTCGCCACGTTCTGCACTACCGCTACGCCGAGCCGGTGTTCCTGGAGCCGACCACCGTGCGACTCAGCCCCCGCCAGGATGCCAGCCAGCGGCTGCACCACCACAGCCTGGTGGTGGAGGCGAGCCCGAGTGGCCGCAGCCCCATCCTGGACGTCAACGGCGGGGAGGCGGTGGTGCTCTGGTTCGACGACCGACGTCAGGAGCTGCGGCTGGAGCTGGACATGCGGGTGGAAACCCTGCGCAGCAACCCCTTCGACTGGATTGTGACGGAAGTGGAAGCCCGGCGTTTGCCCGTGACCTATCCACCGGCGGAAGCCCTGGCCCTGGCCCCATACCGCCAAGGAGCTAAAGCGATCAGCCCGATGGTGACGGCCTGGGCCGAGACATTGGCCGCCGAGGTGGGGGGCGATACGGGCACCCTGTTGATCCATTTGGCCGACACCATCCACCACGACTTCCACCATGTCGGCCGCCCCGAAGGAGAGCCGATGACAGCGGAACAGACCTTGGCGGACCGCACCGGCGCCTGTCGGGATACGGCCATGCTCTATGTGGAGGCCTGTCGAAGCCTGGGCCTGGCGGCTCGGTTTGTGAGCGGCTATTCCATGCACCATCCCGAGGAGGTGACCGAGCATGAATTGCATGCCTGGGCGGAGGTGTATGTGCCGGGCGGCGGTTGGCGCGGCTATGACCCCAGCCTGGGTTTAGCGGTGGCCGATGGCCATGTGGCCCTCACCAGTGCTCCGGACCATCGGCTGGCCGCTGCCGTCAGCGGGTCCTATCGCGGCACCGGCATCGAGTCCACCTTGACCTACGGGGTTGTGGTGACGGCAGCCCCAACGGGCAAAGATTTGGATGAGCTGGTAACCAAGAGAAAAGAAGATCGCTGATCGCCAGGACGCCACGACCTTCTTGCGGGGGGAACCGTGACACTTACAGATCGAGATCTTTAAGCCAAGGTGATCCCGGAGTGAACATCACCGACCTGGGAAGACGCCAGCTGGGCAAGATGACTCACCTGTTCCCGCAGGAGGGGGACCACAGTCTCTGATTGTTGATCGGCAATGAATTCCCAGTAAGCGTTGCTACCAAGAAACGATGAAGGCGATGAATCTGGCATGGCTCGGGCCACAAGGTCATGGATAGGAAATTTAAACGCCGGAAGCGAAAAGTCCGTAGCCAGGACTACGTTGACCAGCAGCTCCTTGTTCGCGGCAACCTGACCCTGCTGGCTCAGCGCCGCTGCCGCAGGCGCGGCCAGCACCAGCGCACGTTCACCGACGGGGCAGCGCGGCCGCTCGATAGCCTGAAGTCAAGACGCTTCAGCAGCCTGCCCAGCCGGGTCAGCAGCTTTCCCCAGGGGGTGGAGAGCCAAAAACATCGCTCCAGCTGACGCCGCCGCACCCCCTGACGCCAAAGCAGTTCGTGCAGCACCGCCCGATGGCGCTGACGTTGCACCCCTCCGGCCGGACTCTCCCGCAGATCGGCCTCAAGGCGCTGCAGTTGGTCATCGGCGAGCTGGCGCAGCAACCGCGCGAAGTCGCCAGGACCGTAGCGGGGCAAACGCATGGACCAGGGTCCGTGAGGTCGCTGCCAGTCTGAGAACGCTTGTGGAGGCTGAAAAGGAACAGGGAGGGAATGCCGCGCATACGGCGCACGCCCAGGTCATGACCGAGGGCGGCCTCAGTCCGGGGTCACCTCGGCCGGGAAACGCAGAACGTGGTCCGGCCCACGCTGCGAATCAACTGGTCCAACTCAGCCTGCATCGCCGCGACCACCTGGAGATAACAGGCCTGGACATAGGGCTTGTCCCGACTGGCGGCATGGCCCGTGCGCTCCAAGCGAATCGGGGCGCAAACGCGGGTATGGATCGGCACGGGCAGGGGAAGGTTGGGCAAGGGCCCCAACGCCAGTCCCCAGGGCAGGCCGAGGTAAACCGGTAACACCTCCGGATCCACCCCCAGCACCCAGGGCATGCCCAGCGCATGGAGTCGGCGGGCCAGGGGGTAGAGGTCGTCGAGCACGATCAGGGTGTCGTGGCTGCCCCAGGAAATCAGCGGCACGATGGGAAGCCCGTACCAGATCGCCAGGCGCAGAAAGCCGGTCCGCCCGGCCAGATGGATCCTGTCGCGGTGCCGATGGGGACGGAAGGCATCTTGGCCACCCCCGGGATAGACCAACAGGCTGTGGCCACGGTCCAACACGGCCATGGCATTGCGCGGGGTGTAGGGGATGGCACCCACCCGGGCCACCTCCTTCGCCACCCACGGGTAACCCTGCCACAACTTGGCGTGGGCCAATCCATAGATGGGTCGATCGGTGCCAAAACGCCGAAACCAGTCGTAGGCGGCCATCGGCAGATCCGGGGAGGCCAGGCCGCCGTTGTGACTGCCCACAACCAACACCTGATCGTTGGCGTCGAGTTGCTCCCATCCAGAGGTCTGGACCCGGAAATAGTGTCGATAGAGCCAGGCCCAGACCGGCATCAGCTGGCGAATCCGCTGGGGATCGCGTTGCAGCCAGGGCTCGGGGTCGGTGGGGAAAGCGAGCCGCATGCCGAAGGGGCCGAAGGAGAGAGGCCCGGATGGTGACACCACCTAGGCCTGGAATCGGCTGCGCCCTGGGGCGATCAGCCCAGGCCCACCTGGGACAGGATCCCTTGGCCGGTGAGCAGCTCGGTGGCCAGGCCGATCACGAAGCCGAGCATGGCCAGGCGGCCGTTCCAGGTTTCGGCGAAGGCCACAAAACCAAAGCGGGATTCAGCGGTCGCCATGGGGAACCATGAAGAAACATGAACACACTGTAACAGGATTTAACGGATTCACACGGCGGCCGCTGCGGCCCCCTGCCCTTGCTCAGCGGAACTCGGGGCGCCGTTCGGCATCGAAGCTCCGTCGCAACGCCTCCCCGATCGTGAGCCCCACCGGCAGATCCCCGGCAAAGGAGCTCCCCAGCACCACCTTGTGCAGCTTGGTTTCCACCAAGCGGTAGGTGCTGGGGGGCAGGGGGATGGATCCAGCGGACTCGCTCAGCTTCATGCCGTTCGCCACCACGAACGCAGCAAAGCGACGCAGCTCCGGATCGGTGCGCAGGAGGCCGGCATTCACATAGAGGAACAGGGGACGCGACAGGGGGGTGTAGCTGCCGTTCTGGACCGTGGCCACCGCGGGGCTGACGGGCCCCTGGCGACCCACCACGGCCAGGGAACGCAACCGGGCGGCATTGGCCTTGTAGTAGCCATAGCCGAAATAGGCCAGGGCCTGACGATCGGAGGCAACACACTTGGCAATTTCTAAATCATCCTCGCTGGCATCATAATCCTTGCGCGAATTAGACTCGTTACCATTAATGGCCTTATTGAAATAGTCATACGTCCCCGAGTCTGCCCCTGGTCCACAGAGCTTGATGGGCCGATCAGGCCAATCCTTGTTCACCTGGCTCCACCGACGGATCCGCCCCTCCGCCTCCCGCGACCACAGCCGCGAAAGCTCCTTCGTTGAAATCATCTGAGCCCAGTCATTCTTCCCATTCACCACCACCGTGATGGCATCAAACGCAATCGGCAGCTCCACGAAGCTGACCCCCCGACTGGCACAGGCCTTCAGTTCCCGGGCCTGGATGGGCCTGGAGGCATTGGCCATCGCCAGGCGGCCATTGCAGAACTCGCGCAGGCCCGCCGTGGTCCCGGTTTCACTGAGCCGGATGGGGGCACCGCCCTGGTGCCCACTCGCTTGATAGTCCTTGATCGCCCGCTGCAGAATCGGATACACCGTGCTGGATCCCCCGATCGCCAGCGGTGGTTTGGCGGGCAACGCCTGGGCCTGCATCGCCAGGATCGTCGCCATGGGAACCAGGGCACTGGCCACCCGTACCCAGGGACGACCCGCGCCCGCCCATGCCCTTGATCGTTGCGGTGACGACGTCATGACCTTCAGGGGTCGAAGCGACCCAATGCTGCAAACAACTTCACTCCCCTTGGTTAAGGAGAGGTTGTCAGCTGCAGCGGTTGTCACCATTAGCCAGGTGTCCTGCACTGCCGACAACCCGTCACCGCGGCGACAGCATCACGGCCCCACTCCATCGTCTGCATGCAGCGCCGCGCGGTGCTTGAACTGCTGGGCCTCGCCGCCGCGTCCCTCGCCACGCCCGCCGCCTGGGCGGCCGATCGGGACTCCCGCCCGGCCGCTGCCGTCCCCCGGGTACGCGGTCCCATCCCCCTTCCCAGCGATGGCTTGAGTGCCGCCGAGCAACGGCGGGCCTACGCCCAGATCACCCTGGAGGATCGCCTGGTGCTCCCGAGCGGCTACCGCGCCGACCTGCTGGCCGTGTGGGGGGATTCCCTGGGGGCCGGGCGCTTCGGATTCAACAACGATCACCTGGCCTTCACCCCCCTGGAACCCAACCGGGGGGTGCTGACCGTCAACTTTGAATACATCAGTCCAATTCCCTGGCGCCAGGGCTTTAGCGAAGCCATCGGCCAGGAGCTGCCCTTCGACGCCCTGCTCCAGGCCCTGGAACCGCAGCAAGGAAAAGTGGATCTGGCCACCCTGGCCGCCGACGCTCCCCTGCGCCAGCTGGTGATGGAGGTGGCCCGTGCCGCCATGGCCGACCTGGGCATCGGCGTGATCGAGATCCAGCGCGATGCCAAAGGGCAGTGGCACCGCCAGCCCGGTCGCCTGGAACGCCGCGTCACCGGCCTGACCGGACTGGAGGATCCCGATCAGCGACTGCGGGTGAGTGGACCGGCCGCCCTGGTGTTCCGCCGCCGGGACCGGCTGGGCTACGACGATGGCCTGGGCGATCGCGTCATCGGCACCTTCGCCAACTGCTCCGGTGGTCAGACCCCCTGGGGCACCGTGCTCTCCGCCGAGGAGAACGTCCAAAGCCAGGTGGTGGAGGCCGTCCATGCCGATGGCTCCTCGCCCTCTCCGTCAGGGCGCCCCTTCGCCTACGACGGCACCCGCCTGGATGGCCTCGGCAACCCCTTCGGGCTCGCGGGGAACAAATACGGCTGGATGGTGGAGCTTGATCCCCGCCGCCCGGACCGGCCCGCCGTGAAACACAGCTGGCTGGGACGCTGTCGCCATGAGGCCGTGGCCGTGCGGGCCGTGCCCAAGCAACCGCTGATCGTCTACAGCGGCTGCGATCGCCTTGGGGGCCATGTTTACCGCTTCGTGAGCGACCAGGCGATCGTGGATCCCCGCGATCCGGCCAATTCGGCCCTGTTCGAGGCGGGACGGCTGGAGGTGGCCCGGTTCAACGCCGATGGCAGCGGCCACTGGATCCCCCTGACGCCCCAGGCCCCGATCGCTCCCGTGCCCCCCAGCCACTTCCGTCGTTTCGGCGTGGAGCAGGCCACGCTGGTGCCCCACTCCGACCGTGGTCGCGCCGGTGCCGAAGCGTTGGCGAGCGATGGGGAGGTGAACGCCTACCGCCAGCGCTACCGCACCCTGGCCGACCTCTATCCCGGTGGCGGTGCCACCCAGATGGGCTCAATTCTGATCGATGCCCATCTGGCGGCCAACGCGGTGGGCGCCACGCCGGCGGCACGGCCGGAGGACACCGACCTCGATCCCAGCACCGGCGATCTGTTGATTGCCTTCACCGCCGGTGGCGGCAACGAGGATGGCCGCGCCGATCCCGCCATCTTCCACGGACCCCGGGGGCAAGCCACCTGGCCCTACGGCTGGGTGATGCGGTTGCAGGATGCCCCCGCCAGCCCCCAGCCGGGCGGCACCTTCCGATGGCGGATGGTGGCCACCGGCGGCGCCCCCTGGCAGGGAGGACTGGGCTTCGCCAATCCCGACAACCTGGCCATCGATCGGGCTGGCCATGTGTGGATGGTGACCGATCGCTCCACCAAAGCGGCGGATCTGGACCTGTTCGGTCCCAACAGCTGTTGGGTGCTGCCCCAAGGACAGGGCTCCGCCGGCGAGGCCTTCTGTTTTGCCCTGGGCCCGGCGGAATGTGAACTCACCGGCCCCTGCTTCGACGCCGACGACTCCACCCTGTTTCTTTCGGTGCAACACCCCGGCGAAGACCACGGCTGCCGCCGGGACGGGGCCCGCGAAGCCCAGGCCCACCAGCTGCGCGATCGCGCCGGGCAACCGTTCGAGCAGCTGCGCTGGGTGCCGCTCGGCTCCAACTGGCCGTCCGGAGTGCCGGGCCGAGCGCCCCGGCCCGGGGTTGTGGCGATCCGACGCAGCGGCGGCGGCCCCCTGCTGCCGTCCCTCGTGCCACCAGCTTGATCCGCCGGCCGCCCAGGAAGAATGGGCCGATCTCCACCAGCGCCATCACGCCGCCCTTGCCGTGAGGCTCGCCGTCGACCAGCCCCCACCGCAGCATCAGCTGGTGCTAGCCGGAGGGGGCCACAGCCACGCCCTGCTCCTGCGCCGTTGGTGCATGCGGCCGGAGCAACGGCCCGCCGCCACCGCCATCACCCTGGTGAACCGCCACAGCACGGCGTTCTACTCCGGGCGGGTGCCGGCCCTGGTGGCCGGACTTTTGGCACCCGAGGACTGCACCATCGACCTGCGCCGGCTCTGCGGGCTAGCGGGGGTGAGCTTCGTGCAGGCCGAGATCATCGGCCTGGATCTGAAGCGGCAGGACTTAGGGCTGGCGGGGCGGCCGGCCCTGCGCTGGGACCGGCTCAGCCTCGATCTGGGCGCGGTGACGGCCGCTGGGGGCTGGGCGGCGACGGCCCATGGGGCCGGGGCCATGCCGGTGAAACCGCTCGAACCGTTTCTGGCCTGGGTTCAGCAGCGCCAGGCCGGGGAGATGGTGCGGATCCGGGGCGGGGGCGCCGCCGCCGTGGAGCTGGCCCTCGCCCTGCGCAGCCGGGGCCTGACCTGCCGCTTGCTGATGCGCGGCACGACCCTGCAGCTCGGTTCCGCCGCCGCCAATCGCCGCGGCGAACAGGTGCTGGCCGAAGCCGGGATCGTCCTGGAGCGCCAGGTGCCCGAGGCGGCCCAGGCGGATCTGGCCTGCACGGGCAGCCGGGCCCCCAGCTGGTTGGCCCGCAGCGGCCTGCCGGTGGAGCCGACCAGCGGCCGGGTGCTCACCGAGGCCAGCCTGGCGGTGCTGGGCCATCCCCGGGTGTTTGCCAGCGGCGACTGCGGCCTGATCGCCACCGCCCCCCGGCCGGCCTCGGGGGTGTGGGCCGTGCGGGCGGCCCCCCGGTTGGCGAGCAACCTGCGCCGCAGCCTGGAGCAGCCCGAAAGGCCACTGCAGGCCTGGCGGCCCCAGGGGCGGGCCCTGCAGCTGCTGGGGGATGGCGGCTGGCAGCCCTCGGGGCCCCGGGCCCTGGCCAGCTGGGGCCCGTGGGTGCTGGGCCCCAGTCGCTGGCTGTGGCACTGGAAGGAACGGATCGACCGCCGCTTCATGGCCGGCTTCCTGGAGCTCGGCAGCGAAGGACGCCGCCCGGCCATGGCCTGCCGCGGCTGTGCCGCCAAACTGGCCGCCGCCCCCCTGGCGGCCGCCCTGGCCCGGTTGAATCCGCAGGCCACCGGCCCCGGCCCCGCCGAGGATGCGGCGCTGCTGGGCACAACGGCCGAGGGTCAGCTGCTGCTGCAGAGCGTGGATGGCTTTCCGGCCCTGCTGAGCGACCCCTGGCTCAACGCCCGCCTCACCACCCTGCACGCCTGCTCCGACCTCTGGGCCAGTGGCGCCCAGGTGGACAGCGCCCAGGCCCTGGTGACCGTGCCAGCGGCCGCTGCCGGCCTGCAGGAGGAGCTGCTGCTGCAGACCCTGGCGGGGGTGCGGTCGGTGCTGGATCCCCTCGGGGCGCGGCTGATCGGTGGCCACACCCTGGAGGGCCGCGATGGCGCCGGGTTGGCCCTGGCCCTCACGGTGAACGGCCGCACCCCACCGGAGCGCCATTGGCCCAAGGGGCCGCTGCGGCCCGGCGATGCCCTGCTGCTCTGCGGACCGCTCGGGACCGGTGTGCTGTTCGCCGCGGCCATGGCAGGAGCGGCGTCCCCCTCTTGGATCGAGGGCGCCCTCGAACGGATGCAGCACTGCCAGGCGCCACTGGTGGAGCTGCTGGCCGCCCATGGCTGCTCCGCCTGCACCGACATCACCGGCTTCGGGTTGCTGGGCCATCTGGGGGAGATGGTGGCCTCCAGCGTCAGCCCCGAGGCCCTTGAGCTCCGGGTGATTCTCGACGCCGACGCGATCCGCGCCCTGCCCGGCGCCCTGGAGCTGCTGGAGCAGGGCTGGGCGAGCACCCTGGCACCGTCCAATGGCCAGGCCCTGGCCCTACTGGAGGGACCGATCCAACTGCGCCGGTCCGCAGGGTCGCCGCTCCGGGCCCTGCTGATCGATCCCCAGACCTGTGGCCCCTTGCTGGCGGCCTTGCCGGCCGAACGGGCCGAGGCCGCCCTGGAGGCCCTTCGGGGTGCGGGCTTCCACGACGCGGCGCTGATTGCTCAGGTCGCGACCACCATGTCCTGAAGCTTGTCCTGAGCCATGTCCTGAGCCGTGTCCTGAGCGGCAGGGGGGGCGGCGTTGGGGAGGGCGTTGGGGAGAGTGGAGCAGCTCGGCTGCACCAGCCCCCGCTCCACCAGCAGTCGGGCGGCCGCCTCCGCCTCCAGCTCCCCCAGATCCACGACCTCCACGGCATGGCTGCTGAGGTCGTGGTCGTAGCAGCGGTCGTAATAGTCGAGCATCGAGCGGCAGGCGGTGGCCCAGTCGGCCGCGGCAATCGCCGCCAGGGCGAGGGCGGTGCGCTGGGGGCCGAGACGGCGGGCGATGCGCTGGGTGGCTTCGGCCAGACCGACGGGATCCTGCTGGCCGTAGATCGCCACCAGGTGGGCCACCCGCCGTTCCAGGGGGCGTTGCACCTCCAGGGCAGGGGCGGCCTGCATTTGGCGCCAGAGACCAGCCGGGAGGCGGCAGCGGCCCACCTGGGAGCTTTCGGCCTCCAGCCAGATCTGCGAGGCTCCTGCCAGGGCCGTCAGATCGGCGGCGAGCAGGTTTTCGTAGTGCTCGCTGCTGGGCTGGGGCGGCAGGCCCAGGGCTCCGAAGCTGCTGCCACGGTGGTGGGCCCGACCCTCGAGATCCACCACCGCCACGCCCCGAGCGCGGAGGGCCAGCAGCAGGTCGGTCTTGCCGGTGCCGGTGCGGCCCCCCAGCAGACGCAGGGGCCAGGGCCGCTCGAACAGGGCGAGCACCCAGCGGCGGTAGGCCTTATAGCCCCCGTCCAGCAGCAGGACCGGCAGGTCGAGCTGGCGGGCCAGCCAGGCCACCGACCCCGAACGCATGCCACCGCGCCAACAGTGGAGGCGCAGGGGGACGGTGGGGAGGGAGGTGGCGAGGGAGGTGGGGGGCGTCGCCGCCTGGGTGAGGGCCGCGGCCAGCGCGCCCATTTTCGGCCCCACCACGGCCAACCCCCGCAACACCGCCGCCTGGCGGCCCTCCTGTTTGTAGAGGGTGCCGATTTCGGCCCGTTCGGCATCCGTGAACAGGGGCAGGTTGGTGGCGCCGGGGATGTGGCCCTGGGCGAATTCGCTGGGGCTGCGCACATCCAGCACGGGACCGGTGCTGGCCAGAAAGGCCGGGCAATCGAGGGCGGGCTCCGATGGCGATGGCGGCGCGGCGCCCATGGCGGCATGGTCCGGGAGAAGGACTCCCATGGTGAAGGAACGCGTCACGACGCCCAAGGGGGAAGCGGGACGCTCTGGTGGTCAAAATGAGTGGGATCTCCCCAAGTCGGCTAGGTAATGCGTTTAAAAGGACCAGTTGTGCCCCGGGGTCGTGCGCTGACCCTGGCGGCCGTTGCCGGCCTGGCCCTGGGCCTGCTGCCCGGCGCTGGCCCCTCCTCCGGCCTGGCCCCCTGGACCCTGCGGCCCCTGGGCCCACCGCCCGCCCGGGCTGAGCAGCCCCGGGAGCTGCCCGTCCTGCGCCTCAGCGCCATCCCCGATCAGAAGCCCGAGAAGCTCAACCGCCTCTACCCCCTGGTGGCCTCGGAACTCAGCCAGCAGCTCGGCGTGAAGGTGAAATACGTGCCGATGGTGGACTACGCCGCCGCCGTCAGTGCCTTCCGCACCGGCGATCTCGACCTGGTGTGGTTCGGCGGCCTCACCGGCGTGCAGGCCCGACTGCAGAAACCCGGCGCCCAGGTGCTCGCCCAGCGGGACATCGACGCCTCGTTCCACAGCATCTTCATCGCCAACACCAAAACCGGCCTCCAGCCCTTCAGCCAACAGGCCGGGCTGGTCCAGCTCAAGGGTCGGCGCTTCACCTTCGGCTCGGAGAACTCCACCTCCGGTCGGCTGATGCCCCAGTATTTCCTCGCTCAGGCGGGCGTGAAACTGGGCGATTTCGCCGGCGGCAGCCCCGGCTTCAGCGGTAGCCATGACGCCACCATCGCCCTGGTGCAGAGCGGGGCGTACGACGCCGGCGTGGTGAATGAACAGGTGTGGCGCAGCTCCCTGCACGACGGCAAGGCCAAGCGCACCAAGGTGGTGGCCATCTGGAAGAGCCCCGGCTATCAGGACTACCACTGGCTGGCCCAGCCCAACCTCGATCAACGGTTCGGTAAGGGCTTCAGCGCCAAGCTCCAGGGGGCGATCCTCGCCTGGCGCCCCGGAGATCCCGAGCAGAAGCAGATCCTCAGCCTGTTCGGCGCCCAACAGTTCACCAAAGCCAACGCGGCCGCCTACGGCCAGATCGAACAGGTGGGCCGTCAGATCGGCAAGATCCGCTGACCCCCTAGCGCCCTCACCCCAGGCCATCCCTGGCCGCTTGCTCCCCCCCGCTCCATGCCCCGCGCCGCCTCGCTCGCCCTGGGTCAGACCCTGCGGCGCCTGAGCCTGGACCTGGCCGTGCTCGCCGAGAACCCCGAGGACTCCGACCACGCCTTCGACCTGCTCAACACCAGTTACACCACCGCCGCCGCCGCCCTGGCCCGCCAGCGGCTACTGGCGGATCCGGCCATCGCGCCGCTGGTGCAGGAGCGTTACTGGGGACCCTGGCCCAGCGTGGCGGAGCTGCTGGAGCTGCCCTGCGGCAGCCTCGGCCACGGCTACGGGCACTTCCTCAGCGACCAGGGGTTGGAGGTGTTGCCGGAGCCGGTGCTGGCCGTCAACCTGGCCAGCGAGGAGGCCTACCTACACCGTCGCATCCGCCACTGCCACGACGTCTGGCACGTGGTGGCCGGCATCCCCGCCACCCTCGCCGGCGAAGCCGCCGCCAATGGCCTGACCACCGAGCAGCTGCGCTGGCCCGGTTCCGCCCTGATGATCGCCGCCGACCTGCTCCATCGCGTCAGCGGCGACCCCAGCACGGGCCCGGACGTGGGGGTGGCGGTGGCCTATGGCCTGGAACTCGGGGCCGTGGCCGCCCCGCTGCTGGCCCAGCGGTGGGAGGAGGGCTGGGAACGGCCCCTGGCGAGCTGGCGCCAGGAGCTGGGGATCGCGGCTGTCTTGCAGCGCTGTCCGTTTGCACCACTCCCGGGCACACTCCCGGACACGTTGTCCTGAATGGTGACGGTCCCCCTGCTGGAACTGGAGCGGATTCATGTACCGGGCCGCGATCGACCCCGACTGGAGGGGGTGTCCCTGCAGATCGCTCCGGGAGAACGGGTGGCGCTGCTGGGTCCCAGCGGCGCCGGCAAAAGCACCCTGTTGATGGTGGCCAATGGCCTGCTGACGCCCACCCGGGGCCAGGTGCGCTGGCAGGCCAGCCCCCCAGCGCGATCACGCCAGGCCCGACGCCGCCAGCAGGCTGGGATCGGCACCCTCTGGCAAGACCTGCGCCTGATCGAGGAGCTGAGCGTCCAGCAGAACCTCAACGCCGGCCGGCTGGGGAGCTGGGGCTGGCCCCGGGCCCTGCTCAACCTGGTGCTGCCCCTGGAGTCGGAGGCCTGCGCCACGGCGCTCCGCCGTGTGGACCTGGATCCGGCCCTGTTGAATCAACCGGTGACGGCCCTTTCGGGCGGCCAGCGCCAGCGGCTGGCCCTGGCCAGGTTGCTGCGCCAGGACCCGATCCTGTTGCTGGCCGATGAACCCCTGGCCAGCCTCGATCCCCGCCTGGCCAAGGCGCTGCTGGCCCTGCTGTTGCAGGAAGCCACGGCACCGCGCGGCCTGCTGCTCAGCCTGCATCGACCCGATCTGCTGGAGGGGTTCGATCGGGCGATCGGCCTGCGCGGCGGCCAGGTGCTGTTCGACCAACCGATCGCCGGCCTCGATCCGGTCCTGCTCCAGGAGCTCTATCGGGGCGAACCGACGTGACCCCGGCACCACCGCTGCTGCTGTTGCTGCCGGCCCTGGTCGTGCTTCCCCTGGCCCTGGCCCTGCCCGCTCAGGTGCACGGCGGCGGCTGGGACCTGATCGGCGAGTTTCTCCATGCGGCGGTCACCCCCTCCCTGGAGCCGCTGCTGCTGGCCTCGCTGCTGCGGGGCCTGGCGACAACCCTGGCCATGGCGTTGCTGGGTTGGAGCAGCAGCCTGCTGCTGGGCCTGGGGTTGGGGGTGGCCAGCTCCCGCACCGTATGGCGCACCTTGGTGGGCAGCCCCCTGCCGGCGTTGGTGCTGCGACGACTGCTGGCCCTCCCCCGGGCCATCCATGAACTGATCTGGGGGCTGCTGCTGCTGCAAGTGGTGGGTCTGCAACCGGCCGTGGCCGTGCTGGCGATCGCCCTGCCCTTCGGCGCCCTGGTGGCTCGGGTGCTCAGCGATCTGCTGGATGGCCTGCCCACCGCCAGCCTCGAGGCCCTGCAGGCTGGAGGCGCCGGAGCCCCGGCCGCCCTGCTCACGGCCCTGGGCCCGCCGCTGCTGCCGGGCCTGCTCAGCTATGGCGGCTACCGGCTGGAGTGCGCCCTGCGCAGCGCCACCTTGCTGGGGGTGTTCGGCCTGGGGGGGCTGGGCAACGACCTGCGCCTGAGTTTGCAGTCGCTGGAATTCCACGAGCTCTGGAGCGGCCTCTGGCTGTTGCTGGCGGTGATGCTGGGGCTAGAGGGCACCCTGGGCTGGCTGCGGCGGCGCTGGCTGATGCCCCGACGGCTGGGGCTGAACCAGCCCGGCGTCGGCCGCCACAGCCGCGAACTGCTGCTGCTGCTGCTGGCCCTCGTGCCCTTGAGCGTGGCCCTGGGCCGCTCCCTCGACCTTGACCCCCTGGCCCTGCTGCACTGGCAACCGCTGCCCCCCCTGGAAACCGACGCCTGGACCGGCGTGCTGACCCTGCCCTGGCTGAGGCTTCTGGGCGGAACCCTGGGGCTCACCCTGCTGGCCGCCACCTTGGCCGTGGGTCTGGCGCCCCTGCAGCTGCTGATCACCGCCCCCTGGCCGGCGGCCCGGGGGCTGGTGCGGCTGAGCTGGATCCTGGGACGGCTCTGGCCGCCCCCCCTCACCGCCCTGTTGCTGCTGTTCCTGCTCAAGCCGGGCCTGATCACGGCGGCCCTGGCCCTGGGGCTGCACAACCTGGGCATCCTCGGTCGGTTGCTGTGGGAGGGGATCGAAGACAGCGACAGCCGCCGGGAGCAGGCCCTGACGGCCTCGGGCAGTGGACCGCGGCTGGCCTTGCTCTATGGCCGCTTCAGCACCATGGCCCGGCCCTACCTCGCCTACGGCGCCTACCGCAGCGATGTGATGTTGCGGGAAACGGTGGTGGTGGGTCTGGTGGGGGCCACGGGCCTGGGCAGCCAATTGATGGAAAGCCTGAGCAGCTTCGCCTGGGGGCAGGTGCTGGCCCTGGTGGGAGCCTATGGGCTGCTCACCCTGGTGGGGGAAGTGCTCAGTGACCGCTGCCGCCAACGACTGATGGCCCCCGCTTGAGCCAGGTGTAGACCGGCTACTTGAGCTCCACCTTGAGCTTGGGCTGGAGCCCCTGCAACTCCTCCTGCAGCTGCTGCTCCTGCCCCAACCAACGCGCCTCGGCGCGGGCACTGGGCAGCATCGCCGCCATCTCGGCCGTGAGTTCCAGCCGGCCGGCGTCCCGTTGCTGACGGGCCAGGGTGCGCAGGGTCTGCAGGGCGGAGCTGGGGGCCAGCAGCACACACACCGCGAGGGCCAGGCCGCAACCCAGCAGGTAGTCGATCCAGCGCGTAGGGATGTACCAGTCGGTGAGCGCCCCGTATCCCACGAAGGTCACACCACTGGAGATCAGGGCCGTGCGCAGGTGGACATCCAGGCGCAGGAGCACGATCAGGGCGGTGGTTCCCCCCATCACCAGACCCACGGCGATGCTGTTGAGGCCGATGGTGTTGAACACCAGCCAGGGCATCAGCACCCCGAGGCTCACCCCCACCATCCGATCCCGCACCCGCAGCAGGGTGGCGCCGACGCTCTCGTTGAGCAGGAGCACCACACCGAAGTAGACGTATTTCGGATTGACCGCCCCCAGCCCCATGCCAATGCTCAAGGCCAAGGCGGAAACCACAAGTTTGCGCCAGAAATAGGGATCGGCGAAGCGCTGGGCCAGGGAGCGGGCCGGCAGCGGCGGTCCTTCCGGAGCCTCGCCGCTGGCCTCCCCGGGCAGTCGCAGGCTGGCCTGCATGGCCGCTCCCACCCCCATGCCGATACAAACCGCCAGCGCCTGATGCCAGGCCGCCAACCAGGTGCTGTTGCTGCTGAGCAGGGGCAGGATCGCCAGGATCGGCAAC
>Ga0114971_10000634_pt1 | contig 23201 bp, 16 predicted proteins | sample M_140625_MF_Meta_FD_87320 | JGI IMG/M metagenome (GOLD analysis project Ga0114971, IMG submission 87320) | Freshwater microbial communities from Lake Montjoie, Canada to study carbon cycling - M_140625_MF_MetaG | ecosystem: Environmental > Aquatic > Freshwater > Lake | place: Lake Montjoie...
CACAGTGGAAGCCGGCGAGCTGGTCGACCTCGCCCACCAGGCCTGCGCCGACTTCTACAACGCAGCAAGCATGAACGAGATCGTGTTCGGCCAGAACATGACCAGCCTCACGCTCCACATGTCACGCTGCCTCGGCAAGAAATTCAACCGCGGCGACGAGATCGTGCTCTCCCGCATGGACCACGACGCCAACGTGGCCCCGTGGTTGCTGCTTGCCGATGACCTCGGCCTCACCGTGCGCTGGATCGACTTCGACACCGAGGCCTACGAATTCCCGGACGATGCCCTGACCAAGGTGTTGAGCGACAAGACCAAGCTCCTCGCCATGGGCATGGCGTCGAACTGCACCGGCACGGTGAATGACACCAGGCGCTTCGCAGCGGAAGCGAAGAAAGCCGGCGCCATCGTCTATCTCGATGCCGTGCAATATGCGCCCCACTATGCCATCGACGTTCAGGACCTCGGCGCGGACTTCGTGGTCTCCTCAGCCTACAAGTGGTTCGGCCCGCATCAGGGCATCCTGTGGGGCCGCGAGGCACTGCTGAAGGACACCTTCGGCTACAAGGTCCGCCCGGCCGGGGAAGACCTGCCGCACAAGTTCGAAACCGGCACGCTGTCCCACGAAGGTATGGCCGGCACGCTGGGCGCCATCGAATACCTCGAGCAGTTCGGCGCGGGCGGGACTCGGGCCAAGCGCATCGCCTCCGCATGGAGCAACCTTGCCGACTACGAGCACAAGGTCACGCTGCAGTTGATCGAGGGGCTGAAGACCTTCAAGGGCCTGACGATCCGCGGCATCACCTCGGCCAATGCCATGCACCGCCGCGTTCCCACCGTCTCCTTCACGCTCGACGGTCATCACCCGGAGACCCTTGCGAAAGGCTTCGCCAAGGACAACATCTTCGTCTGGTCCGGCCACAACTACGCCATTGAGCCAGTCGGCCGCATGGGGCTCATGGACAAGGGCGGCGTGCTGCGCGTCGGCCTTGCGCATTACAACACTGAAGGAGAGGTTGATGCTCTCCTCTCCTGCCTCACCCGCCAGATCAGGAGCGCTTGAACCATGGCCTTCAAACTCGCCATCATCGGCCTTGGCAAGATCGCCCAGGACCAGCACCTCCCCGTCGTCGCCAAGAATAAGGACTTCGACGTCGCCGCCGTCGTTTCCTCACGCGAGGGCTACCGCGACGTGCCGCATTTCAAGACGCCCGCCGAACTGTTCCGCAGTGGTCTGAAGCTCGATGCGGTGTCGTTGTGCATGCCGCCCGAGCCCCGCTTCACCATCGCCCGCGAGGCGCTGGATGCCGGCCTCCACGTCCTCATGGAAAAACCGCCTACTCCGACCGTGGGCGAACTCGATGCCATCACTGCACATGCCGAGAAGGCAGGCCGCATTCTCTTCACCACCTGGCACTCGCAATACAACAGGGCGGTGAACGAGGCGCAACGGATGCTGGAGGACAAGCGCGTCACCCGCCTGCACGTCAGCTGGAAGGAGGACGTGCGCCACTGGCACCCCGGCCAGGAGTGGATCTGGGAACCCGGCGGCTTCGGCGTCTTCGACCCCGGCATCAACGCCTTCTCCATTGTGACGAAGATCCTGCCGCAACCGGTCTTCGTGAAGTCGGCCATGCTGGAAACACCCCGCAACAAGGCAACGCCGATTGCCGCGCAGATCACCTTCAAGCCGTCATGGGACGGCCAGGCCGAACTCACCGCCGACCTCGACTGGCGGCAGACCGGCGAGCAGAGCTGGAACATCGTCGTGGAAACCGCCGACGGGTTGCAATTGGCGCTGCGTCGCGGCGGCACCGAACTCTATGTCGCCGGCAAGCTCATCACCACGGCCCCGCCAGAAGAATACGAGGACATCTACGTGCACTTCGCGGAACTGCTGCGCACCGGCCGCTCGCATGTCGACGGCGCGCCACTGCAGCTCGTGTCCGACTGCTTCATGATGGGGCGGAGAACCGAAACGGAACCGTTCCTCTGAGACGCTTGAGCGTCTCATCAGGGGTGCCTCCAGCATCCACGCGCAGCCAGTCGAGGTGTCCGAGGTCGTAGCCGAGCTGCCTACCGATGACATCGGCGGTGGCGTCAGATGCATCGCCCTCCCGTCCTTTGATGCGGGTCATGAGCGTTTCCGGCGGCGCATCGAGCCAGACGCCAGCGAACTGCGCCTTGCTGCGTCGGGCCAGCTCGGCCGCAGCATTCCGCTCGCCTTCCTCCGCGAAGACGGCATCCAGCACGACGGAATGACCGGCCGCCAGCGCCCGCTCGGCGCGTGCAAGGCAGGCGGCATAAACCTCGAAGGATGACTGGCGGGTATAGCTTTCGGGCGGCAGGCGGTCGGTTTCGGCAACACCTGCGAGGATCTTCCGTTCGATGTCGCTACGCACATGGACCGCACCGGGTGCAGCGCCAGAATCGGGAGCAATGCCCGCGGCGACGGTTGTCTTGCCTGAGCCCGAAAGACCACCGATGCAGAGCAGCATGGGCGGCGGCACCTTCAGATAATCGATGGTGGCGCGGAACCAGTCGAGCGCCTGGCCACGCTCCTTCATCGAGTTCTTGAGCGCCAACTCATGCGCGAGATCGGCAGTGACGAGTGCGCGCACGCCGGCGCGGGTGGCGAGAAACAGCGGCAGCGTGGCGAGGCCCGAGAGATCCTCCTCGGCGCGACGCAGGTCGAGGTAACGGTTGAGCACCGCATTGGCGACGGCCCTCTCGCCATTGCTCCACAGGTCCATCAGCAGGAAGGCGAGGTCGTAGAGCACGTCGATGGTGGCTATCTTCTCGCTGAACTCGATGGCGTCGAAGAGTCTTGGCTCTCCCTGCTCCACGATGATGTTGCCGCAGTGCATGTCGCCGTGGCAGCGGCGCACCAGCCCGCGCTCGCTGCGCTCCGTCAGCAGGTGGCGGCGGAATCCGAGGGCCGACTCATAGAGAGCGTGGAACTCCAGCGTGTCGGCGGGGTGGAAGATGTCAGGCGAATCGATAAAAGCCCTGGACAGCTGCGCACCGAGGTCGGACATGATGTCCGAGCCCTTCACGTCACGGCGGGGTGCGCGTACGTGTGAAGCGGCGGCCATGGCGGCCAGCTTCCCCGCAAGATCCGGCTCGATCTCGTCATGGGCCATGCGCCAGGCGAGCAGCGCGGAAGCGGCGAAACGGCGCATGACCAGAACGGGCTCGCCCAGCACCTCGTCCACGCGGACGTAGAGGTCCGGCGTGAAGAGGCGATTGATCTCGAGCTCCGCCTGAAGCGCCTCGCGGCGCTTCCCGACGCTCGCGAAATCGAGATAGGGAAGTCTTACGTCCTTCTTGATCTTGAACGCGCGGTCACTGACGAGGAACACATGCGCAGCGTGCGTCTCGATGTGCTCCACCGCCTCTCCGGGAAAGCCCCACGTTTCGCCTCTGAGGAACGCTGATGTGAACATGGCGCGACAATGCCGCGCCATGGATCACAGGTCTTTGACGGGGGTCAATTCCCGCGGCGACGTTCGCGGCGGGCGGCGCCGGCGGCGGCGGCGTCGTGGCCCTTGGCCAGTTCGGACACCGGACCAAGCTTCGTCTCGACGAGCTCCAGCGACGGGCGGGTGCCCTTTGTGTAGGTCTCGAGCGATTTGCGCATGGAGGCCAGGTGCTCGGGGCTGGTGCCGCAGCAGCCGCCGATGATCTTGGCGCCTGCATCGAGCGCGATGCGGGCATAGTCGGCCATCAGCTCAGGCGTGCCGGTGTAGTGGATGTGGCCATCGACATATTGCGGGATGCCGCAATTGCCCTTGGCGACCACGGCCGCGTCCGGCCGGGCTTCCGAGATGCCGAGCACGGTGGCGATCAGCTCCGAGGCGCCGACGCCGCAATTGGCACCGATGGCGACGGGCTGGGTGGCAAGCGCCGACGTGATGGCGCCGAAGGCCTTGGGCGTGATGCCCATCATGGTGCGGCCGTTTGTGTCGAAGCTCATGGTGGTGACGATCGGAAGCCCGGCCGTGGCGCAGCCCTCGACCGCGGCCTTGAGCTCCTCCTCGGACGACATCGTCTCGATCCACAACACGTCGACGCCACCCTCCTTGAGCGCCTGCGCCTGCTCGGCGAAGGCCTTGACGGCCTCCTCATGCGACATGGCGCCGACCGGCTCCATGATCTCGCCGGTGGGTCCGACGGAGCCGCCGACATAGACCGGGCGGCCCGCCGCATCGGCCTCGGCGCGGGCGTTCTTCGCCGCGGCGATGTTGATCTCGCGGACCTGATCCTGCGCGTTATGCAGCTTCAGCCGGTGGCGGTTGCCGCCGAAGGAGTTGGTGAGCACGATATCCGCCCCCGCCTCGATGAAGCGGCGATGCAGCGAGCGCACCCGCTCGGGATGGTCGAAGTTCCACATTTCCGGGGCGTCGCCGGATTCGAGGCCCATCTGGAAATAATTGGTTCCGGTGGCGCCGTCGGCCAGCAGCCAGGGACGCGTGGCGAGCGCTTCGGTGAAGGATGGGCTGGTCATGTGAACCTCCGGAGCAGACAATATAAAGACTTCGTTATATCGTTATCCGGGCTCTTGCCAAGAAAGAAACGCTGCCTCCGAGAGAAGAAGACTCATCCGGTCGTTCACCGGCCACTGGGCTGGGCGCTCGCCTGAGGCTTTCAGGCGGCGGAGACTGTCGGCAAGACCCGCCACGTCCTGCCGGCCAAGGCGGGGCGCGCGGTGCAGGCGCTGGGCATCCGGCTTGCCATGGGCGGAGAGGATGGTGGTGGCCTCCGTGAGCTGCGGCAGCAGGGCCTCGGCCGCGTCGAGGTAGGACTTGAGGTCGGAATTGGCAATCTGGGCATAGAGCTTGCCGGGGTAAACGAAGTCCGCTGCGAACAGGAGGCCGTTCTCCCGGTCATGCAGTGCCACCGAATCAGGCGAGTGGCCAGGGGTGTGGAGAAGCCGAAGGCGACGGCCACCAAGGTCGATCTCGGAGCCGATGGGAAGCCAGATGGCGGGCTTCACCGGTGTCCAGGTCATCCCTTCCCAGTAGCCGACATAGAGATCGTCGGTGGGCATCAGCCAGCCGTCCTGCATGCAGGCGCGGAGCACGGGAAGATCGGGGAGCGCGATGTTGCCGAAACCGCTGAGCCCGCCGGTGTGATCAAAATGCATGTGCGAGGGCAATGCGGTGACGGGCAGCGTGGTGAGCTTGCGCACCGCCTTCGAGATGTCGCGCACGCCGGGGCCAGTGTCCAGCATCAGCGCGCGGCGCGTGCCGAGGATCAGGTAGTTCCAGTTGATCTGGTGGAAGCGCGGCTCGCCGATGGCGATGACCCCCGGGGCCACCTCCTCCACCGCGAACCAGTCATCGAGCCATGTGACGCCCTCGCACAGCATCAGGCGGCCTTCGCGCCATAGAACAGCGAGGACACGTGCTGGGCCTCGGCAAAGAACAGCCATCGCTGCACGACGGCGGCAAACAGCGCCAGCGCCATGGAGAGAAGCGCCGCGAAGGGCACGACGAGCGCCGAGAGCATGACCAGTATGGCGAGCAAGAGCGCAGCGATCACCAGCCGCCGGAGCTTCGCGGCATGGCGGCGCGCCACCACGTAGCCCATCTCCTTCTGGATGTAGTTGGGAGCCGAATGCGGTTGCTCCCACTGGCTCACCTGGCCGAGGCGGCCGAGGCCGGTGGCATCGCCCATCGTCAGGTCACGCGGCGCGGCATCGATGCTGCGCCAGTAGAAGATAATGATGATGGTGGTGAGCGCCAGCAGCGTTGACGAGAAGTAGACGAGGAAGGCGGGGAAGTTGCCGAACACAGAGGTGATGGCGGCGAGGAGCACCGCACCCGTAGCGAGCGCGAAGCTGAGGTAGACCCACACCGTCCATGGGTTGTACCAGGCGCGGATGGTCTTGAGGGTCGAATAGATTTTGGCGGTGCACAGAACGGTGATCATGGCCATGATTGCGGTGACGACGGCGAGCGGCGCGACGAGGGCCGGGGCGGCAATGAGGCCCGACCAGACTGCGCCAAAGACCACGGCGGGCACATAGGTGACGACTGCCGCCACGCCCTCGCGCGACAGCCAGGAAGAGCGCCACTGCGAGAAGGCCCGCCAGGCGCGCTCCGGATGGCCAAGATGGAATGTCGATGACAACAGGCCGATGGTGATGAGTCCCAGTGCAACGACGACCACCGTGAGGCCGAAGGCCAGCGACGAAGCTTCGCCGTGGCTGATGCCGACGAGGCCCAGCAGCGCCAGAAGGCCGTAGCCGGCACCGGATGCCGTCGTGAACAGGATGACGGAATAGGCGGGATGCATGGTCTAGCCTTCGAGCTGTCCGGAATTGTCGGGTTCATTGGCGCGGGCCGATGCCTTCTTCGGCGAGAGCACCTTGTCCGCCCACTGGAACAGGCGGTCGAAGGCGGAACCATCAGGCCTCGGCAGCGCTTCGGCGCGGGTGTTGGTGGCGTCACGGCGGGCGCGGGGGGGGAGATACTTGTTCACAGGCTTGTAGCCCATCTCCGGCAGCAGGTCATAACCGCCGCGCTCGGCCACGAGCTGCGAGACCTTCGAGGACTCATCGCCGAGGTCGCCGAAGTGGCGGGCCCCGGTGGGGCAGGCCTTCACGCAGGCCGGCTGGCGGTCCTCCGGTTCGAAGTTCTCGTTGTAGATGCGATCGACGCAGAGCGTGCACTTCTTCATCACGCCCTGGCTCTGGTCATACTCGCGCGCGCCATAGGGGCACGCCCATGAACACAGCTTGCAGCCGATGCAGGTTTCGGGGTTCACCAGCACGATGCCGTCCTCGGCACGCTTGTAGCTCGCACCGGTGGGGCAGACGGTGACGCAGGCCGGTTCCTCGCAGTGCAGGCAGGAACGCGGGAAGTTGACGATGCGGGACTGCGCCTGCTCCGGCTCCTTCACCTCGTAGCCATGCACGCGGTTGAACCAGACGCCCGAGGGATCCGATCCATAGGCATTGGTATCGGTGAGCGGGCCCGAGAAGCCCTGCATGTTCCACTCCTTGCAGGAGGTGGCGCAGGCCTGGCAGCCCACACAGGTATCAAGGTCGATCACGAGTCCAAGCTTTTTGGCCGACGGCGGCGGAAGCGATGTCATTCGACCCTCTCGAGCGGCTTCAGCGTGGCGAATTGCGGCTCGCTGACATCCGACTGGTCGGAGGCCTTCTCGACGCGGACACGGAGATCATACCAGGCAGCCTGCCCGGTGACGGGATCGCTGTTGGAATAGCGATAGCCGCCCTCGCGCTCCGGCAATAGTTCCGAGATCAGGTGATTGAGCAGGAAGCCCTCCTTCGACTCGTCCGAGCCGGGCTTCAGCCCCCAGGTGCCCGAGCGCTTGCCGATGGCATTCCACGTCCAGACTGTCTCGGGGTTGACGCCGTCCATCAACCGGGCCTGCGCCTTGATCTTGCCGTGGTGCGAGGTGACGGTGACCCAGTCGCCATCGGCCACCTTGAGCTTCGCCGCCATCTCGCGCCCCATGTAGAGCCAGTTGCGCGACATGATCTGGCGGAGCCAGGCGTTCTGCGAGCCCCATGAGTGATACATCGCCATCGGCCGCTGGGTGACGGCATGCATGGGGAACTCCGTCTCCGACACCATCTCGCCCTCGAAGGGCGGATACCAGAAGGGGATGGGGTCGAAGTAATCCGCGATGCGCTTGCGATGTTGCTCAGGCGTGACGACCTTGCCATGGCCCTGCGCGGAAAGGCGGAACTTCTGCAGCGGCTCGCAATAGAGTTGGTGGATGATGGGTTCGGGCTTGCCGATGAAGCCGAAGAAGGTGGCCCAGTCGAGATAGGCCCAGTTCACATGGCGATAATACTTCATGTGATCGGGCAGTTCGTAGAACCAGTGGCAGCCGTTGTCAATGTAGCGCTGCAGCTGCTCGGGATTGGGCGTGCCACGCCCTTGCGCGCGGCCGTTGGGCCCTCGGAAACCGGCGAGCGGGCCGATGCCGGGCGCGCGCTCATGGTTCACGATGTAGTCCGGGTAGCCGCCGGGGTAGCGGGCCGAGCCATCGGTGCGTGTCATGCCCGGAAGGCCGATGCGCGTGCCGAGATCGAGCAGCACGGTCTGGAAGGGCCGCACGTCACGCTCGGGCTCAACCACAGGCTGGCGGATCGAATCCGCCGGGCCGTCGGCCTCCGAGATCGGGCGGTCCAAGAGCGAGATGCAGTCCCAGCGCTCGAGATAGGTGGTGTCGGGCAGGATGAGGTCGGCGTAGTGCACCATCTCGGAGGCATAGGCATCCGAATAGATAATCTTGGGGATGGTGTAGCTGCCGTCCGGCTCCTTCTGGGTGAGATACTTGATGGTATCCGGCACGTTCATGGCCGAGTTCCAGCTCATGTTGGCCATGTACATGAACAGGACGTCGATGCCGTAGGGGTCCTTCTTCGCGGCATTGGTGATGACCATGTGCATCATGCCGTGAGCAGCCAGGGGCGCGTCCCAGCTGTAGGCCTTGTCGAGGCGCTGCGGGGTTCCCTCCGCATCGACCAGCAGGTCCTCGGGCGAGGTGACGAAACCGAGCGGCGGGCCGGGCAGCGGCGTGTTCGGCTTCACCTGGCCGGGCTTGCCAGCGGGCTTCACGCCGGGCGGCGGCGGCTTGGGGAACGGCGGCTTGTAGCGGAAGCCGCCCGGCACATCGATGGTGCCGAGCAGGATCTGCAGTAGGTGAATGGTGCGGCAGGTCTGGAAGCCGTTGGCATGGGCCGAGATGCCCCGCATGGCGTGCATGGATACGGGGCGCCCCACCATCTTCTCGTGATAGCGGCCAAGATGATCCGTCCACGGAACGTCAAGCGCGATCTCCTCCTCGAAGGCGGTGCGGGCCAGCTCGGCGGCGATGCGCCGGATCGTCTCCACCGGAACACCGCAGCGCTCTGAGACACTCTCGGCAGACCATTCGGCATCGATAAAACGTTCGGCGATCAGCGTGAAGGCGGTGACGACGCGGCGGCCGTCCGGCAGCTTGAAGCGGCCCATGAGCTTCGGCGCAGCATCGGGCGACAGCGCCGGCATGGGCGAGTTCGAGTGGCTGTCCCAGACCAGTGCGGAATTCTGTGCATTGCGAACAAACAGCCCATCATAGGCGCCACCCTCGTTCTCGATGATGAGCCACGGCGAGTTGGTGTAGCGGAGCAGGTATTCGCCATCAATCTTCTGGGCGGTGAGAAGCTCATGGATCAGCGCGCCGACGAACAGGCCGTCGGTGCCGGGGCGGATGCCGATCCATTCATCAGCGATGGCCGAATAGCCGGTACGGATCGGATTGATCGAGACGATCTTTGCGCCCCTGGCCTTGAGCTGGCCCAGCGCCTTCTTGATGGGATTGGAGCCATGGTCCTCGGCCACGCCGAACAGCATGAAATACTTGGTGTGCTTCCAGTCCGGCTCGCCGAATTCCCAGAAGGAGCCGCCGAAGGTATAGAGGCCCGCCGCCGCCATGTTGACGGAGCAGAAGCCGCCATGGGCTGCATAGTTGGGGGTGCCGAACTGGGTGGCCCACCAGCCGGTGAGGCCCTGGCTCTGGTCGCGCCCGGTGAAGAAGGCCAGCTTCTTCGGATCCTTGGCACGAACCTCGGAGAGCCAGCCGGCGGCGAGGCCCAAGGCCTCGTCCCACTCGATCTCCTTGAACTCGCCCGAGCCGCGCTCGCCCACGCGCAAGAGCGGCTTCGACAGGCGGCCCGGGGAATAATGCTGCATGATGCCGGCCGCACCCTTGCCGCAGATGACGCCCTTGTTGACCGGGTGCTCGGGGTTGCCGTCGATGTAGGTGACACGGCCATCCTTCAGCTGCACCCTGATGCCGCAGCGGCAGGCGCACATGTAGCAGGTGGTGGTCTTCACCTCGTCCCAGTTCTTCGGCGAGGTGTTTACGACGGGTTCGGTCATGCGCTTCCGGCCTAGGGGGTCCAATCTTTTCTACTCTACCGGCTCTCTTGGACCTATGATAGGTCCAGACAGAGGGTTCACAGGGACCAAATGCGCGACTGGCTCGTCCATATCCGGCGGAATGAACACTCCAGCCTCCAGACCCAGATCCGCGAGGCGCTGGTCTCTGCCATCCTCGACGGGCAGCTTGCCCGGGATGAACCGATTCCGTCCACCCGCAAGATGGCGAAGAGCCTCGGGGTTTCCCGCAATACGGTGGTCCTCGCCTATCAGGGCCTTCTCGATGATGGCTACCTCATGGCGAAGGAACGCTCTGGCTATTACGTCTCCGAGAAGGCGCTGGAGGGTGGCTCCGCCCCAAAGCAGCCGCTGAAACACGCGGCACCCGGCACGGGCATCGACTGGTCCAGACGCCTCACCATGCAGCCGACCCAGCAGGTCAACGTCTCGAAGCCGATGGACTGGCAGTCCTACCCCTACCCCTTCATTTACGGACAGGTCGACCACACGCTCTTCCCCCTGGCCGAGTGGCGAGACTGTGCCCGGCAGGCACTGGGCAAGAAGTGGCTCGGCTCCTGGACCAACGATACCTGGGCCAATGACGACCCCCTTCTTGTGGAGCAGATCCGCCGCCGCATCCTGCCGCGCCGGGGCATCATGGCGAATGACGACGAGATATTGGTGACGCTGGGGGCGCAGAACGCACTCTACCTGTTGACCACCCTGCTCGTTGGCACGGACACGCGGGTTGGCATGGAGGAGCCGGGATACCCGGACGTGCGCAACACCTTCAACCTGCGCACCGACCATGTCTCGCTGCTCCCCGTGGATGACAAGGGCCTCGTGCCATCCGATGCCTTTGATGCCTGCGACCTCGTCTTCACGACGCCCAGCCACCAGTTCCCGACGACCGTCACCATGCCGCTGGAGCGCCGCATGGAACTGCTGAAGCGCGCCGCGAAGCATGACGTCGTCATCATCGAGGACGACTACGAGTTCGAGACGAACTATGTGAACGAGCCCTGCCCGGCGCTCAAATCGCTCGATGACGATGGGCGCGTCATCTACGTGGGCTCGCTGTCGAAAACCTTGTTCCCGGGGCTGCGCCTCGGTTTCCTTGTGGCGCCCAAGAACATCGTGGCGGAAGCCCGCGCGCTCAGGCGGTTGATGGTGCGGCATGCGCCGAACAACAACCAGCGCACGGCGGCGCTGTTCCTGTCGCTTGGCCATCATGACACGCTGATCCGTCGACTGCATCGGGCTTATCGCACCCGCTGGGAAATCATGGGCGAGGCGCTGAAGCAGCATCTGCCGGACTCGAGTCGCGTGCCGAGCTTTGGTGGTACGAGCTTCTGGGTGAAGGGCCCGGCAGGCCTCGACAGCGACGAACTCGGCAGGACCGCCGCCGCCAAGGGGGTGCTGATCGAGCCCGGGCACATCACGTTTGGCGCAGCGGACGCGCCGCGCAATTATTATCGCCTCGCCTTCTCGTCGATTGCCGAACAGAAGATCGAGCCCGGCATCCGCATCATCTCCGACCTCGTGCGGCGCTGAGACCATGAAGCTAGCGACCGACAACCGCGCGCGGGCCTTGGCCTGCGTGCTGATCGGGGTGGGGCTCGCGTCCGCGCAGGATGCGGTCGTCAAATACATGTCATCTGGCTATCCGGCCTACGAGACGCTGCTGTTCCGCTGTGTGGGCTCGCTGCCGGTGATCGCCTTCGTGCTGTGGCGGGAGGGGCGCGGCTGGTCCATCGCCACGCCATTGTGGCGGCGTGTGTGCGTGAGGGGGCTGATCCTCGCTGCAGCCTATCTGTGTTTCGTGCTGGCCATAGCGGCCATTCCCATTGCCAATGCCGTGGCGATCTATTTCACCATGCCGTTCTTCGTGGCGGGGCTTGCTGGCCCCCTGCTGCACGAGCGGGTGCGGTTGCACCGCTGGCTGGCGATCATCGCGGGCTTCATCGGGGTGCTGATCATGGTGCGACCCGGTGCCGGTGTTTTCGAACCGGCCTCGCTGCTGGCGCTGGGCTCAGCCATGGGTTACGCGGTCGGTCAGATGCTGGGGCGGCCATTGTCGCAGAAGGTGCCGCCCATCGTCATCGCAACGTGGCAGAACTTCATCTATGCCGGAATGGCGCTGGCGATTGGCATCATGTTCAACTCCTTCGATTTCGGAACCTTCACGCATCCGAGCATGGTGTTCCTGTCGCGGCCGCCGGTTTGGCCAACGGGCTTCGATGCAATGCTGCTGTTCGGCCATGGACTGTTTGCGGGCTCAGCGATGATCCTGTTCATCAACGCCTACCGCCTGGCGGAAACGAACTTCGTGGCGCCCTTCGAATATTCGGCGATGATCTGGGCGGTCATCTACGGGATCGTGCTGTTCGGCGACTTCCCGGATTTCTGGACATGGGTGGGCGCAGGGATCGTGGTGATTGCGGGCATACTCATGATTCTCAGGGACCGGAAACTCGACCGCCTCCTTGCCTAGAGGCCGAAGCGGGTCCACAGGCGACCTGCCAGCGACGCGTGAGGGAATGGCATTTCGGCATCCACGCCACGCCTGGTCCAGACCGTTGCATACATGTGCATGAAGGGCGACGGCGGCGGGTCGCGCTCCTCGAGAAAATAGCCGGGCACGTTCCACCATGCGACCGGGTCCACCGCTTCGGGCGGCAGGATGTCGATCTCCTCGTCGGGCTCGCGCAGCATGAGGCTGGATATCATGTGTGGGCCGACGTTTTCCCAGTTGCGATCCTCCGGATTGAGCGCGGCAACGCGATCCACCGCGCGGTGCCAGAGATCGCCCGCACGAGGCGAAGGATTGGCCATGAAGCAATTGGTGACCTGGGTGAGGCTCTCGCCCGTGGCCGTGGGCTCAGCATGGCGGAACGGGCGGCGCTTCTCCGAGGCGATCAGCGGGCGCGCTTCGATCTTCGGTTCGGGGTCGAGGGCAACGATGTCGAGGTCGGCCCAGATGCCACCCTGCTCGGCCAGCACGCGATAGCGAAACAGGCTGGTGAGATAGGCCATGTTGGACGCGTCGCCCTGAGGCATGGGCAGCAGCGAGGACGCATCCTGCACGTTTTTGAATTCGGCGCGCAGGTGACCGGGGTCATAGCTCCACAGCTTCACATGATAGCCATTGGCCAGAAAGCTGGCGAGGCTCAGCCGCGCGAGGCGGGAGAACTCGCCGGAGACCCAGAGCATGTGGACGGGAAGTTGCTTGAGCATCGTGACTCCTAGATCGGATAGCCCGCCCAGCCCTTCACCGTGCGGAGCGCGAGAGAGGACTGGATGCGCTGCACGCCGGGAAGGCGCGAGATTCGCGAACGGTGGATGCGCTCATAATCGGTCGCGTCGGTGGCGGCAACGCGCAGCAGATAGTCGAACTGGCCACTCATCAGGTGGCATTCAAGAATTTCCGGCACGCGCTGCACCGCCTTCTCGAACTTCTCGAAGGCCTCCTCCGTCTGGGCGGAGAGTGAGACCTCGACGAAGAACTCGTTGGCAAGGCCCAGCGCCGCACGGTCAAGGTTGGCGGTGTAGCCCTGGATGACGCCCGCCTCCTCGAGGAGCTTCACACGCCTGTGGCAGGATGAAGCCGAGAGGCCGGCCTTCTGGGCCAGGTCAGCGATCGGCCGCTGCGCGTTTTTCTGCAGCTCCGACAGGATGATCTTGTCCGTCTTGTCCAGTTCATGGGATTTCATTCGAACTTCCTATCATATCTTCGAATGCGGTTTCAATGCTGCACTGCTCCGGAAGCCTCTTCGGAAAATCATTTCAGGCGAGATTTGGTAGGATGCGCCCACCATTGAGGGAGGACATTTCAATGCTCATCGGCGTTCCGAAAGAGATCAAGAATCACGAATACCGCGTGGGCATGACGCCCACCTCGGTGAAGGAAGCCGTGCGCCACGGCCATGAAGTCTGGGTGCAGGCCGATGCCGGCTCGGGCATCGGCGCTACCGACACCGACTACACCACAGCCGGCGCCAAGATCATCGCCACCGCGGCAGAGATCTTCGGCAAGGCCGACATGATCGTGAAGGTGAAGGAGCCCCAGGCCGTCGAGCGCAAGATGCTGCGCCCCGGCCAGATCCTCTACACCTATCTGCACCTCGCTCCCGATCCGGAGCAGACGAAGGACCTGGTCGCATCGGGTGCCGTTTGCATCGCCTACGAGACAGTCACCTCGCCGCGCGGCGGGTTGCCGCTGCTGGCTCCGATGAGCCAGGTCGCGGGCCGCATGTTCGTGCAGTCTGGCGCACACTGCCTCGAAAAGGCGCAGGGCGGCCGTGGCGTGCTGCTGGGCGGCGTTCCCGGTGTTGCTCCGGCCAAGGTCGTCATCCTCGGCGGTGGCGTGGTCGGCACCAATGCCGCGGTCGTGGCGCTCGGCATGGGCGCTGACGTGACCATCCTCGAAAAGAGCACCGACCGCATGGAAGAACTGGTCGCCCGCTTCGGCACGGCGATCAAGACCATCTACTCCACTCAAGGAGCCGTTGAAGACGAATGCGCCGCGGCCGATCTCGTCATCGGCGGCGTGCTGATCCCCGGTGCTGCGGCCCCGAAGCTCGTCACCAAGGCGATGCTGAAGGACTGGAAGCCGGGCTCGGTGCTGGTCGACGTCGCCATCGACCAGGGCGGCTGTGCGGAAACCTCCAAGGCCACCACCCATGCGGAGCCCACCTATGTGGTCGATGGCGTGATCCACTACTGCGTGGCCAACATGCCGGGCGGCGTTGCCCGCACCTCCACCTATGCGCTCAACAACGTGACGCTGCCCTTCGCGCTGGCGATTGCCAACAAGGGCTGGAAGAAGGCGCTGCTTGATGACGCCCACCTGCGCAACGGCCTGAACGTGGCCGACGGCAAGGTGACCTACAAGGCGGTGGCCGATGACCTCGGCTACGCCTACGTGCCGGCGGAGAAGCTGCTGGCCTGACCAGTCCGCACGGCTTGAAGACGCGAACGCCCGGTGAAAGCCGGGCGTTTTCTTGTGACGACTTGAACACGGCGCGCACATGGACATGAGCCATCCTTGGTGAGGGTTGCGTTTGCCCCTCGCGAGAAATTGGGAGGCGCGGGCGCTGCCCGGCGCGGTGTGCTGATCCGGTGAAGGACCAGCGGGAGAGCGCTGAGCAGCGCCCGCATCTGACAGGTTGAGGCCTTTGGAGGAGCGCTTGCGGACTGTTCCCATGGAACATGTCGCCTTGCCTGAGGCGCGAGGGTCGTAATGCCCCCGGGTCTCCTCCTCGGCCCCCGGGAGTGTGGCACACGTTACGCCACACCCGCAGGCCTGCCCCCGCCCCGCCCGAGCTCACCGTCATGAGCAGGACCCCAGTGGGGAGGAGTGAGCGGATATATAGCACATGATAGGAGTAAAGTCAATACGGAATTTGCTCTCTCGTCCTCTCCCGCCTGCGGGAGAGGAAGGGGCCCCAACGCAGTTGGGGGAGGTGAGGGAAAGCCCGCTCGCACTTGGCTGCCTCTGTGCCTAGCTTCCCCTATTCTCCCCGTTGCGTTTCGCAACGGGTCCCTTCTTCTCCCCTGAGGGAGCGGGAGAAGACGTCACCAATGCCCATCATGCGGGGGCTTGCTCCGGCATCGTTTGCGGGGCGGCGAAAACGATACGCGGGCCAAGCCCGCGTATGGTGAGTTGAGGGAGGCACCCTCTCCCGCCGTCACCCACGATTACCGCAGCCTTCTTGGCTTCACAGGCGCCGCATTCAGCGGGTCTTCGGGCCAGGCGTGCTTGGGGTATCTCCCGCGCATGTCGGAGCGCACCGAAGGATAACCGTTGGTCCAGAAGGTTTCGAGCGACTGGGTGACGGCCAAGGGCCTTCCGGCGGGGGACAGCAGTTCGATGCGCAAGGGGCTGCGGCCTTCGGCGATGGCAGGCGTCTTGGCGAGACCGAACATTTCCTGCAGGCGGACGCGCAGCACGGGGTCACCCTCCGTCTCGTAATCGATGCGGGCGTCGGCGCCCGATGGCACCTCGATCCTGACGGGCGCGAGGCGGTCCATCTTGCGGGCGAGTTCATGCGGGATGAGCGACTGGATGATCTGGTGCATGTCGAGGCGATCGAGATGCGCCTTGCGGCTGATGCCGGCGAGATAGGGCGCGAGCCAGTCGGACAGATTTGCGAGCAGTGCTTCGTCGGAGAGGTCCGGCCAGCCTTCTTCCGGGAAGAGGCGGCGGAGGAACATGACGCGGGCGCGGAGGATTTTCGCACCCTCCGTCCATGGCAGGGCGGCCAAGCCCATCTCGCGCACGCCTTCGGTCATGGCCTCGGCGATGAGCGTGGGGTCGGCGTTGGTCGAAGGCTTTTCCTCCAGCACCAGCGCGCCGAGGCGGCGGGACTTGGAGGCACTCACCGCTTTTGCGCGGCTGTCCCAGAAGACGCCGTCGCGGGATTCGATCTGATCGCGGAAATGTTCCTCGATTTCCTTCAGCGACAGTGGAGCCGCGAGGTAGATCTTCTGGTCGCCCGACGCGCCGTCTGTCGTCGCCACCGCGAGGAAATCCTGTGTCACCAGCGCGTCATGCTCGGGCAGCACCGCGCCGCCGCCGCCCGACAGGCGATAGCGCCGGTCGCCGCCGCGCCGCTGGGCGATGCGGTCCGGGAAGGCGTAGGCGACGAGCACGCCGGGGCTGACGTCGCCATCCTCGTCCTTGATACCCGCGATCTGGCGGATCTGCTTTGCGGTCTGGCGGATGCGATCCCGCGCGCCGCCACGGATGGCGGAGAGGCGCGATGTGATGTCGCTGCCCGCATCGCGCGGCAGCCCGTCACGCTCCGACAGCATGGCGGCGAGGTCGGCGGCGAGCGCGCTGTGTCCTTTCACCACCATGTGGGCGAGGCGCGGGTGCAGCGGCAGCTTCACCATCTGCTTGCCCATGGCGGTGATCTTGTTCTCGACATCCAGCGCTTCGAGGCGCCTCAGCAGGTCCTGTGCCTGGGCGAAGGGAGCAGCGGGGGGCGGGTCGAGCCAGGGCAGCGATTTCGGGTCAGTGACGCCCCAGGCGGCGAGTTCCAGCACCAGGGGTGCCAAATCGGCGACGAAGATTTCCGGATCGTCATGGGCTTTGAGCGCACGCGATTCGGCCTCGGGCCACAGTCGATAGCCGACGCCCGGCCCCAGGCGGCCTGCGCGGCCGCGGCGCTGGTCAGCGCTGGCGAGCGAGACGCGCACGGTTTCGAGCGCTGTCATGCCCGTAGCCGGGTCGAAGCGCGGCACGCGCTTGAAGCCGCAGTCGACGACGGCGCCAATGCCATCGATCGTCAGGCTGGTTTCCGCGATGGTGGTGGCAAGCACGATCTTGCGCTCGCCCGGAGGCGACGGGCGGATCGCCGCGTCCTGCTCGGCGAAGCTCATGGCGCCATAGAGCGGGCGGACCACGGTGTTACGTGGCAGGCCGGACGCATTGAGCGCGTCCTCGGTGCGGCGGATTTCAGCCTCGCCGGGCAGGAAGACGAGGATGGATTTGTCCGTCTCATCCAGCGCGCGATGGACAGCGCGCAGGGCATCGGCCGAGATGGTCTGGCGCTGGGCCTTGTCGAGGTGGCGCGTCTCCACGGGGAAGACGCGGCCCGGGGCATCGATGACGGGTGCATCGCCCAGATGCGCCGCGACGCGCGCGGCATCGAGCGTGGCGGACATGACGAGGATCTTGAGATCGTCGCGAAGCCCGCGCTGGATGTCGAGTGTCAAGGCCAAGCCGAAGTCGGCGTCGAGCGAGCGTTCGTGGAATTCATCGAAGATGACGAGGCCGGTGCCGGAAAGTTCCGGGTCCTGCTGCAGGCGGCGCGTGAGGATGCCTTCGGTGACGACCTCGATGCGGGTCTTCGCCGAAACACGGCGCTCGAGGCGCACGGTATAGCCCACCGTGCCGCCCACCTCCTCGCCCAGCGTTTCCGCCATGCGGTGCGCAGCGTTGCGCGCGGCGAGGCGGCGCGGCTCGAGCATCACGATCTTCTGGCCCTTGAGCCACGGCGCATCGATGAGCTTCAACGGCACGCGCGTCGTCTTGCCCGCGCCGGGTTCGGCGACGAGCAAGGCGGCGGGGCCCGTGGCGAGGGCTTCCGAGAGCTGCGGGATGATCTGGTCGACGGGGAAATCCATGGCCCGATCACCTCGGCGGGGATGAGGGGAATGTCAAGCGAGGTGCCGCAAGACAGCCGTCACCCCATCAACACTCCGTTACCCCGGCGAAAGCCGGGGCCCAGCTTCGGTTCAGCATGCACGGCAAGAAAGCTGGGTCCCGGCTTTCGCCGGGATGACGGGCTCTTTCCTACTAAACCATCTCCCTTGCCCAGGGCGGGTTGGCACCCGGCCTTGAGCAGGTGATCGACGCGGCCTTGGCGGCGAAGCCGAGCGCCAGCGCGAGGTCCTCGGCCTTCAGCGCTGAAAGCTTCTTCTTGTCGAGGAGTTTCATGGCGCGAAGGGCCGTGAGCAACCCGGCGGTGAAGGTGTCGCCTGCCCCTACCGTGTCGGCGACCTTCACCTTCTGCGCGGCCATGGTCATGAAGCCCTGCGTGGTGAAGGCTTCGACGCCCTTGCCGCCGCGCGTGACGACGACCAGCCTGGCACCGAGCTTCAGCCACTTCTTGGCGGCGGCGGCGGCATCGTCCTTAGCCGTCATCCAGGCCACGTCCTCGTCCGACACCTTCACGATGTCGGCCATGGCAATCATGCGGGTGAGGCGTGCCATGTGCTTGCGGCGATCCTTGATCATGCCAGGGCGGATGTTGGGGTCGAGGCAGATGACACGCGACTTCGCCTCGCGCTTCATCAGCGCTTCCAGCGTGTCACCGCCGGGCTCCGGGATGAGGCTGATGGAGCCGAAGTGCAGCGCCTGCACCTTGCTTGCCAGCTTGGGCAAGTCGCGCTTCGTGAGCATGCGGCCGGCCGAATTGTCGTCGAAGAAGGAATAGCGGGCGTGGCCCTTGGTGAGCTTGACGAAGGCCAGCGTCGAGGGCTTGTCCCAGTCCTTGATGAAGGCGAGGCTGACCTTGGAGGCCTTGAGGCCGTCCCGCAGCATGTCTCCGAAGAAGTCGGTGGAAAGCCCGGTGAACAGGCCGACCGGCACACCGAGGCGGCCCAGCGCGATCGCCGTGTTGTAGACCGAGCCGCCGCAGACCGGTTCATAGGCAGCGGTCCCTTCTGGCGTTTTTCCAGGCAGAAAATCGATCAACGCCTCGCCGCAGCACAGGATCATGGCACCCTCCCAACCTGCTGATTTTTCAGCAATCATGGGCCATTTTGTTGAGGATTGCAATAAATCACTTGCCCTGACGTATTGCCGCCTTCATTGACTCGTAATCGAAAGACGCTATTTGAGCGGCGCACATCAAACACGGCGGAAAGATTTTCAATGACCCCGCGCATCATCCCGGTGGAGCTGTTCGACCTCGTGGTCTTCGGCGCCACGGGCGACCTCTCCCAGCGCAAGCTGCTGCCGGCGCTGTTCCACCGCGACCTGGCCGGCCAGATCCCGCCCGGATCGCGCATCATCGGCTGTTCGCGCCGGGCCATGACCACTGAAGAATTCCGGGCCTTCGGCCGCAAGGCCATCGAGGACCATGTCGCGGCGGCCGACCGGCCGCCCGAGATGATGGCGCGCTTCCTCGAGCGGCTGAGCTATGTGACGGCGGATGCGGTACAGGACGCCGGCTGGGCCGATCTCGGGCATCTGCTGAAGCCCGAGGCCGAGCGCATCCGCGTCTTCTACCTCGCGGTGGGGCCAGACCTGTTCGGGTCGATCTGCGATAAGCTCTCTGCCCACCATCTGGTGACGCCGCGCACCCGGGTCGTCATCGAGAAGCCGCTCGGCAAGTCGGGCGAGTCGGCACACACCCTGAACGAGCAGGTCGGCAAGGTGTTCAAGGAACCGCAGATCTACCGCATCGACCATTACCTCGGCAAAGAGACGGTGCAGAACCTGATGGCGCTGCGCTTTGCCAATGCGCTGTTCGAGCCCGTGTGGAACTCGGGCCACATCGATCATGTGCAGATCACCGTGGCCGAGACGCTGGGCGTCGAGGGCCGTGCGGGCTACTACGACACCGCCGGTGCCTTGCGCGACATGGTGCAGAACCACATGCTGCAGCTCCTGTGTCTGGTGGCCATGGAACCCCCGACCTCCACCCAGGCCGATGCACTGCGCGACGAGAAGCTGAAGGTGCTGAAGTCGCTGAAGCCGATCACCGCGGAAGCCGTGCCCAACGCCACCGTTCGCGGGCAGTATCGCGCCGGTGCCGCCAATGCGCAAGCCGTGAAGGGCTATCTCGAGGAGCTCGACACCTCGACGTCCAAGACCGAGACCTTTGTGGCGCTGAAGGCCGAGATCGCCAACTGGCGCTGGGCGGGGGTTCCCTTCTACCTCCGCACCGGCAAGCGTTTGCCGGCGCGCGTGTCCGAGATCGTCGTCACCTTCAAGCCGATCCCGCATTCGGTGTTCGACGGGCAGGCGGGGCCGATTGCGCCCAACCGGCTCGTCATTCGCCTGCAGCCCGATGAGGGCGTGAAGCTGTGGCTGATGATCAAGGATCCCGGCCCGGGCGGCATGCGGCTCTCCAACGTGCCGCTCGACATGAGCTTTGCGGACGCCTTCAACGTGCGCAATCCGGATGCCTATGAGCGGCTCATCATGGATGTGGTGCGCGGCAACCAGGCGCTGTTCATGCGCCGCGACGAGGTCGAGGCGGCGTGGTCGTGGATCGACCCGGTGCTTGATGCCTGGTCCGCATCATCCGAACTGCCGAAACCCTATACGGCGGGCACATGGGGGCCCTCCTCCGCCGTGGCGCTGATCGAACGCGACGGCCGCACATGGTACGAGGATCAGGACATTGATTGAAGCCGAACGCATCTTCGAAGCCCGCGAGGCGCTGGCCGAGACCTTGGCACGTGACGTGGCCGATGAGCTGGCCCGCGCCATCGAGGCCAAGGGCAAGGCGACGCTCGCCGTCTCCGGCGGGACGACACCCAAGCTGTTCTTCGAGAAGTTGTCGCAGATCGACATTGCGTGGAGCCGCGTGAGCGTGACGCTGGTCGACGAGCGCCAGGTGCCGGAAACCTCCGAGCGCTCCAATGCCCGCCTCGTGCGCGAATACCTGTTGCAGAACAAGGCCGCCGCCGCGCGCTTCGTGCCGCTGGTGGACAATCCGGATGCCGCGAAGATCCCCGCCTTCGACGTCGCCGTGCTGGGCATGGGCAACGACGGCCACACCGCTTCGTTCTTCCCCGGCGGTGACACGCTGGCCGAAGCGATCGATGCCGGGACGCCCAAGCGCCTCATCGCCATCACGGCACCCGGTGCCGGCGAACCGCGCCTCACCTTCACGCTCCCCGTTCTGGAAGAGGCAGGCCGCCTGGCACTCCACATCGAAGGTGCTGAAAAGCAGCAGGTGCTGAAGCAGGCGCTGGCCGAAGGCCCTGAGGAAGACATGCCGGTGCGCGCCGTGCTGCGCGGTGCCGCCCCCGTGACGCTCTATTGGTGTCCTTAAGAAAGTGAAGCCGATGTCCGTGAACGCAACGATTTCCGCCGTCACCGAGAAGATCATCGAACGCAGCCGCAAGCCGCGGCGGCGCTACCTCGAGAAGATCGATGCGGCCATCGCCCTGACGCCCAAGCGCAAGGCGCTGGGCTGCGCCAATATCGCGCATGGCTTCGCCGCCTGCAGCCCGCATGACAAGAACGAGCTGCGCAACGGCAATGCACCGAACCTCGCGATCGTCACCGCCTACAACGACATGCTCTCGGCCCACCAGCCCTTCGAGACCTATCCCACCATGATCCGCGAGGCGGCGCGTGCCGTGGGCGGCACCGCGCAGGTGGCGGGTGGCGTGCCCGCCATGTGCGATGGCGTGACCCAGGGCGAGACGGGCATGGAGCTGTCGCTGTTCTCGCGCGACGTGATCGCGCTCTCGACCGCCGTGGCCCTGTCGCACCAGATGTTCGATGCGGCTGTCTACCTCGGCGTCTGCGACAAGATCGTGCCGGGCCTGATCATTGGCGCCCTCTCCTTCGGGCACCTGCCCGCCGTGTTCATCCCGGCAGGCCCGATGACCAGCGGCCTGCCGAACGACGAGAAGTCGAAGATCCGCCAGCTCTATGCCGAGGGGAAGGTGGACCGCAGCCAGCTGCTCGAGGCCGAGGCCCTGTCCTATCACGGCCCGGGCACCTGCACATTCTATGGCACAGCCAACTCGAACCAGATGCTGATGGAGATCATGGGCCTGCACTTGCCGGGCTCGACCTTCGTCAACCCCAACACGCCGCTGCGCGACGCGATCACGCGCGAATCCGCCAAGCGCGCCCTCTCCATCACCGCGCTCGGCAACGACTACCAGCCCATCGGCCGCATCTATGACGAGAAGGCCGTGGTGAACGGTGTCGTGGGCCTGTTGGCCACCGGTGGCTCCACCAACCACACCATGCATCTGATCGCCATGGCGGCGGCAGCGGGCATCGCACTCACCTGGGAAGACTTGGCCGAACTCTCCAAGGCCGTGCCGCTGATGGCGCGCGTCTACCCCAACGGCAAGGCGGATGTGAACCACTTCAACGCGGCAGGCGGCATGGGCTTCCTGATCCGCGAACTGCTCAGCGCAGGGCTTCTGCACGAGGACGTGCAGACCATCATGGGCACCGGCCTCTCGGGCTACACCAAGGAAGCGCGCCTCGGCGCAGATGGTGAGCTGGTCTATACCGATGCTGCCGTGACATCCCATGACGAGGGCGTGTTGCGTGATGCCTCGAAGCCATTCCAGCCAACCGGCGGCCTCAATGTGCTGAAGGGCAATCTTGGCCTCTCGGTCATCAAGACCTCCTCGATCCCGGCGGACCGCCATTTCATCGAGGCCCCGGCCCGCATCTTCCACTCGCAGGAAGACCTGCAAGCCGCCTTCCGGGCGGGTGAACTCAATGGCGACATGGTCGCCGTGGTGCGCTTCCAGGGGCCGAAGGCCAATGGCATGCCGGAACTCCACCGCCTCACCCCGCCGCTGGCCGTGTTGCAGGAGCGCGGCTTCAAGGTGGCGCTCGTCACCGATGGCCGCATGTCGGGCGCTTCGGGCAAGGTGCCAGCCGCCATCCACCTGACGCCGGAAGCCGCCGATGGCGGCCCGATTGCGAAGATCAGGGACGGCGACATCATCAGGCTTGATGCCGATGCGGGCACGCTCGAGGTGCTGGCCGATCTCTCCACGCGGGACGCCGTGAAGGCCGATCTTTCCGCCAACAATGTCGGGACTGGGCGCGAACTGTTCCAGGCTTTCCGCAAC
>Ga0114971_10000635_pt1 | contig 23192 bp, 20 predicted proteins | sample M_140625_MF_Meta_FD_87320 | JGI IMG/M metagenome (GOLD analysis project Ga0114971, IMG submission 87320) | Freshwater microbial communities from Lake Montjoie, Canada to study carbon cycling - M_140625_MF_MetaG | ecosystem: Environmental > Aquatic > Freshwater > Lake | place: Lake Montjoie...
AATGCAATTAAAAGAATATGGATATTAATAAGTATTTAATCAATACCTAAAATAGAATACTATAGATAATTAAGTTATCAATTTATTTAAATCAATTTACAATGAGTTTTACAGTCGCAATAGTAGGTAGGCCAAATGTGGGAAAAAGTACTTTTTTCAATAGAATGTTAGAGCAAAGAAAAGCAATCGTTGATGATGTCAGTGGAGTTACTCGTGATCGTCAATATGGAGTTGCTGAATGGAATGGTAAATTTTTCAATGTAATTGATACAGGTGGATTTGTTCCAAAAAGTGAGGATATATTCGAAAAAGAAATCCGTAAACAAGTATTGATTGCATTAGAAGAAGCTGATGCAATTATTTTCATGGTAGATGTGGCGACTGGCATTACTGATTTAGATGAATCCATGACTCAATTATTACGTAAAACTTCGAAACCTGTTTTTCTTGTGGTTAATAAAGTTGATAACCATGATCGACTGCTAGAGGCTTCGGAATTTTATAGTCTCGGTATAGAAAAAATACATTTTCTTTCTTCAATTAGTGGAACTGGAACTGGTGATCTATTAGATGATATTACGGATTTAATTGTAGATAAAACAGAACAAATTGATGAAGATCAACTTCCTAAATTTGCTATTATTGGTCAACCCAACGTTGGTAAATCTTCCTTGTTAAATGCATTAACAGGGCAGGAGCGAACCATCGTTAGTGATATTGCTGGAACAACACGCGACACTATTCATACGCACTATAATCTTTTTAACAAAGAATTTATATTAATTGATACAGCAGGAATAAGGCGTAAAGCAAAAGTGAATGAGGACCTAGAATTTTATTCCGTTATTAGAGCAATTAAAGCGGTTGATGAAGCAGATGTATGTATGTTATTATTAGATGCCGAAAAGGGCATTGCAGCGCAAGATCTTTCCATTTTTGCAATGGCTGTAAAAAAAGGAAAAGGTATTGTGGTACTTGTAAATAAGTGGGATGTGATGCCAAAAGAAACCAATACTGCTAGGGATTATGAACTGGAATTGAAAAAAAGGTTTGCCCCCTTTACTGATTTGCCAATCATTTTTATATCTGCTTTGGAAAAAACTAGAATATTTAAAGCGATGGAAATAGCTTTGGAGGTATATGATAATAGAAGGCAAAAAATTGCAACTTCAAAGTTAAATGACATTATGCTAAAAGCAGTTGAAGCTTATCATCCACCAGTAGTTAGAGGTAATCAAGTTAAAATTAAGTACGTAACCCAATTACCAGTTGTAGTTCCGTCATTTGCATTTTTCTGTAATTATCCAGATGATGTAAAGACACCTTATAAAAATTATCTTGAAAATCAATTGAGATTAAAATTCAAATTGACTGGTGTACCTGTAAGAGTATTTTTTAGGAAAAAATAAATAGATTTTCTAATGATTAATAATTTCGATTGGTATCGAAATTTTCTAACTCTTTAACTACTTCATTTAAAAAAGTACTCCCAAGTGAACCATCAATAATTCGATGATCATAACTAAGAGATACGTACATCATATGTCTAATGGCTATGCTGTCTCCATGGGATGTTTCAATGACCATAGGTCTCTTTTTAATAACCCCTATTGCCATTATCGCGACCTGTGGTTGATTAATAATCGGAGTTCCCATTATACTTCCAAAGGTTCCGATATTGGTTAATGTAAAAGTTCCATCAGTAGTGTCATCTGGCCTTAATTTTCCAGATCTTGCTGCATTGGCTAATCCGTTTACTTGTTTAGTTAAGCCAACTAAATTTAATTGATCTGCATTTTTAATTACTGGAACTATTAGATTACCATCAGGTAACGAAGTAGCCATTCCAATATTTAGATTCTTCTTAATAATAATTTTGTCTCCTACAACTGAACTACTTAATAATGGGTATTTTTTTATTGATTTTACAATTGCCTCAATAAAGAGGGGAGTGAAAGTGATTTTTTCACCTATTCTACTTTCGAAATCTTTTTTAATTTTCTCTCTCCAATGTACCATATTGGTTACATCACATTCAGCGAAACTAGTTACATGGGCACTGGTATTTTGGCTTTCAACCATATGATGAGAAATCAACTTTCTCATTCTATCCATTTCTATAATTTCAACATTGGCCTTGGAATCATAATTGATCGAAGCTGGAGAAATAATTTCTTCTTTTGATAAATAATTGACCTCCGGTTTGAAATTACTATACTGTGAAGAATTAGAATTATCTAAATTCAATTGATTGCTTTTACTCGCTACATAGGTTAGAATATCTTTCTTACTTACTCTTCCATCCTGTCCAGTTCCAACTATATTTTCCAATTCAGCCATACTAATACCTTCTTGCTGAGCTATATTAATTACTAGAGGAGAATAAAAACGTACGGTATCATTATCAAAACTTTTTTTGAAGGTTTCACTTTCTGATGGAGGATAATAGGGTACTTCCATTTCAATAGGTTCCTCCTTATATAAATTGTCTTCATTAGAAGGGGGAATATCCTTTTGAGCAATGTTTATCCCTTCACCTACTCTTATAGTTGCGATAACTTTTCCAATAGGGACTATGTCATTCTCTTGATATAAAATTTCTTCTATTACACCTTTTACGGGTGAAGGTATTTCACTATCAACTTTATCGGTAGCTATATCTAAAACAGTGTCATCTTCATTCACAGCATCGCCTGGTTTTTTATGCCACTTTAAAATAGTGGCTTCCATGATACTTTCCCCTAATTTTGGCATTATCAATTCAACTAAAGCCATATTTTCTTTTGTAATTTTAAAATAATAAAAAGCAAAAAAGTCTAAGTTGACACCTTAAATGATTTTATTAATGTTTAAAGATAATTATTTCCTTTTATACTATTCAAAAGTAACTTTAACATATAATTTATTTATTAAATATATATAAGTAAAGTAATTTGTAATAAAATCACTCATCAAATATTAAATAAGGGAGAGGATAAATTTTCGGAGCATATTGAGAGCAAAATTAGCAGTTAGTTCAATGTTTCTTGTACGATCAAAATGAAAAATAAACTTTTCGGTGACAATTTTATCAGTATTACCAACTGCTATCCAAACAGTTCCGACTGGTTTGTCTTTCATTCCTCCATCAGGCCCCATTATACCTGATACAGCAATTGTATAATCAGAATTAAGTGACTCAAGAGCTCCTTTTGCCATTTGAATAACTACTTCCTCACTAACAGCACCTTTTATTTCTAAAACAGATTGATCAACTCCTAAAAGAGATTCCTTTGCCTTGTATGAATAACTTACGATACTTCCGTTGTAGTATGCAGATGCACCCGCTTTTTGAGTCAATAGATGAGCAATATATCCTCCTGTACAACTTTCTGCTGTCGAAATAGTTTTATTTTTCGTTATTAAAAGATTGGCAACTACTTGCTGCATAGGTTCATCTTCATTGGTAACTAGAAATTCTTTAACTTTTTCTTGTAATGAAATAAAGTAATGTTGAATTTCATCTTCTGTAGTTTGCATTTCTAAACCGGTTGAGGATAAACGCAAACGTACCATGCCATAATTTGGCAGATAAGCAAGCTTGATATGTTTAGGTAGCGCTTTTTCAAAATCTTCAATCATATCCGCTATAAAACTTTCTCCTACACCAGCGGTCAATAAAGTACGGTGTGCGATATGAGGAAATTGAAAGTGATTATTTAAAAGAGGAATCACATCATCCAGCATCATTGCTTTCATTTCATTAGGAACCCCTGGCATACTTACAAATATTTTACCTTCTTTTTCGAACCACATTCCTGGAGCAGTTCCTCTTTTATTCAATAAAACTTTACAATTATCTGGAACCTCTGCTTGTTTCAGATTTCTTTCTATTATTGGCCGCTTTAGTATATTGGTAAAAATATTGACAACATTTTGAAGAGCGCCATCATCCACTACCATTTTGCCTGAAAAATATTTACAAAGAAGTGGTTTTGTAATATCATCTGCCGTAGGCCCTAAACCTCCAGTTATTAAGATTATGTCAGCTTGTTTACTTTCTTGATCTAAGGCATTCCAAATTTCATCCCAAACATCACCAACAGCAACGCGTCTAGCTACCCTTATCCCTGATTTATTTAATTGTTGAGCCATCCATGCACTGTTGGTATCAATAACTTGACCAATCAGTAACTCGTCTCCAATAGTGATAATGCTAGTTTGTATCATGAATAAAAAAGATAATTTATTTTTTCAAATTTAATGCAAAAATATCATTGATAAATTTTCAAATTTTAGTAAATATATGGAGATAACTTTTCCAAGAATTACCATAGAATTGACATTTAATTGTACTTTTATCAAAACTATTAAAATGGAAGATCAAAATTTTAAAAATCATGCCAAATTAGTACCCTTATTTCATGGGGCAACAGCACTTTTATTATTGACAGGTTTTATATTAACCTTAGTCAATTTTATTCGTTGTGTTTCAAATGATGGTAAGTTGTTGGAGGCTATAATTTTAATGTTTTTGTTTCTTATTGCTTTTTTCTTTTTTTGGTTTATTAGAACCTTCGCATTGGGTGCTCAGGACAGAGCAATCCGCGCAGAAGAAAACCTGCGTTATTTTACACTTACGGGCAAATTGTTAGATAGTAAATTAACATTGCGTCAAATAATTGCTCTTCGATTTGCACCAGATGAGGAATTTGTTCAATTAGTAGAAAGAGCAATAAAAGAAAATTTAAAACCTTCTACAATAAAGCAGTCTATTCAGAATTGGAAACCAGATTATAATAGGATTTAAGAGCTAAATAAAATATTTTTCTAGTTTTAATTTAAGTGCAATAGGTATTTCACATCTTTTCATTTCTTTCGCTTCCATAAAATATAAGGTGACATCACCTATATTTAAAAGTTCGTTGTTTTCATTGAAAATTTCTGAATGAAAAACAATTTTGTGATGGATGGGCAATTCTTTTAGTGTAGTCTTAACAGTTATCAAGTCATCATATTTAGCAGGACGTAAGAACTTACTATGTATATCAACAACAGGCATAATAATTCCCATTGCTTCAATGTCTTTATAAGTAAAACCTATCTCTCTAATCGCTTCACCTCTTCCTATTTCATAAAACTGAGCGTAATGCCCATGGTAAACGACTCCCATTTGATCAGTAAGCGCATAGTGTATCCTTATCTTCGTTTCAGTTGTGTACAAGTGGTGACATTTTAAGTAAGTGAGTGTAAGTCTAAATTGAACAGTGTCGAAAATATATTATTTACTAATCATGCTATCTACACTTACTCTGCCTGGACCTAAAAACAATAAAACAAAATAGCCAGTTAAAAATAAAGTATCAGTTTCTCCTTTACCAAAAACATCTCCATGATGAACTTGAAATAAAGCAACACACATAGTAATGATTAAGGGAATTACAGATATTCTAGTGAATAGACCTAGAATTAAAAAAAGAGAACAAAAAAATTCAGCGAAAATTACCAAGGTCAGAGAAAAAGTACTACCAATACCCATGAAATTTAAAAAAGTAGTATGGATTGAGCTAAAGCGAAGTAATTTATCATAGCCATGGGCCATCATTAAAAAACCTAAACTAAGTCTTAAAAAAAACATTGCAGCAGAAAAAGCCCCTGCACTGTACTTAATTGATAATAGTCTTTTCATTTTTAATATTTTAGATAGTTAAAATTAAAGTTAAATAGTAAATATTTGTCATTTTATTAACAGTATTTAAAAAACAAATACGTTTGGTTTTAATCAGTTATCCACTTATTAACAAACCTAGAAAAATGAAGTAAAATCAAGTAGCAATATAGTTAATTTTACAATATCCTTAAAATGATGGTTATAATCTACACAATGAAGCAATCATTCACCTTGCTATTTCTATCAGTATTATTATCGTTAACTTCTTTTTCACAATTAACTCATTCCTTTACTGATAAAGAGAAGAAGTTTAAAGAAGTTAGTGAACTTTTCAAAAATCAACAATTTGCAGTTGCTTACCCTTTATTGCAAGAATTAAAATTGCAATACAATCAGAATCCAGGTGAGTATCCTGGATATTGGGTAGATGACATCAATTTTTTTTATATCGTTACCGGATTAGAATTAGGAATTACAACAGCCGAAGATCAATCAATTCAATATTTGAATTGGATCTTAAATAGTCCCCGAAAGGAGCAAATGAATTACCATTTAGGCCAATTTTATTTCAAAAAAAATGAATTCCAAAAATCACTTGAAAATTACAAGGCCGCTGGTTTAGAGAATTTGAACAATGAACAAATAGGCAATGCTAAATTTGAAATGGCTTATAGTTACTTTAACTTAAAAATGTTGAAGGAAGCGAAGCCACTGTTTAATGAAATACAGCAATTGACTGATAGTAAATATTACCTTTCTGCAAACTATTATTATGGTTTCATTAGTTATTATGATCATTTATATGACCAGGCCTTGAAATCATTCAAAATAGTTGAGAAAGCCGAAGATTATAAAAACATCGTTCCTTACTACATTGCAGAAATATATTATTTTCAACAGAAAAAAGATGCTTCCCTAAAATACTCCGAAAGTATTATTAACAAAAATGAATTATACTATTCAAATGAACTAATTCAGTTAATGGGACAAATCTATTATGAAAAAGAATCTTATGTTAAAGCTCTACCATTGTTAGAGAAATATGTAAAAAATTCTACTAAAGTTAGTAAAGAAATAATCTACGAGTTAAGCTTCTGCTATTATAAAAATAATCAACTTGATAAAGCTATAGAAGGTTTTAAACAGTTAAGCAATGTGAGTGATTCTTTAGGACAAAATAGTATGTATTTATTAGGCGACTGTTACTTGCGTACCAATCAAAAAATGAATGCTAAAAATGCGTTTCAATTTTGTGCTGATAATAGTACCAATAAATTGCAACAAGAAATTTCACTTTTTAATTACGCTAAGCTTTGTTATGAATTAGGTTTCCAAGACATAGCGCTGAAAGAAATGAAATTTTACATAGCTACTTATCCCAGTTCTTCTAATTTCACAGAGGCCATTGAAATTATAGTAAACTTATTAAATCAAACCAATAAGTTTACCGATGCATTATCACTGTATGAATCTTTTAAAAAGCCAACTACTTTGATGCAAAAGGTTTATCCCCGTATTCTCTTTGGAAGAGCTGTTGAATATATCAATGACCAACAATTAAATAATGCAGAAATATTATTGAATAAAGTCTTGTCACTTCCAGTATCAAAAGTCACTCCATTTGCAAATTTTTGGAAAGGAGAAATTGCTTGTCAGAATCAAAAATATGATGAGGCAATTCGTTTGCTAACTAATTATTTACAAAGTGGAGCAGGTGTTCAAGATGAAGCAAATCCAACCAATGCTAAATATAATATTGGTTTTTGTTATCTAAAAAAAGAAAATTACAAACAGGCATTGTCTTTTTTTGAATCAATAGCTAAATCTACTTCTCAATCAACTTCATTACAACAAGATGCTTATGTTCGCTCTGGGGATTGTTATTTTATGATAAAAGAATTTGAAAAAGCAAATTTAATTTATGAAAACATTATTCACAATGCCTTGCCTCAAAGTGATTATGCGATGTTTCAAAAAGGATTAATTGCTGGAATTAAAGGAGCAGAAACTAAAATTTTAATTCTCAAAGATTTAATAAAAAAATATCCAAATAGCAGTTTGACTTCGAATGCAAATTTAGAAATTGCATCAACTTTTATGTCTGATGAAAAATTTTCACAAGCCATTCCATATCTTAATACAGTTGTTAATAATTCTTCTACAGAAGGTTTAAAACCGTCAGCATTTCTTAAACTCGGTCTTTGTTACTATAACACAAACAACAATAGCAAATCTTTAGAATATTATCAACAATTAATAAAACTTTATCCTCAGTCCTCCGAAGCAGAGGAGGCATTAGAAACTGTTCGTAATATATACGTAGAAGATAATAAAACAGACGAGTACGTTGAATTTATGCGTAAAAATGGCATAAGCGTTTCCGTTAATGAAGCTGATTCACTTGCTTTTTCATCTGCGGAATTGAAATACAATGCAAATGATTTTCCCTCTGCTACTGTAAGCTTCAATAATTATCTAATTAAATATCCAAATGGTAGTTATTATTTAACAGTAAATTTTTTATTAGGCGATTGTTTTACGAAAAGTAAAGAATGGAATAAAGCTCTAGTGAATTATGAAAATGTCACAAAGAAGGGATTTAGTAAGTATTATGAAAATGCATCTTTATTCTCAGCAAGAATAAATTACTTTGAATTAAAAAATTATTTAGAAGCAAAAATCAATTTCACCTCATTGCTAGAATCTACTAATAATCAGGACAATCAATTGGAAGCATTAAGGGGTTTAGTTCGTTGTAATTATCAACTTAAAGATTATGCATCAGCTAATGATGTTGCTAATAAATTACTACTTCAAAAGGGAGTTAGTACAGATGATAAGTCAATTGCATTTCTAGTCTTGGGAAAATCTCAGCAAGTGAATGCTGATTATTTATCTGCCATCAGTTCTTTTAAATCTTGCAGGTTAATTAATAAGTCATCATGGGGTGCAGAAGCAAGATTTGAATTGGCAAACTGCTATTTTTTATCTGGGAATTATTCTGATGCAGAAAAAGCTGCCTTAGCTACCATCAAAGAAACTGGCAATTATGACTTTTGGTTAACCAGATCCTATATCTTAATAGGTGATATTTATTTGCAGCAAAAAGATTATTTTAATGCAAAAGCAACTTATCAAAGTGTTTATAAGAATTCGGTAATAACAGAATTACAAAATGAAGCGAAATTAAAATTTGAAAAAGCATCTCAAGAAGAGAAATTAAATTCAAAAGTTAAATAATTTTTCTTTTGCTATTCTCTTATAATTTTTTAAATTATTATATCAATATATACAAAATTATGAATATTAAATATTTGCTATTCTGCATCTTGTTTTTTAAATTTTGTCTTCCTGTTTATTCTCAAAAAGATACTTCAAAAAAACAGAGTATAGATATCATTTCAAGTTTTAAACCTATAATACGCAATTCTTCTAAAGTGAATTTTTCTGCTACTTACTTATCTTCTGATTCAACTAAAGTCTTATCGCCTTATAATATTCCATCATTAAATTTATTTTTCGTTTATAAACCTGTTCAACTAAAACCGTTGGCTTTAAATATAGATTCTGTTTTACAATTGGGAGTTAGGAATTTCTTAAAAATTGGATATGGTAGTCTCTCTAATCCATTTGCTTCAGCTAATTTTAATTTTGGAAATGGAATAAATAGTCTGCTTAATTTATCAACCAGTTACATCTCATCAAAGGGTACAATTCAAAATCAAGATTATTCTCAATTGAATGCTAATTTAAATGGAAGTTATTTTTCAGCATCAAACGAAGTATTTGGTAAAATAAGATTAAATCTTCAGGATAATTACTTATATGGTTATGATCATTCTATCTCAAATTTTAATAGGCAAGATGTTTTACAACGCTTTAATGAAATCCAGGGATTGGTAGGAGTAAAAAATAAAGTTGTCAATAATTTAGGAATTAATTATTCGCCTTTTCTTCAGGTGACTTCATTTAGCAATTATCTAAAATTAAATGAAAATTCTTTCAAATTTGAATTTCCTTTTGAAAAGTCATTGGGAGATATTTACTCTGTTAAACTATCTGTTAAAGCGGATATAAATTCTTATACCACTAATAATTCAATAGGAAATATTCATTTTAATAACTCAATATTTCAGTTGTCTCCAGAATTTAGTTATAATACCAAATCATTAAAAGTTAATGGTGGATTAAGTCCATCTTGGGATGATGGTCAAATTTCAATCCTTCCTAATTTCTATGGTCAATTAAAATTAAATAATCTTCCTGTGATGCTCCAATTTGGTTATGTAGGACAATTGTTGAGTAATAGTTACCGGAATTTATCTTTGATCAATCCTTATTTAACTCCTTTATCAAGTCAGCACAATACAAAAGAAACCAATTTATTTTTCGGATTAAAATCATCTTCTGGAAGTCATTTTAGTTACAGTGCTAAATTTAGCTATCTTAATTACAATAATCTTCCTTTGTACATGAATGACACTACTAAGGATGACAAGTTTTTTTTAATTAGTTCTGAAAGTAAAATTAAAAATCTTCAATTCCATGCTGATATTAGCTATGTTGTAAGTGATCAGTTTACTCTTACCAGTGCGATGACCTATAATGGATATACTGATTTAAAAGATAATAAAAAACCTTGGGGTGCCATACCAATTGAATTTATCAACTCTGTTCGTTGGCAAGCCTCGAATAAATTTTTTATTAAATCAGATTTTAAATTCTTCAGCGGTATACCCTCTGTTATAAAATTTAAAGACAATAACCCCATTTCTAATGGAACCGATTTAAGTATGGGTGCGGAGTATTCAATTAATAAGAAATTCAGTGCCTGGATAGATTTAAACAATATTTTTAATAATAAATATGAACGTTGGCATAATTACCAAGTTTATGGAATTAATGCAATTGGTGGTATTATTATTAAATTTTAATATATATCTGTAAAATAAAACCACTTATAAAATAATACTATCTTTGTAATTGATAAATTATCATGTATAAAACAATAGCTTCTTCTCTTTTTTTACATAAAAAATGTACGCTATCTGGCATCGGTTCATTGTCAATGGTATCCCATTCCGCTACAACTGATTTTTTAAGTAACCGTATTCAGGCACCTACTGATAAAATTGAATTTATTCCAAATTCAAATGAAATAAATTTACTACCTGAATTAACTGAAATTAGTAATTATATAAAAAATAAATTAGAAAAAGATGGCTCTGTTTTATTAGATGGAATTGGGACCTTTACTAAATTTTCAAATGGTAAATTAGATTTTTATCCGATAACAATAGATCCTCTATTTATTCCTAATATCAAAATAGAAAAGGCAGTCATCAAGGAATCGGTTCAAGAAATTTTAAAAGAAGATCTGCAAACCACCAATATTGAAATAGATGAATATTTTAACACAAATGATACAACATTTGAACGTTGGAAAATATCAGCAATCGTTCTATTTTCAATTAGCCTATTGTTAATAGTTATCTATATTAGTCAGAGAGGTTTTAATTTATTTGGAAATATTGGTAGTTACTAATTGAATCTTTATACAAAAGCCTAGTTAATGGTCATTTCAAAAATTTTCGGCCAACGTTTTCCAGTTATATAAATCTTTTTATTAGCACTGTCCCAAGCAATTCCATTTAAAACCTCTTCCTCATCTGGCTGATATCCTTTTGCATATTGTTTTATTAAACCAGGAAGGTTGATATTCCCAATTACATGGCCATTGGATGGATCAATTTTAATTATATAATCGCTACCATAGATATTTGCAAAAATATATCCATCAATTAATTCAAGTTCGTTAATGGACTTAATAGGACCGATATTGTCAGTTATTTGTTTGGTAGTTTTAATACTGCAGTCCTCTGGTTTAACAAAATACAAATTAGCAGTACCATCACTGATAATTAATTCAGTATCATTGTGAGTAATTCCCCAGCCTTCATAAGGCCAATTGAAAGTCTTTATGGGCTGATTAATATTTTTAATATCGTAAACGTTAATTAGGTGATTTTTCCATGTTAATTGATAAATTTTATCTTTAAAAATGGTAATCCCTTCTCCAAATATTTCAGTAGTACCCATCAGATGTTTTTGAACTACTTTTCCAGTTTTAATTTCAGCAATTCTAATCGATGAATTGATGTAATCACCGGTACCTTCATAGAATTTACCATTATAAATTTCAAGACCTTGTGTATAAGCACTGGTGTCGTGAGGGTATATTGCCGAGATACTGAATGGTATATTTACTGGTGCAGGAATTCCATTTGCAGCATGACTAATTTCTTCAGGCTCATTGGATTTGCTTGAATTATCACAACTTGCTATAAATAAAATACAAAATATGTAGATACAACGACTCATTTAAATATTTGATTATTATTTCAAAAGTACTAAACAAAATATGTTTTTAATGAAATTTTAAAGATTTGATCTAATATCAACTAGTTTCAATTATTTACAGGATACATTACTAATTAAGTATAAATATATAGCAAAGCAGTTTATCAAATCCAATTAAAATAATTATAAAAAGTATATTAATTGTTAATTTCAATAAAATTTGTACTCTATTAAGTAATATATAAAAGCTAGGTACTATTTTTGACAACATTACATTCGGGTTGTTTTTAATTAATTCAACCAAATCATTTCGTACTTAAATTAAAATTCAATGAAAAAAATATTTTTAATTCAAATTATTTCTTCCTTGTTAATTGGGAATTTAACTGCTCAAGGTATTGGTGGGTTATTGAAAAAGGTTACAAGTAAAGATTCGACTGGTAAAACGGGTATTGGTAAAATATTTTCTAAACCTTCATCTAATAGTTTAAGTAATGATGATATAATAACTGGTTTAAAAGAAGCGCTTCGGGTAGGTACTGATAGTAGTTGTAAAAAATTAAGTAGTTCAAATGGTTTTTTTGGTGATAATGCAATTAAAATTTTAATGCCAAAAGAGGCGCAAAATGTTGAAAAACAACTTCGTTCGGTTGGACTTGGTAATTTAGTTGATAGGGCTATACTTTCAATGAACAGAGCAGCTGAAGATGCTGCAAGTGGAGTAGGGGATATATTTTGGACTTCGATTAAACAAATGAGTATTCAAGATGGAGTTCAGATTTTAAATGGAAACGATGTTGCTGCAACTTCTTATTTACAGAAAACTACTACAACAGAATTAACTCAGAAATTTAAACCAGTGATTGATGCATCCCTTATTAAAACCGATGCTACCAAATATTGGAACGATGTATTTTCTAATTACAATCGATTTTCAAAAGACAAAGTTAATCCAGATCTTACAGCCTTTGTTACCGAAAAAGCATTGGCTGGATTATTTTTAAACATAGGCATACAAGAGCAAAAAATACGTAAGGATCCTTCAGCTCAGGTTACAGGTATTTTAAAAAAGGTATTCGGCGGTGATAAAAAGTAAAATAAATTATTTAGAGTAAGTCACTATTTTGAATCGTTTTATAAGCTTTACCGATAGAATCACTGATATCACTTGCTATCAGTGATTCTTGAGATGTTTCTATTGCTGCTATATCTCCAGCCAAACCATGAAGGTATATACCCAATATACAGGCTTCTTTTGTTGTATATCCTTGAGCTAATAATCCAGTAAGTAGGCCAGTTAAGACATCGCCACTTCCTGCTGTTGCCATTCCTGCATTTCCAGTAGTATTAAAGTAACATTCTCCATCAGGAAAAGCAACTAGCGTATGGTGTCCTTTTAAAATTATACTGCAATTTAGATCAATTGCTTTTCGTTGAGCTAGCTTCATTCTATCAAAATCATTGGAGGTTTTGCCAAATAATTTTTCAAATTCTCCAGTATGAGGAGTAAGAATGACAGGGATTTTGTAGCCATTAGTCAATACTGTTTCTTCTTTAGAAAGTATATTTAGAGCAGTTGCATCAATCACTAAAGGAATGGTAGAAATATTTAATAAATTTAATAATAGCTTTTTGTTGAATTCAGAAATTTCAAGACCCGGACCAATAGCAATTGCTGTTTTTTTATTTAATACTATTTCCAAATTATTTTCTGTGGTGGTAATGGCCTCTGGCAGTGCTATTGGTACAAGAGATTGAGAGTTTTCCTCTGTATATAAGGTGACCATTCCTGAACCAGCTCTTAAGCAAGCCTTTGTACAAAGTAAGGCTGCACCCATCATATTTTTACTTCCAGCAAAAATTAAGGAATGTCCAAAATTGTATTTATGGGTAAATTGATTTCTAGGTTTAAAAATTAAACGTACGATTTTTGAGTCAATTGTATTGTTTATTGTTTCAGTTGTATCATAATATTTTTGATGAAGACCAATATCAACCATATGTACATTTCCAACAAACTGATTGTTTTCAGACATTAAAAATGCAAGTTTCATTGTCTGAAAACTGATAGTATAAGATGCACGAATAATAACATTTCCAAGTGAAGTACTATCAAAAAATAAACCAGTTGGTAAATCAATGCTTATGACTGTATTTTTAGCTTGATTAATAAAATGAACCAAATCTGCTATCTTACCAGTTAATGATCGATTCAAACCTGAACCAACCAACGCATCAATTACAATTCCGTCTATATTGATTGATTTATTACTGATCTCATCAATGGAATATAAATTTTTAGAAATATTTTGAAGTTTGGCTAAATTGACTTGGAAATTATTGGCCCTATTGTTTCCTTCTAAAATATAAATATTGACTGAATTTCCAGCTAGTAAAAGCATCCTTGCAATAGCCAGACCATCTCCTCCATTATTTCCAGTTCCACAAAAAATAGTGTACGAGTGAGTAGAAGTAAATTTGGCATTGATCCATTTAAAGCTGGCATAAGAAGCTCTTTCCATTAAATCAATAGAATCAATAGGCTCCTGATTAATTGTATAATCATCCCATTGTTGAATTTGTTCAATTGAAAAGATTTTCATTATTCAAATAATTCTAGTTTATTCTTAGGTCTTCTTTTATCTTGCCATAAAAAGTTATTGAGTAGTCTTTGTTTCTCTGGAATTTGTCGAATAGGATAAAGAGTACCTTCTACATCCTTAACAAATTTGACCTTATTAATTTCTTTGTTTTTAAAATATAAATCTATTATATCACCCTTACTTCTGTTCATTCCAATAAAAGCACTGTCATCATCTTGAGGATAAAATATACTTTCTGCAGGAAAACCCTTTGCTCGCATGTAATCCAATTCTCCATTTTTAAAATAGCCATTTAAAGTTCTTCCTGCTATTTGATTATACATTCTAATATTTAATTTATTAATAACAATACCGTTATTAAATATATACAATCGTTCGGCTTTTTTATTTTTTGTATAAATATATATTGTATCACCAGCAATCTGAGAATTATTACTAAAAACAACTGGATTTTTAAATAGGCGAAAGATAGAGTCCTCAGATGAATAGTATAAGCTATCGGCAACGGATTGGAGAGAATCATTAAAGATTCTAACATTATGGAAAGCAATAAAATATCTTACTGCGGTGTCTTTTTTAATTATTTTCGTTTCAGACAATACAATTGCTGATTGCGAGCTATCAATTTTTTCAATAAAAAGCTTGCTACTATCTAATGGATTTTTTTTATTAATTAAAGTATCTACTTTTTTTCTTACAAAGCTATCTTCTAAATTATTATTTTTAATAGAAATTGTATTTTCAATACTAGTACTATCTATATTTCTATAACTACTATCTGATAAATTTTTATTGATAACTTTATTTGAATTACTTTTTTTTATTTTCAAACTTTTATAATTATCAACCACACTATCCGCTTTTAATGTGTCTTTTAAAATTTCGATTTTCCTCCCTAAACTATCTCTTTTTTCAACACCCGAAAACAAGGTGTCAGCTGATACATATGTACTATCATCAGCTTCACCCTTGAATATCAATACAGGCTTTCGGGTTGCTAAAAAAGAATTGCTGTTTTTATCTAAGTAAATTTGATTGCCAAGAATTGTATATCCGTTTACACTGTCTTTAATAATTGCATTTCCTTCTAACTGAGCAATTCCAGTAACTTCGTCATAGGCACTTTTATCTGCAACATAGGTTCGCGTGCTGTCTTTGATTATGGTTCGATTTCCAAAAAAGGCCTTACCATTTTTAAGGTCATAAGTTCCATTAGATGAAAATACATCTCCACCACTTTCACTTTTTATTTTCGTTGGTGTATTCCAGGAAGATATTTGTGTTTGAGTATTGTATAATAATGTATCAGTAATTATATCATACTTTGGATCAATAAGGTGAACTTTCTTCTTAAAGAAAATATCTTTTGTATCAGCATAATAAATTCCTTCCGTACTGGTAAGAATAGTTTTTCCATTAACAACCTTTCCACCATTTTTATATTTACCAATACTATTTGAAAGATTGTATTCCAATTCCTGGGTATACAAAGTACCTTTTTTATCAGTTAATCGAACCTCTTTTTTTAAATAAGCAATGCGATCCTTGCCAATGTATTTTAAATATTGGGAATAGGTATTGATACTGTCATTTTGATTGATATGTATGTTACCAAAGGCTTCCAATACATTCGTTTCTTTATTAATTATTGCACTATCACAGTAAAAAAGTGTTAATCCTTCTTTTAAAATTACATTTCCGGAAATAGTTTGCAATCTTGTGGCAGAGTCAATTGATTTTTCTCTAAGGCTATTTCCTTGAATAATCTGTATCTCTCTGATCGTATCAGCTTTTGAAGTTGAGATGCTATCTTGAGCAAAAGAACTTGATTGGACATGAAAGATGACCAAAGAAAGAAATAGTATTTTAAGAAGTTTGATAAATTTCAAATCAATTAATTTAAGAAAAATGAAAACTTTATACTTCCACTTTAAATCTTTTGTTTTAAGTAAATTGAAAATAAACTTACTCAAAGGTTTGGGATCTACTTAGTATAAGGGGCATTCATTGTATCAGGCAGAGGAGTGGTAAGGGGTGTATTTTTATCCTTTTTCCCAAAAACTGAAACATTGATATATCTTTTAGGATGGACCCTAACATCATCTAGCAGAAGATTTAATTTATTAGATGTAGCACTTAGGTTATTGTATAGTTTAGGGTCATTGATCAATAAGCCTATTGACCCTTTATCACTATTCACTTTTTCAATTGTATTTTTCAATTCACTGATCGTAACATTAATAGTAGTAAGTGTTTTTTCAAGATCTAATTTTGAAAGTTTTGAAGTGGTAGTTTCTAAATTGGTAAGAGTCTGATCAATTTTTTTATCACTATTTTTCAACGTACCTGTAATTTCACTAACATTATTCAATGTTTTGGCCAAAGCACCTGATTCAGTATTTAAAATTGACTGAAGTGAAGCCGAAGAGATAGCTAGTGAAGCAGTTGTATTGTTCAAATTAGCCATCACTGATTTGATGTTATTTTTTGTGTTGATATCAAAAACACCATTGACTGTCACTAATACCGAATCGAGTGCCCGTATCATACTAGACACCTCAATTAATACAGGATCTATTTTTTGAAATGCATCAGCTAACATACCTTTAGAGGCGATTGAAGTCAAGGTATCTCCTTCTTTTTTATAAACTTTGCTATTTCCTAATTTAATTTCAATAGAAGTAATACCAAGTACGGAAGGAGTAATTACAGCTATTGAATTATCGGGTATTTTAATTGATTGATTCAAAGTAAGAGCTACTGTAATTTTACGCATATCTTCACCACCGTCTGTACTATAAACCGTTCCTACCTGTTTTCCATTAATTACAACTGCATTGCTAGAGGTAAGTCCTTCAATATTTTCAAAAACTGCATAGAAATGCATAGTTTTTATAGTAAGGTTTCTACCCTTTAAAAAATTAAATCCCAAAATAAGTAATACTATAGAAATTGCAGTAAGCGAACCCACTTTAGTTTCATTCGAAATAGTCATATTGAAAAAAAGATTATTTGATTTTCAAAAGTACACATTTATTTGCTGGCAATTAATCCATTTGAAATAGAAGAGATAAAACAAAATTTTCAAAATTTTGAGTTTCTAATTAAACTGTGACAATATTTTGAAGAAAAAATAAAGATAATAGACAATATAACATTACTTAACTACCGGAACATTTGCATTATTTCCATTTTCAACGATATTTTTATATCGTTTAACCGCTTGCGTTATACTTATTGCCAATTCTTCTTGCCCTTCTTCGCTATTAATATACTGTTCATCTTCTTCGTTGTTAATAAAACCTGTTTCTATCAGTATAGCAGGCATATTGGTCGATTGCAATACTCTAATACCTACTTGTCGTTGGTTTAAACCAAGTGATTTTCTTCCTGTTTTTGCTATTTCATCTTCCACTAACATGCCTATGTTGATACTTTTTAATTGAAATCTTTTTGCATAAATAGCGACAATAGGCTTCATTTCGGGACTATTAAAATCAATATTATTACTGAGTGAGTCATCCGCTTCAATATTAAATTCATCTTCATTTTCAATAATGGCTTTAAGCTTGTCACTTGTTTTATGAGAAGCAAATATCCATACACTTGTTCCACTTCTTTGAATAGGCAATTTGTAATATTGATACAAGGGTTCTTCTACTTCATAAGCTGTCTTCGTTTTTTTCTTTTTCTTTCCCTTTCCACTGTAGGTTACTTTATAACGGGTTACCATATGTTTTCCAATCAGCCTTCTGCCAGTTTTTAGTGGTCCTGAATCAGCATGTATACAAATAAATAAGTCGCCATGGTATTGATTTGCAATCCTTGCTTTTTCATTTACATTCTGGAAAATATCGGTGGTTCGAGTAGGGATAGTAGTAACCTCAGGCAATTCTCTCTGAAGAGCGGCTACCAATTTTTTTGAAATGGCTAGGGTAACATCTTTTTCTTTGGATCTAAGCGAACCTTCGTATTGACCAACAGCACCATTATCTGATCCGCCGTGCCCAGCATCTACAATAATTGTTTTAAGAAGTTTGGGAGTTTGAGAATACAGGGATATTGAAAAAAGAAAAATGGATATAAAATTAAAAAATATGAATTTATTAAGTAACATATTCAATTTGTTTTTTATAGGTGATTAGCAATTATAAGTGATCCATGACACATTGTTGTATGTAATATGATTATTTTTGCTATTACTGCAATGAACAACTATATCAAAGGTAAGGCAAAATATATTTTAGCATACGTCATGCTGGCTCTGTTCATTAGTCAAACGATCGGAAACACAATTAATTTGCCCACAATAGGGGAATTTTACAAAAATTTAACTTCTAATAGAGTCAAAGCAAATAGGCCTGAGAATATTAAGACTATAATTAATCGTTTCCAATCAAAATTTGATACGATACCTTCCAACAAGTTGGATAGTATCAAAAGGGGAGACTCCTTAACTAGTTTGGCTGTAGATACTTTCCATTTTAATTCCTCTAAAGATTCATTGGATGCTCCAGTTACCTATAAAGCCGATGATTCTATGATATTTGATATACCAAATAAGAAAATATTATTATATGGAAAACAATCAAATGTAAAATTTTCTGACAATGAATTAAGAGCTCCAGGTATTGAGTTTGATCAAAGAACTAATTTAATCACTGCTTTCCTAAAAAGAGACACAGCTGGGAAAGTGATTTCATTTCCTACATTTAATCAGGGCGACTTAAAAACGGTTAGTGATACCATCGCCTTTAATATGCAAACTGGCAGAGGCCTTACCAAGGGTACTTATACAAAGCAAGATGAAATGTTTGTTTATGCGGAAAAAATTAAAAAAACAGATTCAACCTCTTTTTTTGCATTCAAGGCTAGATTTACCACCTGTAATTTAGATACCCCTCACTTTGCATTTGTGAGTAAAAAAATAAAATTTATAAGCAAGAAATTTGCCGTAACAGGTCCAGTCCATCCTGAATTTGAGGGAGTGCCTGTTCCGATTATACTTCCATTTGGTCTTTATCCAATTTCACAAGGAAGGCATTCTGGAATGCTTGCACCTGCTTTTAATTCCAATGAACAATTTGGGTTATCACTTTCTGGAATTGGTTATTACAAAGTAATCAATGACAATTGGGATGTTACTACTAGAGGTACTTTTTATTCTTATGGTGGATACTCTTTTAATGTTAGTCCTCGATATTATAAAAGATATCATCAACAAGGCAATTTTTCATTTGACTTCAGCATTTCAAGACCAACTTTAAGGGTGATCCAGATTTTTCTATTAATAATTCTTTTAATGTCAGATGGTCTCATACTCTCGATACCAAATCTAGGCCTGGAGTATCATTTAATGCCAATGTAAATGCAGGTAGTAGTAAATTTAATTCGCAAGTACCCAATAATCCGAATCGTAATTTTAGTAATCAATTAAATTCTAGTATCGCCTATGCAAAAGTATGGAAGGACAAACCTTTCAATATTTCAATCAATGCAAACCACTCTCAAAATACCAACTTAAAAATTATTAACGTAACCTTACCTGATGTAAGTTTTAATTTGAATACTTTATATCCTTTTAGAAGAAAGGAAGTAATTGGTAATTATAACTGGTACGAAAACATAGGAGTAGCTCTTAATTCAAATATAAAAAGTCTTACCTATTTTTCGGATGATACTTCGGTTAGTAAAATTAATATGGGTAAACAAATTTTTAATAATCTTCAATGGGGTGGGAATCATAGTGTTCCCATATCGCTTTCACTACCTCAGTTTAGTGCGCTTCAAATTTCACCCAGTATTTCCTATGCAGAAAAGTGGTATCAACAAAAATTTATAAGAAGCTGGAATAATACCACTAATAAAGTAGATACTACCATCAATAAGAATTTCTATTCTTCAAGGGATATGTCTTTTGGAATAGGAATGTCATCTAGGATATTTGGTTCTTATACATTTGGAAAAAATTCATCGGTAAAAGCAATCAGGCATGAAATTCGACCTAGTATTAGTGCAAACTATAAACCTAATATGAATGGGAAATATTTTTATACTACAAAATTAGATACAGCAGGGCATGTAGGTAGATTCAATGTATTCGACAATAGTCTTTTCGGTGGCTTTGGTGAAGGGAAATTTGGAGGATTAAGCTTTAATGTTGACAACAATATCCAAATGAAGGTGCGTGATAAAAATGATACAGCCTTGGATGCTGTAAAGAAAGTTAGTTTGATTGACGGATTAAACATAGGTGGTAGTTACAATTTTCTTGCAGATTCATTTCAACTCAGTGTTTTTAATATTGGAGCGAGAAGTAATTTATTTGATAAAATAAGTATTACAGCAAGTGGTACATTGGATCCTTATCAAGTTGATAATAGAGGTGATAGAGTGAATCAGTTGGTGTGGAAAAATAAAATAGCTACTCTAGGAAGATTTGTTGGAGGAAACGTTTCTATTTCTAGTCAATTCCAAGGAGGTGATAAAAATAAAAAGAAAAAAACAAATACCCAAGGAATAGGACAACCCTATAATCCAAATACAGGGATGCCTTTGGATGAGTACCAAACCGAATCAGCTTATATCAATAATAATCCCGCAGAATTTACAGATTTTTCAATTCCATGGTCATTTAATTTTTCTTATTCACTCCGTTTTCAACGAGACCGGAAGGCTGACTACAGCGGTTTCTATACCAATATCTATCAAGATATGAATTGGAATAGTACCTTATCGTTAACTCCCAAATGGCAATTAGGAATCAATGGATTTTACAATATAACTCAAAAGGAAATTGGAACAATGTCAGTCTCCATTGCACGAGAGATGCATTGTTGGCAAATGGCTTTAAATGTATCACCAATTGGAAGGTACAGATTTTTCAATATTACGATCAGTCCAAAATCTAGTCTGCTAAGGGACATCAAAGTAAATCGTACGAGGTATTTTTATGATTTATAATAATTTATTATCGAATCAATTTTATTTTAAACACACCCCATCAATACATGTATTTATTTATTAAATTCAATTGTACTTCCCAACCATCAATAGTTGAGTTTAATTGAATTTGAGCAAAAAAATTACGATAAATCAAATCGGTTGTTTCTAATATCAATTCAGAAGATGCAAACCTAACCGACTCTTTAGGTCTTTGTAAATCACCTACAAACTTTGCAGGCTTTTTATCAGAAGTGATTATTTTGCTTTTCTTCAATTGGTTAAAAATATCTTTATAAATTTTGAATGCTTCATTATAATCTTCTCCATCATATAAAATTGCCTGCCAGCTAGCAGAAGTATCTAGTCTAGAATGAGATCGAATAACAGAACAATGGAGTGCATTCGGTAAAGTAGTTTTGGATTGATAAACATTCATTTCTAACTGTGGAGTCATTTCCTGACCCTGAATTAGATTGAAATTTGTTTTAAAGTCAACAACAATTTTTGTTAAGGAATCTGAAAAATCACTTTTTGATAAAAGTGATTTATAAAATTGAGCCTTGCTACTAGCTAAAGAAGCTATAATAAAAGTAGCAATCATAATTATTTTTTTCATTGAATTAAATTTATATGGTGAGTCATACTTAATTCTACCTCTTAACTATGTGAATGAAGTTATGTAATAAATATACTCAAAAATATATCAGTTGAATGAGTTTAACCTTTCAAACTTAAAAATAGAGGAGATTCATTCAAATACCTTTTTATCAAAGGAACCCTATTTTTCCATTCTAAAATATTAATTTTATCAATATGAAGACAGCTACTATAAGTGAAATAAAACATGAATTAACGCAAACCAATCCATCTTTGTTAATTGACCTTTGTTTAAAACTAGCTAAATTCAAAAAAGACAATAAAGAATTACTGACTTATTTACTTTTTGAAGCTCATGATGAAGTTGCATTTATTGAGCAAGTGAAATTGGAAATTGATTCTCAATTTGAAACGATCAATTTTTCAAATATTTACTTTATCAAAAAAACACTTCGTAAAATTCTAAGAACAACTTCAAAATTTATTCGGCTAACTGGATCAAAGCAAGTAGAGGTGGAACTACTTTTATATTTTTGCAAAACATTGATTAGTAAAGAAATTCCTATTACAAAAAGTTCAGTTTTAAATAATATTTATCAGCTTCAATTAAAAAAAATAGCTCAACTAATTTCTACTTTACATGAAGATCTTCAATATGACTATTTAAAACAGTACAATCAGCTCAAATTTGCCAATTGAACATTCTCAGAAAAATTGTTTGAGAATTATAAATTTTGGTAATTTTGAAAAAATCTTTTTTTATGGAAATTAATGTATCATTTGATCAAGCGGTGCTAGATAGTAAAAAGCTCTCTGAAAAACCAAGCAACGAAATTTTGTTGCTGCTTTATGCATATTTCAAGCAAGCAACTGAAGGAGATATAAATATTGAAGCTCCCTCAAATCCTTTTGATTTTGTTGCAAAGGCCAAGTATACTGCATGGGAGGAGTTAAAGGGGAAGTCTTCAGATGATGCTAAGCAAGCATATATTGATTTGGTGAAGAGTTTACAATCTTAATTCGATTTCTTTTTATTA